>Ga0255028_100040_pt1 | contig 38045 bp, 35 predicted proteins | sample DRGLUT_MetaT_FD_178168 | JGI IMG/M metagenome (GOLD analysis project Ga0255028, IMG submission 178168) | Metatranscriptome of freshwater microbial communities from Pennsylvania, United States - DR:GLUT (Metagenome Metatranscriptome) | ecosystem: Environmental > Aquatic > Freshwater > Creek...
CCCGGCCCACGGCTAGACCGAGCCACGGCCCTCAATGGGCGGCGCAGCCATCCGCCGTCTGGCCGTAGCCGCCATAGACCACCCGCACCTTGCGCAGGCAGGGACCCTCGGCCTTCGCGGCCGTCGCCACGGGAGCGACCTCGACCGGCTGGACCCGGAGCGTCGCGGCGACCGGCTGGTCCTCCGACGTGGCCAGCGCGCGGCTGGCGCCCATCACGAACGGCGTGGCAACCAAGGACGAGATGGCGAGTGCGGCGAAGACGGCGATGTTCTTGCGGCCGAAGTCGTTAACGGTGCGAGCCGTGCGCATGACTGATCTTCCGACGTGTTCGGCAGCGCTGAGGTGCCGATATCCCCTGTTGCCGCGATAACTTGGCCGCAGGCTTGACGGTTCCAGCTATTGCCCGAAAACCGCCACGCTTGGGTGTCGCGCCGCACGCAGGAAGCCGGTGTTCAGATGATCTTGCGATACTGCACGAAGCCCGATTTCTCCGCGATCCGGTCATAGAGCTGCATCGCGTCGGTATTCGTCTCGTGCGTCAGCCAGTGGACGCGGGAGCAGCCGGCGGCCTGGGCCGCCGCGTAGACATGCGCGATTAGCCGCCGGCCGATCCCGAGCCCCCGGGCTCCGTCGGCCACGAACAGGTCCTGGAGGTAGCAATAGTCGCCGATCGTCCAGGCCGAGCGGTGGCGGATATGGTGGACGAGGCCGATCGCCTCGGGGCCCCGCCAGGCCAGCGCGCCGTCGACCGGCTCGGCCGGGTCGTTGAGGCGGCTCCAGGTGGTGTCGGTGACCTCCGTCGCGAGGTCGACCTTGTAGAAGGTCTGGTACCCCCGCCAGAGCGGCCACCACGCCTCCCGGTCGCCGGGTCCGATCGGGCGAATCGCGATGCCGGCCGTGCCGCTGTCCATGTGTTCCTCCGGTCGTGGTCCTGCGGGAACGGACCACCATCCGCCCCGCCTGTGCAACCCGAGGGGCTCGCCATCCGCCCTTCGCCTTGCACCCCCGCCCGCCCGCACCTAAACCGGCCCGCCAGCGGCCCGAGCCGCCGCGCGAGCCCGAGCCTCCGACACCCATGTCCCAGAAAAAATCGTTCCAGGGTCTGATCCTGACGCTTCAGGAATTCTGGGCGGCGCAGGGCTGCGTGATCCTCCAGCCCTACGACATGGAGGTCGGCGCCGGCACCTTCCATCCGGCCACGACCCTGCGGGCGCTCGGCCCGAAGCCCTGGAAGGCGGCCTATGTCCAGCCCTCGCGCCGGCCCAAGGACGGCCGCTACGGCGAGAACCCGAACCGGCTCCAGCACTATTACCAGTTCCAGGTCATCCTGAAGCCGAACCCGCCCAACCTGCAGGAGCTCTACCTCGCCTCGCTCAACGCCATCGGGGTCGACCTGACGCTCCACGACATCCGCTTCGTCGAGGACGACTGGGAGAGCCCGACGCTCGGCGCCTGGGGTCTCGGCTGGGAATGCTGGTGCGACGGGATGGAGGTCTCGCAGTTCACCTACTTCCAGCAGGTCGCGGGCTTCGAGTGCGCGCCGGTGGCGGGCGAGCTGACCTACGGGCTGGAGCGGCTGGCCATGTACGTCCAGGGCGTCGAGAACGTCTACGACCTCGACTTCAACGGCGCCGAGGGCCCGGACCGGATCACCTACGGCGACGTGTTCCTGCAGGCCGAGCAGGAATATTCCCGCCACAACTTCGAGACGGCCGACACCGCCATGCTGTTCCGGCAGTTCACCGACGCGGAGGCCGCCTGCCGGACCTATCTCGACGCGGGAGCGCCGTCCGCGGAGGGCGAGCGCCACCGCATGGCACAGCCGGCCTACGACCAGTGCATCAAGGCGAGCCACGTCTTCAACCTGCTCGACGCGCGCGGCGTGATCTCGGTGACGGAGCGCCAGAGCTACATCCTGCGGGTCCGGGACCTGGCCAAGGCCTGCGGGGCCGCGTGGCTGAGGACGGCGGCCGGGGGCGCGTGAGGCGCTCCGACCACGGCAATGCGCGTCGCGGAATTCGCGCGTCACGTCTTTGCGAGCGGAGCAACCCGGCGGCGCCCTGTTCGGTGGCGTGGCGCGACCCTGGGTCGCTGCGCTCGCTCGCGATGACGGAGCTGCCCCCCTATCGCGGAGCCCCTTGAGCCCTCGCGCGTTGCAACCCCCGCCAACCGGCGCGCTCCGGCGCGTCCGCAGACGCGGGAACCTCGTGATGAAAAAGACGATCCTCGCCCTCAGCCTCCTCGGGTTCGGCCTCGCCCCCGCGCTGGCGGCCGATCCGGGCCCGGAGGCCGTGGTCAAGAAGCTCTACGCCGAGCCGCACCCGAATCACTCCGCCGTGTATTCGAAGCGCCTCCAGAGCCTGTTCGATGCCGATGCGAAGCAGGCCAACGGCGCCACCGGCAACCTCGATTTCGACTACCGCCTCAACGGCGAGCCCCTGAAGCCCGACACGGTGAAGAGCCTGGCCTTCAAGGAGGCCACCGAGGGCAAGGACCAGGCGAAGGTCACGGTGGAGCGCAAGGGCGGCGACGGCTCGAAGGCGATCGTCTACGACCTCGTGCGCGAGGATGGCGGCTGGAAGGTGTCGGACGCCCACGCGATCGGCGACCGCAAGTGGCAGCTCTCGACCATCCTCAAGGGCGAGGCGCGCTGAGGCGGGTCCCCGGCCCTCGACAGGTGTGCGGCGCGGCGATATGGCCGCGCCATGCCCGACCTCCTGCTCGAACTCCGCTCGGAAGAGATCCCCGCCCGCATGCAGCGGCGCGCGGCGGAGGATCTCAAGAAGCTCGTCACCGATGCTCTGGTGGCGCGCGGCTTCCTGTACGAGGGCGCCAAGGCGTTCTCGACCCCGCGCCGGCTGGCGCTCCACATCGCCGGCCTGCCCGCCCGGGGCGAGGCGGTGCGCGAGGAGCGCCGCGGCCCGCGGGTCGGCGCCCCCGAGGCGGCAATCCAGGGCTTCCTGAAGGGTGCTGGGCTGACGAGCCTCGATCAGGCCACGACCGTCACCGATCCCAAGAAGGGCGAATTCTACTTGGCGGTGATCGAGCGTCCCGGCCGCGAGACGCTCGACGTCCTGGCCGAGCTCCTGCCGGAGATCATCAAGAGCTTCCCCTGGCCGAAATCCATGCGCTGGGGCGCGGCCTCGGCCGAGCCGGGCTCCTTACGCTGGGTGCGCCCGCTGCAATCGATCGTCGCGACCTTCGGGCCGGAGACCGAGACGCCGGAGGTGGTGCCGTTCTCGGTCGGCGGGATCGCGGCCGGCACCACGACCTACGGCCACCGCTTCCTCGCGCCCGAGGCGATCGAGGTGCGGCGGTTCGACGATTACATCCAGGCCCTGGAGCGGGCGAGGGTCATCCTCGACCCCGAGCGGCGCAAGGACGTGATCCTGCACGATGCCCGCGACCTCGCCTTCGCCCGCGGCCTCGACCTCGTCGAGGATGAGGGTCTGCTGGACGAGGTCTCGGGCCTCGTGGAATGGCCGGTGGTGCTGATGGGCTCGTTCGACGAGTCCTTCCTCGACATCCCCGCCGAGGCGATCCGGGCGACGATCCGGGCGAACCAGAAGTGCTTCGTCCTGCGCAAGGGCGGCTCGGACGATCTGGCGCCGGCCTTCATCCTGGTCTCGAACCTCGTCGCCACCGACGGCGGGCTGGCGATCACTGCCGGCAACGAGCGCGTGGTGCGGGCGCGCCTCTCGGACGCGAAGTTCTTCTGGGAGACCGACAAGGCGACCCGCCTGGAAGACCGCCTGCCCAAGCTCGACAGCATCGTCTTCCACGAGAAGCTCGGCACGCAGGGCGAGCGGATCGCGCGCATCGCCGCCCTGGCGCAGGACCTGGCGCCGCGGGTCGGGGCCGATCCGGCGCTGGCCGGGCGTGCCGCCCGTCTCGCCAAGGCCGATCTCGTGACCGAGATGGTCGGTGAGTTCCCCGAGCTTCAGGGGCTGATGGGCCGCAAATATGCGGCGCTCCAGGGCGAGCACGACAGCGTCTGCGCGGCCATCGAGGAGCATTACAAGCCGCTCGGCCCCTCCGACCGGGTGCCGAGCGACCCGGTCTCGATCGCGGTGGCGCTGGCCGACAAGCTCGACACGCTGGCGGGGTTCTGGGCGATCGACGAGAAGCCCACAGGGAGCAAGGACCCGTTCGCCCTGCGCCGGGCGGCTCTGGGTGTGATCCGGCTGATCCTCGACCGCGGCCTGCGCCTGCGCCTCTTGGAGCAGGTGGGCGCGGCGGATCGCGGCCTCGCCGGCCGGGCCGGCGCGGATGCGAAGGACCTCCTCGCCTTCTTCGCCGATCGCCTGAAGGTCTATCTCCGCGACCAGGGTGCCCGCCACGACCTGATCGACGCCGTCTTTGCCCTGCCCGGCCAGGACGACCTGCTGATGGTGGTCCGCCGGGTCGAGGCGCTCGGGACATTTCTCGACACCGAGGACGGAAAAAACCTGCTCGCGGGCTACAAGCGCGCGGCCAACATCCTGCGCATCGAGGAGAAGAAGGACGGCCGCGCCTACGACGCCGAGCCCGACACCGCCCTGGCCGCCGCGGGCGAGCCGGCCGAGCGGGCGCTGGGCGCGGCCCTGGCCAAGGCGCGGGACACCGCCTCGGCGGCCGTGGCCCGCGAGGATTTCGCCGGCGCCATGCAGGCGCTCTCGACGCTGCGTGCGCCGGTCGACGCATTCTTCCAGGACGTGACCGTCAATGCGCCCGATCCGAAGCTCCGCGAGAACCGCCTGCTGCTGCTCAACGCGCTGCGCGCCGCGACGCGGGCGGTGGCGGAGTTCGCGAAGATCGAGGGGTGAGACCGTCCTGTCGGACGGGCGCCGGGGAGCGCGGCCTCAGCGTTCCACCAGCGTGCAGCCCCGCCGGTCCTCCGCCTGCCAGCCGTGGCGCTCCAGCTCCGGGTCGAGATGCTCCTCAACCGGGTATCCGACGCAGAGATAGGCCACGAGCCGCCACGTCTCCGGCACCGCCAGGATCGTCGTGACCGCCGCCGGCTCCAGGATCGAGACCCAGCCGACGCCGAGCCCGCGCGCGCGGGCCGCGAGCCAGAAGCACTGCACCGCCCCCACCACCGAATAGGCCAGCGTTTCCGGCATGCTCGCGCGCCCGAGGCCGAGGCCGGTCTCGGTGACGACGTCGCAGAACGCCGCGAGATGCACCGGTGCCTCCTTGAGGCCGGCGAGCTTGAGGGTCCGGTACTGCGCGGCGCGGTCCGAATCGTAGCCCGCTGCCGCGGCGGCGTTGCAGCGGCCGAAGCTCTCCACGACGGCGGCGCGCCGAGCGGGATCCGAGACGCGCACGAAGCGCCACGGGCGGCTGTTGCCGACCGACGGCGCCCGGTGCGCCGCCGCCAGGCAGGCCTGCAGCGGCGCCTCCGCGACCGGATCCGTCCGGAAGCGGCGCACGTCGCGGCGCCACGCGAACAGCGCGTCGAGGTCGTGCAGGAAGGCGTCGTCGAAGGCGGGCGGGCCCATGATCCCGATGGCATACCCGCAACGCCGGTCGGACCGGAACCAGAAAAAAGGCCGCCCGGTCGGGGCGGCCTGAAGTCTTGGGTCTCGAAACCTCGGAGTGCCGGATCCTGGGATCCCGAACGGCGACCGAGGGCTGGGGAGCTAGGTCTCGGGCGCCGGCCGGGCAAAACCCGGCGAGGTTCAGCGGTTGTTGTGTCGTTGCAACGCGGCCCGCAAAAGGCGTGAATCGGGCAGAACCGTGTTTTTTGTCGCTTGGGCGTGTCCTGTGTGACACGGACGTCGCGGCCGCGGCCACTCTTGCGGGCCGCTGCGGTGAGGCCCATCATCCGGCAAAGGAACGATTCCCGGGAGCCAAGATGACCGAACGGACGAGCGCCGGGCCGAGGCCCGACGAAGCGGCGGGCCATGTCATTCCCTTCCCTGCCCGCGCGGCTCCTCCGCAGGTCGCCTTCAACCGGGACGAGCTGCGCACGATCTTCAATCTCTACGGACGGCAGGTCGCCGCGGGCGAGTGGCGCGACTACGCCCTCGATTTCCGCCGCGACAAGGCGGTGTTCTCGATCTACCGCCGCGCCTCCGAGATACCGCTCTACCGGATCGAGAAGGACCCGAAGCTCGCCCGCCGCCAGGGCGCCTATGCGGTGATCGCCGCCAGCGGCCAGGTCCTCAAGCGCGGGACGGACCTCGCCCGCGTGATCGCCGTTCTGGAGCCGGCGCCCCGGCCGGTCTGACCGCTCGCAGGCGCGGCTGAGAGGCGCTCGACGCCGGCATCCCGGGGCGCCGCAGGCGCGCCCGGAATTCGGACGCATCGACGGAGCAAGGCCTGGTGCCGGGCGCAGGTCCGGCTTCCGCTGCGCGGCCCTGGAATGACGGGGGCAACGCGGATGCTCAGGACAGGGATAGGTGCCGGACGGTCCGGGCGATCTCGGCCACCACCTCGGGCGCCAGAGGGCGAATCGGCTTCGGCGGCTCGGCGCGGCACAGGCCCATGAGATCGGCCAGGGCGTAGACCACCCGCAGGCTGGAATGCGTCCGGAACAGCGTCCACAGGGGTTCCAGCTCGGCATTGAGGCTGCGGGCCCGATCCACGTCGCCGGCCTCGACGGCCCGGACGATCGCCAGACAGCGCTTCGGAAACAGGCCCGCGGCCACGCTGAACCACGCCGTGCCGCCGGCGATCAGGGCCTCGGTCACGTTCCAGTCGCCGCTGAAGCCGATCGGAAAGCCTGCCGGGACGGCCGCCCGCAGGGCCGCGACCCCAGCCGCGGCATGGGCTGGCTCCGGTGCGGCGCATTTGGCCGCCACGATGCCGGGCCGGCGCGCGATCCGGCCGATCAGGTCCGGCGAGAAGCGGAAATGCGTGGTCGCGGGATTGTCGTAGAGGACGAGCGGCAGGCCGCCCGCCTCCGCCACCGCGGTGAAATGCGCCTCGACCTCGGGCTCGGTCAGCGGCGTATAGGAGACGGGGGCGAGGAGCCCGACATCCGCCCCCGCCGCCCGCGCGTCCTGCGCCAGGCGGATGGCCTCGTCGGTGCGCAGGGCGCCGATGCCGACCAGGAGCGGGACGCGCCCGCCGACCGCCGTGGCGGCGATCGCGACGGCCCGGCGTCGCTCGTCCCGGGACAGGTAGGCGTAGGTGCCGGTGCTGCCGAGCAGGCCGATCGAATCGATCCCGGCCGCCGCCAGCGGCTCCAGGAGCCGGCGCAGGGCGTCGGCGTCGACCCGGCCGTCGGCATCGCTCGGGGTGATCGGGAAGGCGGAGAGGCCGGCAATCGCGCGCATGGTCCGAGCCTAGCGCATCCGAACGCGGCGGCCAGACAAAAAGAAACCCCGGCGGTTTCCCGCCGGGGCAATTCGCAACGCTCAGTCTCTGGAGCCTAGCGGCGATCGCCGATCAGGCTGAGCAGGAACTGGAACATGTTGATGAAGTCGAGATACAGCGTCAGGGCGCCGTTCACCGACATCTTGGCAGCCATCTCACCGTCGAAGCCGCCGTAGAGATACATCTCCTTGAGCTTCTGGGTGTCGTAGGCGGTCAGCCCCGCGAAGATCAGCACGCCCAGCACCGAGATGGCGAATTGGAGGGCCGACGAGGCGAAGAAGATGTTCACCAGCGACGCGAGGATGATGCCGATCAGGCCCATCATCAGGAACGAGCCCATGCCCGAGAGGCTACGCTTCGTGGTGTAGCCCCAGAGGCTGAGCGAGCCGAAGGCCGCCGCCGTGATGAAGAACACCTGCACCACGCTGCCGCCGGTGAAGACCAGCAGGAGCGAGGACATCGAGGCGCCCATCACCGCCGCGAAGGCGAAGAACATCGTCCGCGCCGACGAGGCCGACATGCGGTCCATCCGCATCGAGAAGACGAAGATGAACGCCAGCGGGGCGAGCATCAGGACCCACTTCAGCGGGCTGAGGTAGAGGGTCTGACCGAATTGGGTCAGGACCGGGCGCGTACCCTGGTAGGCCGCGACCGACGCCATGTTCAGGCCGAGCGCGACGAGACCGGAGATGCCGAGCCCGATGACCATGTTGTTGTAGACGCCGAGCATGAAGGTGCGCAGGCCCTGGTCGACCTCGACCTGGGTGCCGGCGTAGCCCGTCGGCTGCTGGGCGCCGTACCGGAAGGGACTGTTTTCGAATGCCATGGGAGTTTCCTTGCGGAGGCTCTCTCAGCGTGGTGTTCGGGCGAGGCCCACGCAGGACCTCTGGCGCCAGGCTGGCGCCTCGACCGGGAATATGTTGCGCCCGCGTCCGCGACACAAGTCCCCGGCCACGGTTGCGGTTCGTGTTTTCCGTGTCCGGAGGATGTAATTTTGTCCATCGCGCCGGGGATTAAAATGCATCTCCGACATTGTGGCCGGTATTTCGACTTCCGGTTGCCGGCCCGAGCCAGTTCGAAGGCTTAGAGGAAAGTCTTAACAGCTTCCGAATGCCGCGGCGTCGGACCGCCTTGTAACCGCAGAGGCGCCGGATGCCGGTCGCCTCAGGCCAGGCTGCCGAATCCGGCGCTCTCGCGCGTCCACGCGAAGGCCTGCTCGCTCAAGGAGATCCCGAGGCCGGGCCGGGTCGGCACCACCATACGCCCGTCCTTGAGTTCCAGGCGCTCGTTGAACAGCGGCTCGAGCCACTCGAAATGCTCGACCCAGGGCTCCCGCTGCATCGCGGCGGCGAGGTGGATGTGCAGCTCCATCGAGAAATGCGGCGCGATGGTCAGCCCGGCGAACTCTGCGAGTGCCGCCACCTTGAGGAAGGGCGTGATGCCGCCCACGCGCGGCGCGTCGGGCATCAGGAAATCGGCGCCGTTCTGCCGGATGAAGTCCCAGTGCTCGGCGACGCTCGTCAGCATCTCGCCGGTGGCGATCGGCGTGTCGAGGGCGGCGGCGAGCGCCGCGTGGCCTGCGGCGTCGGTGCAATCGAGGGGCTCCTCGATCCAGATCAGGTTGAAGCGTTCGAAGGTCCGGCCCATCCGCAGGGCGGTCGGCCGGTCCCATTGCTGGTTGGCATCGACCATGAGCGGGAAGCGGTCGCCGAGATGCTCGCGGACGCGGGTCACCCGCCGGATGTCCTCGGCCCCGTCGGGCTGGCCGACCTTCAGCTTGATGCCGCCGATGCCCTTTTCCCGGGAGGCGTCGGTATTGGTCAGCAACGCCTTCAGCGGGGTGTGCAGGAAGCCGCCGGAGGTGTTGTAGCAGCGCACCGCGTCGCGCTGCGCCCCGAGGAGCTTGGCGAGCGACAGGCCGGCCCGCTTCGCCTTGAGATCCCACAGGGCGACGTCGAAGGCGCCGATCGCCTGGACCGCAAGGCCGCTGCGGCCGGCCGAGGCGCCCGCCCAGGCGAGCTTGTCCCAGGCCTTGGCGATGTCGCTCGGATCCTCCCCGATGAGGGCCGGGGCGAGCTCGCGCGCATGGGCGAACTGGCCCGGCCCGCCGGCCCGCTTCGCATAGCTGATCCCGAGGCCGCGATGGCCGGCGCTGCTCTCGACCTCGCAGAACAGGATCGCGATCTCGGTCATCGGCTTCTGGCGGCCGGTGAGCACCTTCGCGTCGCTGATCGGGGTCTTCAGCGGCAGGTAGACCGAGCGGAGCCGGATCCCGGTGACGGTCTCATCCATGGTCTGCCTCGCGACACGGCGGCGTTGAGCCGACACGCATTCATGATCGGGCAGATCGATCCTGTCCAAGCCGAAGGCTGAATGGCTCGATCCAGGATCAGCATCGATAGCCCGATACGCCTTCCGGGCGACGGACCCGCTCCGTCATCACGAGCGGAGCGAAGTGACCCAGTGTAGCGCGACTCCACAGAGCGTGGCGCCGTCTGGATTGCTTCGCTCCGCTCGCAAGGACGGCGAGCTGGCAACGATCACCCGGACAGGAATCGACGGACCGGATCGCCCGCCATCATCCGATCTGCCGCAGATACGGCGCCGGCTTCTGCCCCAGGATCCGCCACGTGCCGGCAAGCCCGAGCAGGATTGCCAGCGCTACGGCGGCCACCGCCGCCGCCAACGCCCCCGACAGGTCGAGGCGGAAGTCGAGGTGCATGACCTTGGCGACGATCACCCAGCCGGCGAGCGTCCCGGCCATCAGGCCGAACAGCGCTGTGGCGAGTCCCAGCGCGGCATACTCGATGCCGTAGGCGGTGAGCAGCCGCGCCCGGCTCGCGCCCAGGACCTTGAGCACGACGGCGTCGTAGAGCCGCGCCCGGTGACCGGCCGCGATGGCGCCGGCCAGCACGAACAGGCTCGCCAGCACCGCCACGGCGCTCGCCCCGCGGATCGCCAGGACCAGCCGGCCGACAAGGTCGCCGATCGCGTCCAGCGCGTCCTTCACCCGCACGGCGCTCACCGACGGGAAGGTTTTCGCGACATCCCGCAGGATGCGGTTCTCGGTGGCCGCGTCGGTGCCGCCGGGCAGCGTCAGGGTGGCGAGGTCGGAATGCGGTGCGCCCCGGAAGGTGCCCGGCGAGAACACCATCACGAAGTTGATTCCGAGGTTGCGCCACTCCACCCGGCGCAGGTTGAAGATCGTCGCCGTGAGGTCGCGGCCGAGCACGTTCACCGTCACGGTGTCGCCGAGCTTGAGGCCGAGCTGGCGGGCGAGGTCGGCCTCGAAGGAGACGAGCGGCTTCGCGCCCTGCTCGGGACTCCACCACGCGCCCTCTGTGAGGCTCGAGCCGTCCGGCACCGTGTCGGCGTAGGTGATGCCGCGGTCGCCGTCGAGCACCCAGGCGGCGTCCTCCGGGGGCCGGATCTTGCTCGCCGGCACGCCGGTCAGGGCGACGATCCGGCCGCGCATCATCGGCACGTCCTCGATCTTCCCGTTCGGCGCCGAGCGCGCCAGGAACTCGCGGAACGCGCCCGCGTCCCGCGAGGGGATGTCGAGGAAGAACAGGTTTGGCGCCTTGGCCGGCAGGGTCGCGCTGATCGTGCGGCGGACATTGGCATCGATCAGGCTGAGCGTCACGAGGAGCGTCACGCCGAGGCCGAGCGACAGCACGATGGCGGGCGTCAGGGCCCCGGGCCGGTGCAGGTTGGCGAGCGCCATCCGGGGCGCGGGCCAGCGCGGGTGCGGCAGCCGGCGGGCGAGCGCCATCAGGCCGAGCGCCACCCCATGCAGCAGGCCGAACGCGATGGCCGCGGCCGCGATGAAGATCAGCGCGACCCGCCGGTCGAAGGCGGTCGCCACCGACAGGCCGACGAGCGCCGCGAGGCTGAGGGCCAGGAGGACCCGGTAGCGCCAGCGCGGGCGGACCCGGGCCGGATCGACCGTGTCGCGGAACAGGCCGGAGACCGGCACGTCGTGGGCGCGGCCGAGCGGCGTGATCGCGAAGGCGAAGGCCGTGATCAGCCCGTAGGCGGCCGCGAGCGCCAGCTCGCCCGGGGCGAGCGTCGGGTTCAGCGGCAGCGGCAGGTCGGCGGAGAACAGCGCGTCGAGCACGAAGGGTAGGCTCGCGCCCATGACGAGGCCGATGAGGGTGCCGAGGCCGGCGATCAGCATCACCTGCGTCAGGTATAGGGCGACCACCTGTGAGCCCGGCGCGCCGACGCTCTTGAGCGTCGCGATCGACGGCCGCTTGCGCTCCACGAAGGCGTGGACGGCGTTGCCGACCCCGACGCCGCCGACGATCAGCGCGGTGAGCCCGACCAGGGTCAGGAACTGGGTGAACCGCTCGATGCTCTTGGCGAAGCGCGGGTCCGCGTTGGTGCGCGAGCGGATCTCCCAGCCGGCCTCGGGGGTCGCGGCGCGGATCCGGGCCTGCGCCGCGTCGAGCTCGGCATCCGGCGTGCCGGGCGGCAGGAGGAGGCGGTAGCTCCAGCGGTTGAGGCTGCCGGGCTGGACGAGGCCGGTGGCGCGCAAGGTCGGCTCGGAGATCATCAGCCGGGGCCCGAAACCGATGCCGCCGGCGATCTTGTCGGGCTCCGACACGATGGTGCCGCGGATGGCGACCGGATGGCCGGCCAGGGTGATCCGGTCGCCGACCTTGACGTCGAGGCGGGTGAGCAGAGCCGGGTCGGCGAGCGCCCCCGGCACCCCGTCGCGCTCCGCCAGCAGGTCGGCCGGGCGCCCCGGCGGATCGGTGACGAGCTCGCCCGCGGCCGGATAGGTCGCGGGATCGACGGCCTTCAGCTCGACCAGGGCCGCGTCGCCGCCCGGCGCCACCGCCATGGCCCGCAGGGAGGCGACGCTGTCGAGGCGGCCTTCCCGCGCGAGCGCCTGCTTCTCCGCGTCGGTCGCCTCGCGGTTGATGAGGTTGTAGGCGAGATCGCCCCCGAGGATCCGCCGGCCCTCCCGGCCGAGCCCGTCCGAGAGCGAGCGCGAGATCGACGCCACGCCGGCGATCGCCATGACGCCCAGCGCGATGCAGGCGAGGAACACCGCGAAGCCGTTGAGCCCGGCCCGCAACTCGCGCAGCGCGAGGCGCAGGGTCAGCGGGATCCGGCGGGGCGCGGGGTCGGGGCGGGTGATCGTGCCGTGCATCAGGCGGTCACCGCCTCCTCGATCCGCCCCGAGCGCAGGCGCACGGTGCGGTCGCACAGGCGGGCGAGGCCGTTGTCGTGGGTGACCAGCACGAGCGTCGCGCCGCGGTCCCGCTTCAGCCGGAACAGCAGGTCGACGATCTGCCGGCCGGTGGTCTCGTCAAGATTCCCGGTGGGCTCGTCGGCGACCAGGATCGCCGGGTCGGGGGCGACCGCCCGGGCGATGGCGACGCGCTGCTGCTCGCCGCCCGAGAGCTGCGCCGGGTAATGGTGCAGCCGGTGCCCGAGGCCGACCGCCTCCAGCTCGGCGCGGGCGCGCTCCAGGGCGCCGGGCCGGTCGGCGAGTTCCAGCGGCAGGGCCACGTTCTCCAGCGCCGTCATGGTCGGCACGAGGTGGAAGGCCTGGAACACGATGCCGATCCGCCGGCCGCGGAACCGGGCGAGCGCGTCCTCGTCGAGGCGGACGAGGTCGGTCTCCTCGATGACGACGCCGCCGGAATCGGGCCGCTCCAGCCCGGCCATGACCATCAGCAGCGTCGATTTGCCGGAGCCCGAGGGGCCGACGAGGCCGACTGCCTCGCCGCGGTCGACGGCGAGCGAGATGCCGCGCAGGACGTGGACGCGGGCGGCGCCGCGGCCGAGGCTGAGGTCGATGTCCGACAGCGCGATCGCGGGCTCGCGCAGCACCTTGCCTTGGCTCACCGGTGAGCCGATCTGTGGGCGATGACGAGCATGGCGCGCGAGGTCCTCGGGTGGGGTCGATCTTGGCTGCACGGTCCGCGGTTGCACCGCGATATGGGTTGGGCATTGGGGCCGCGCCATGACGGACGCGCTGTGTTCCGGCGCACGGCCCTGTTTGCCGCAGCGCTAGCCTGTCTCGTCCTCCCTTTGATGACGGCCTCCATGCCAGACGCCCACGCCGCCCCGGGCGACCCGGTCAAGCTCGTCGCCCTCGGTGACAGCCTGACCGCCGGCTATCGCCTTCCCGCCGACGCCGCCTTCCCGACCGTGCTGGAGCGCCTGCTCAAGGCCAAGGGCGAGGACGTCATCGTGGCCAATGCCGGCGTCTCCGGCGATACCGCCACCGGCGGCCTCGACCGGGTCGACTGGTCGGTGCCGGACGGGACCGCGGGGGTGATCCTCGAACTCGGCGCCAACGACATGCTGCGCGGCACCGACCCGAAGGTCACCGCGGGGGCGCTGTCGGCGATCATCGAGCGGCTGAAGGCGCGGGGCATCCCGGTCCTGCTCGCCGGCATGCAGGCGGCACCCAATCTCGGGCCAGACTACAAGGCCCGGTTCGACGCGATCTACCCGGCGCTCGCCGAGCGCTATGGGCTGACGCTCTACCCGTTCTTCCTCGACGGGATCGTCGGCGACCGGGCGCAGCACCTCGACGACATGCTGCACCCGAACCGGCAGGGCGTGGAGACCATCGCGGCGCGCATGCTGCCGACGGTCGAGACGTTCTTGGGAGGCCTCCGGCAGGGGGCATCGCGGTAGTGCCGCGGCTGTTCACCGGGCTCGCCGTGCCGCAAGCGGTCGCCGAGGCGCTGACCCTCTATCAGGGCGGCCTGCCCGGCGCCCGCTGGATCGAGCCGGGCGATTTCCATGTGACCCTGCGGTTCATCGGCGATGTCGAGGCGACGACCGCCGACGAGGTGGTGGAGGCGCTCTCCGAGATGCGGGCGCGCCCTCCCCTGACGGTGACGCTCGAGGGCCTCGGCCTGTTCGGCGGCAACAAGCCGCGGGCACTCTACGCCGCGGTCAGCCCCGATCCGGCCCTGACCGATCTCCAGGCCGAGCAGGAGCGTCTGGTCCGCCGGGCCGGGTTGGAGCCGGAACGGCGCAAATTCACCCCGCACGTCACCCTGGCCCGGCTGCGGCGCGACGCCACGCCGGAGGCGGCCGCGATGTACCTGTCGCAGGCGCCGGTCTTCGCGCCGGTGACGTTCGCGGTCGACCGGGTGACGCTGTTCTCGGCGCGGGACTCGACCGGGGGCGGGCCGTATGTGGCGGAGGGCGAGTTTCCGTTCCCGTGAGATGTGCGACGGTGTCGCCCTTTCATCGGCCGGCCCCGAGACCCGTCCCGCCTCATTCCGGGGCGCGCCGCAGGCGAGAGCCCGGAATCCAGAGCCGCTTCCGAGGCCCGGGGATGGCCGGTCCTGCGCCGAACCGAACGCGCGGCGTGGTTCCGGATTCCGGGCTCCGCTGCGCCGACCCGGAAGGACCGGCGCGTTTCACAGATCGCCCCGGCTGCGCGTCACCCTTAGAGCCGCCGCAAAGCCACGCTCTCGATCCGGTGGCTCGCGCCCTTGGTGAGGATCAGGCTCGCCCGCTGGCGCGTCGGGACGATGTTCTCGCGCAGGTTCGGCAGGTTGATCGTGGTCCAGAGCCGGTCGGCGATGTCGAGCGCCTCGGTCTCGGGGATCTCGGCGTATTTCCGGAAGTACGAGCGCGGGTCGCGGAACGCGGTCTGGCGCAGCTTCATGAAGCGCGTGACGTACCAGCGGTGCAGGTCGTCCTCGTGGCCGTCGAGATAGATCGAGAAGTCGAAGAAGTCGGAGACGAAGGGAATCGCGGTCCCGTCCCGGGGCAGGCGGGCGGGCTGGAGCACGTTCAGCCCCTCGACGATCAGGATGTCGGGACTCTCCACCACCCGCTCCTCACCGGGCACCCGGTCGTAGACGAGGTGCGAGTAGAGCGGCGCGGTCACGCGCTTGTGGCCGGCCTTCACGTCGTGAAGGAAGCGCAGCAGCGCGGCGGTGTCGTAGCTCTCGGGAAAGCCTTTGCGCTCCATCAGCCCGTTGGCGGCGAGCTCGGCGTTGGGCAGCAGGAACCCGTCGGTGGTGACGAGATCGACCTTCGGGGTGTTGGGCCAGCGCGCCAGCAGGGCGGTCAGGATGCGGGCCGTGGTCGACTTGCCCACCGCCACCGACCCGGCGAGCCCGATGATGTAGGGCGCCTTGGTCTCGCGTTCGGCCAGCAGGAAGCGCTGCGTCGCCTTGAACAGCCCCTGGGTCGCCGCGACGTAGAGGGCGAGGAGCCGCGACAGCGGCAGGTAGATCGCCTCGACCTCCTCCACCGAGATCGGGTCGTTGATCGATTGCAGCCGCTCGAGATCCTCCTGCTTGAGGGTGAGCGGCGTGTCGGCGCGGAGCTGCGCCCATTCCTCGCGGCTGAAGCGGCGATACGGCGACAGCCGGTCGGACGCTTCGAGGATCGCCTCGACCGAGCCCGGCAGCACGGCCGCGTTCACGCGGGGCGCCTCGCGGCCTTCTCGGCGATGCCGCTCTGGGCGGTGCGCCGCTCCAGCTCGGCCATCACGTCGGTGAGGTCTACGCCCCCGGCCCGCAACAGCACCACGAGGTGGTAGAGCACGTCGGCGGCCTCGTCGCGCAGGCCGGTCTTGTCGCCCTGCACGGCCGCGATCGCCGCCTCCACCGCCTCCTCGCCGAGCTTCTTGGCCGCCTTGGCGGGGCCTTCGGACAGGAGCTTGGCCGTGTAGGAAGTGGCGGGATCGGTCCCGGCACGGCTCGCCACGAGGGCGGCGAGGTCGGCGAGCGTGTAGGCGGTCATGAAGCGATCTGCATGTTACGACGGCCCTTTATACGGATCAGGACCGGATTTCGGCAGGAAACTGCGCCACGGCCAGCCCGCGGGCAAGCGGGGCGGGTGAAGGCCGCCCGGCTTTGTCCGGGACTCACTCGTTCGGCAGGTGCCGGGCCAGCGCCTCCAGCACAGCCATGCGCACGGCGACGCCCATCTCGACCTGCTCGCGGATCAGCGACTGCGCGCCGTCGGCGACCTCGGAAGAGATCTCCACACCGCGGTTCATCGGCCCCGGATGCATCACCAGGGCGTCGGGCTTGGCCAGCGCCAGCTTCTCGCCGTCGAGGCCGAAGTAGCGGAAATACTCCTTCACGGAGGGCACGAACGAGCCGTTCATGCGCTCGCGCTGGAGGCGCAGCATCATCACGATGTCGCAGCCGACGAGACCTTTGCGCATGTCCGTGAAGGTCTCGACCCCGAAGCGCTCGATCCCGGCGGGCAGCAGCGTCGAGGGCGCGATCAGGCGGACCCGCGCGCCCATCGCCTGCAGCAGGATGATGTTGGAGCGCGCCACCCGCGAGTGCAGGACGTCGCCGCAGATCGCCACCTGCAGCCCCTCGATCCGGCCCTTGTTGCGGCGGATGGTCAGCGCGTCGAGGAGCGCCTGGGTCGGGTGCTCGTGGGCGCCGTCGCCGGCGTTGACCACCGCGCAATCGACCTTGCGGGCGAGGAGATGCACGGCACCCGCCGATTCGTGGCGCACCACGATGATGTCGGGCCGCATCGCGTTGAGGGTGGCGGCGGTGTCGATCAGGGTCTCGCCCTTCTTCACCGAGGACGAGGCCACCGACATGTTCATCACGTCGGCGCCGAGCCGCTTGCCGGCGAGCTCGAAGGACGATTGCGTCCGGGTCGAGGGCTCGAAGAACAGGTTGATCTGCGTGCGGCCCCGCAGGGTCGTGCGCTTCTTCTCCACCTGCCGCGAGATCTCGACGGCGGAATCGGCAGCGTCGAGCAGGGCCTCGATGTCGGGCCGGGTCAGGCCCTCGATGCCGAGGAGGTGCCGGTGCGGGAAGGGCGCGAGGCTCGTCATGATGAGGCCCGGGTGTAGGTGCCGCGCGCCCGGCGGGCAAGGCTGTTCGGCACGGACCTCACCAGAGGAGGAAGAGGAGCAACCGTCTCCAGGTCTCCCCCTCCTCCGCGGAGGGGGGAGGGCGCGTGGGTGGATCGTTGTTCTCGAGCTTCGGCGTGTGAGCCGGCACCTCCGCAAGGTGAGCCGCCGCCTGCGGCCTTTTTTCCGGCCGATGGTAACCGAACGGCCCTGCCCCACGTATTTGCCCGAACGGTCGGGATCCGTACGTTGCCCGGCTCCGCACCGCCGATCGGGATCCCAACGCTTGGCCGCCTCCCCTGCCCTCGAAGCCCCCGAGACCGTCGACCGGCAGGGGCGCCGCTGGTTCTACCGCCACCCGCTGGTGATCCGGCTAGCGCACTGGATCAATGCGGCGGTCCTGCTGGTGCTGCTGATGAGCGGCCTGCAGATCTTCAACGCCCATCCGGCCCTCTACTGGGGCGCGACCTCGACCTTCGACAGCCCGGCCCTCGCCATCACCAGCGAGCAGGGGCGCGACGGCACCAACCGCGGCGTCGTCACGGTCGGGGCCCACACCCTCGACACCACCGGCGTCCTCGGCCTGTCGAAGGAGCGCGGAACCGAGGTGGAGCGCGCCTTCCCCGCCTGGGCGACCCTGCCGGCCAATCAGGACCTCGCCACGGGGCGGCGCTGGCACTTCCTGTTCGCGTGGCTGCTGGTGATCAACGGCGCGGTCTACCTGCTCTACGGCCTCGTCAGCGGCCAGCTCCGCCGCCGCCTGATCCCGGACGGCGACCAGATCCGCGACTTCGGCGGCTCCGTGAAGGAGCACCTCCTCCTGCGCTTCCCCGAAGGCACGGAGGCCAAGCGCTACAATGTCATCCAGAAGCTCACCTATCTGCTTCTGATTCTAGGCCTCCTGCCCGCCATGGTGCTCGCCGGCCTTGCCATGTCGCCGGGGATGGACGCGGCCTGGCCGTGGCTGACGGAGCTGTTCGGCGGCCGGCAATCGGCGCGCAGCATCCACTTCATCGCGGCCGGGCTGATCGTGCTGTTCGTGGTGGTCCACGTGCTGCTCGTGATCGTCTCCGGGCTCGTCAACAACATGCGCGGCATGATCACCGGCTGGTTCAGCCTCGGCCGCGACCGGGAGAGCGTGCGATGATCCTCCACCGCCGCAAGCTCCTCAGCGCCGGCGCGGGCCTGATGGGCACGGCCCTGCTCGGCGGCTGCGATCGGTTCGCCGGCACCGAGACGGGGCAGCGCACCCTCCAGATCGGCGAGGATGCCAACCGTTACGTCCAGCGCCTGCTGATGTCGCCCGCGACGCTGGCCCGGGAATTCCCGGCCTCGATGATCTCGCCCTGGTTCAAGCCGAACGGCACGATCGACCCGCCGGACCGCGCCTATCGGGCGCTGGCGGCGCGGACATTTTCGGAGTTCAAGCTCGCCGTCGACGGGCTCGTCCAGACGCCGCTGTCGCTGAGCCTCGCGGATCTCCGCGCCCTGCCCGCGCGCAGCCAGATCACCCGGCACGATTGCGTCGAGGGCTGGAGCTGCATCGGGCAATGGGCCGGCGTACCGCTCGGCGAGGTGCTGAAGAAGGCCGGGCTGAAGCCGCAGGCGCGCTACGCGGTGTTCCACTGCGCCGATACGCTGGAATACGAGGCCGGACCCAAGGGTGGTTCCAAGGGGCGCGGCCAGGGGGCATCCCTGTGGCGCCCGACCCATCCGGGCGCGGTCCGCGAGGCCTATGTCCAGCTTGCCGCCGCCGACGATTGGGGCGGCCCGGCCGCCGCCACCGACGCGCCCAAGACGGACTCCCCGAACGACGATTGGGGCCAGGGCAGCCCGGCCGCGGAGCCCGAGCCGACGGGGATCCCGATCCGCTACTACGAGAGCATCGACCTCTACGACGCCTTCAACCCGCAGACGATCCTGGCCTACGACCTCAACGGCAAGCCGCTGCCGGTCTCGAACGGCGCGCCCCTGCGCCTGCGGGTCGAGCGCCAGCTCGGCTACAAGCAGGCCAAGTACGTGATGCGGGTCGAGATGGTTGAGTCGCTGGCCGGGATCGGACAAGGCAGCGGCGGGTATTGGGAGGACCGCGGCTACGAATGGTACGCGGGGATCTGACCGTTCAGCGAGACCTCGCCGCGCGCTCGCGCTCGATCGCTCCATCGGCACGGCGTCGATGCGGGCCTGCCAACCTGGACCCTGAGCGCGGAAATGCGCGACGCTCTCGGGAAGGGGCTGGATCGCGACCGCGTCGTCGGACCTGCCAGCCGATCCACGCCGCGCGAAGCGGTCGCCGACATAGAATTCAGCGCGCGCGGGCATCGCGTCGGTCGGTTCGGGGACCTTGTCGTGCGCCTCCGGCGTGATCGTCTGCGCGTCCACCTTGGCCAAGTCGCTCCTGATCGCGGCCTCAGGGGATCAGCTTTGCGCAGTGCTTCTGCTCTCTGACATGGGCCTTCCCCATCGAGAATGGTACGGGCGCATCCCCCCGCAGTGGGGGGCGGGAGCGCGCGTGGGAGGTCTGGTCCGCCAAGTTCATCGGCCGGGCGGCGATCCCGAACCCGATTTGGCCGGATCATCGGTGATCGCTGTCTTGCACGACTCATAAGCCCCATGCGCGGCCTACGCCGCCGCCGTCGGGCGAGGCTTGCGTCACCCCCGCCATTTGACATCCCGCCGCCCGTGACCCACTTGTCCCCGGCGCGCGGCCCCGGCCCGACGGCGGGCATACGTCCCACGCGAATCTCGAAAAGAATTCGTCCGTCGCGCCCAGGCTCCGTCAGGGGCAGAGGTCTGAATGAAAGTCGTCGTCGTCGAGTCGCCGGCCAAAGCGAAGACAATCAATAAGTATCTCGGCCGCGACTATGAAGTCATCGCCTCCTTCGGGCATATCCGAGACCTGCCAGCCAAGGACGGCTCGGTCGATCCCGAGCAGGACTTCCACATGGTCTGGGAACTGGCCGACCGTGGGGCGAGCCGGGTCTCGGAGATCGCCAAGGCGGTCAAGGGTGCCGACAAGCTGATCCTGGCGACCGACCCGGATCGCGAGGGCGAGGCGATCTCCTGGCACGTGCTGGAGGCGCTGAACGCCCGCAAGGTGCTCAAGGGCATCCCGGTCGAGCGCGTGACCTTCAACGCCATCACCAAGTCCTCGGTCGAGGCGGCGATGCGCAAGCCGCGCGAGATCGACCAGGCGCTGGTCGATGCCTATCTGGCGCGCCGGGCGCTCGACTATCTCGTCGGGTTCAACCTCTCACCGGTCCTGTGGCGGAAGCTCCCGGGCGCCCGTTCGGCGGGCCGCGTGCAGTCGGTGGCGTTGCGCCTCGTGGTCGAACGCGAGATGGAGATCGAGCGGTTCAAGCCGCGCGAGTACTGGACGCTCATCGCCACGCTGACGACCGCCGATGGAGCGACCTTCGAGGCCCGCCTCGTGGGCGCCGACGGCAAGCGCATCCAGCGCCTCGATGTCGGCACGGGCGATGAGGCCGCTGCCTTCAAGCGCGACCTCGAACTCGCGACCTTCCAGGTGGCGAGCGTCGAGGCCAAGCCCGCCAAGCGCCATCCTCAGCCGCCCTTCACCACCTCGACCATCCAGCAGGAGGCCTCGCGCAAACTCGGGATGGCGCCGGCCCAGACCATGCGGGTCGCCCAGCGCCTCTATGAGGGCGTCGATGTCGGCGGCGAGACGGTGGGCATCATCACCTACATGCGGACCGACGGCGTCGACATGGCGCCGGAGGCGATTCAGGACACCCGCCGGGTGATCGGCAAGGAGTTCGGCGACCGCTACGTGCCGGACGTGCCGCGCAAGTACAGCGTTAAGGCCAAGAACGCCCAGGAGGCGCACGAGGCCGTGCGGCCGACCGATATGGGCCGGCTGCCTAAGGCGGTCGCGCGCCACCTCGAGCCCGAGCAGGCCAAGCTCTACGACCTGATCTGGACCCGCACCATGGCGAGCCAGATGGAATCGGCCGAGCTGGAGCGAACCACCGTGGACGTCACCGCGACGGTCGGCCCGCGGCAGATCGACCTGCGCGCCACCGGGCAGGTGGTGAAGTTCGACGGCTTCCTGGCCCTCTACCAGGAGGGCAAGGACGACGAGGAGGACGAGGAGAGCCGTCGCCTGCCGCCCATGAAGGCCGGCGATCCGCTCAAGCGCGAGCGGATCAGCTCGACCCAGCACTTCACCGAGCCGCCGCCGCGCTATTCCGAGGCGAGCCTCGTGAAGCGCATGGAGGAACTCGGCATCGGCCGCCCATCGACTTATGCGGCCGTGCTCCAAACCCTGCGGGATCGCGAATACGTCAAGATCGAGAAAAAACGGCTGCAGCCGGAGGATAAGGGGCGGCTCGTCACGGGCTTCCTCGAGAGCTTCTTCCGGCGCTATGTCGAGTACGACTTCACAGCCAGCCTGGAGGAGCAGCTCGACCGCGTCTCCAACGCCGAGATCGACTGGCGGGCGGTGCTGCGCGACTTCTGGCGCGATTTCTCCGCCGCGATCGGCGAGACCAAGGAGTTGCGCGTCACCGACGTGCTGGAGGCGCTGAACGGTCTCCTCGGGCCGCACATCTTCCCCGACAAGGGCGACGGCTCGAACCCGCGCACCTGCCCGACCTGCGGGGCCGGCCAGCTGTCGCTGAAGCTCGGCAAGTTCGGCGCCTTCATCGGTTGCTCGAACTATCCGGAGTGCAAGTACACCCGCCAGCTCTCGGCCTCGGGCGTCGAGGGCGAGGGGGACGGCTCGTCCGCCGAGGGCGGCCAGCCGGGCGTGCGGGTGCTGGGCAACGATCCCGTCACCGGGATGCCGGTGACGATCCGCGACGGGCGGTTCGGGCCGTTCGTCCAGCTCGGCGAGGCCTCCACCGAGAAGGACGCCGCGAAGCCGAAGCGCTCGTCGCTGCCCAAGGGGCTCAGCCCCTCGGACGTGGATCTCAACAAGGCGCTGGCCCTGCTGGCGCTGCCGCGCGAGGTGGCGCGCCACCCCGAGACCGGCGAGCCGATCCTGGCCAATCTCGGCCGGTTCGGGCCCTACGTGCAGCACGGGAAGACCTACGCCAATCTCGGCAAGGACGACGACGTGCTGGAGATCGGCGGCAACCGCGCCATCGACCTGATCGTCGCCAAGGAGCAGGGCGGCGGCCGCGGCCGTCCGGCCGCCGATCCCGGCCGGCCGCTCGGCAAGGACGAGACCAGCGGGCGCGACCTCGTGGTCAAGGCCGGCAAGTACGGCCCCTACGTCACGGACGGCGAGGTGAACGCCACGCTGCCGAAGACGATGGCCGCCGAGGCGCTGACGCTGGACGAGGCGATCGCCCTGGTGAACGCCAAGCGGGCGTCGGGCGGCGGCAAGCCGGCCAAACGCGGGGCGGTCCGGAAGAGTTCAGCGCGTGGTGCGAGCGGTGATAAGCCCGCCGCGAAGAAGACCGCGACGAAAAAGCCGGCGGCGAAGAAGGCGGCGGCGAAGAAGACGGGCGCGGGCTGACGCCGCGGGGCGGCTCAGACCGGGGCCGCCCCGTCCTTGCGCGCGGAGCGAAGCAAGCCGGGGCAGAGCGAGGCTGTCGAACGGGGCGCCGATTGGGCTGCTTCGCTTCGCGCGCAACGACGCCGGTGAGGCAGCGACGCCGCCCGCTCACCGCGGGCTGCGGTCAGCGCTCGGGAGCGGGTTCAGACCAGGTAGGTGATCGTCGCAGCCAAGGCCGTCGCGAAAGTCGCCAGCGCCAGCGTGGTTGCGTTGACCAATGCGCGGGTGGGCGGCACGCCGGCCGCGTCCTCATCGCATCCGAAGGCGGCGCCGGCCGCGTGCTCGAAGCGGATCAATGTGAGGCGGCGGGCCTCGATCGCGGCGTCGCTCATGGACTGCGGCTCCCTGACCACGGCCAAGACTCTCTCGACCGTCAACGTCGATTGTCCCGTTCTGTTCCGGTGCGGGCTGTGGACGCCGAACGGGCCGGTCACGAGAAAGCTTTAACCCATTGTTGTGCAACGTCGTCATGACGGACGGCCCTGCCCTTCCGGGCCCCGGCGTCATTCCGGCCCTCGCTCGCGGCAACGCAGCATGCGATGATGCATGCGCGTCGCCGAAGGGCGAACGGCTTTGATGTTTATGTTTTGTTCCGCTATCATGCGGGGATGAAGGCGCATGCTCCACGACCCAAGACCCGTCTGCGCGAATCCGAGCCGGCCGATGCGCCGCGCCCGCGGAGGCCGCGCGTGAGCGATCCGGCGCGGGATCTGTTCGGGCCGGGCGGCAAGGGCCCGGCCGCCCGGCCGCCCGAGCCGCGGCGGCGCCCGGACGCCTCGGCCTCCGTGGCGACGCTCGCCGCCGCCGAGCCGGAGGGCGGCTACACCGCCTCCGACATCGAGGTCCTGGAGGGGTTGGAGCCGGTCCGGCGCCGCCCCGGCATGTATATCGGCGGCACCGACGAGCGGGCGCTGCACCACCTCTTCGCCGAGGTGATCGACAATTCGATGGACGAGGCAGTGGCGGGCCACGCCAGCTTCATCGAGGTGGAGCTGGAGGAATCCGGCGCCCTCGTGGTGACCGATAACGGCCGCGGCATCCCGGTCGATCCGCATCCGAAATTCCCCGGCAAGTCGGCGCTTGAGGTCATCATGACCACGCTGCACGCCGGCGGTAAGTTCGACTCGAAGGTCTACGAGACCTCCGGCGGCCTGCACGGCGTCGGCATCTCGGTGGTCAACGCGCTGTCCGATCTCCTGGAGGTCGAGGTGGCCCGCAACCAGACCCTCTACCGCCAGACCTTCTCGCGGGGCCATGCGCAGGGGGCGCTGGAGCTGGTCGGCCGGGTTCAGAACCGGCGTGGCACCCGGGTCCGCTTCCATCCGGACGCACAGATCTTCGGCTCGCTGAAGTTCGACCCGCGCCGCCTGTTCAAGATGGCGCGCTCGAAGGCCTACCTGTTCGGCGGCGTCGAGATCCGCTGGCGCTGCGCCCCCGCCCTTCTCGAAGGCCTGGAGTGTGTGCCGGCGGAAGCCGTCCACCGCTTCCCCGACGGGCTGCGCGACTATCTCGCCCGGGACATCGACGGCAAGGAGCTCGTCACCGAGGCGATGTTCTGCGGCAAGATCACCAAGCCGGGCTCGCACGGGTCGCTCGAATGGGCGGTGGCCTGGATGGTCACCGAGGACGGGGTCTCGCATTCCTACTGCAACACGATCCCGACGCCCGAGGGCGGCACCCACGAGGCCGGCTTAAGGGTCGCGCTGCTCCGCGGCCTGCGCGAGCACGCCGAGCGGGTGAACCAGGCCAAGCGCATGAATGCGGTGACCACCGACGACGTCATGGCGACCTGCGCGTCGATGCTGTCGGTGTTCATCCGCGAGCCCGAGTTCCAGGGTCAGACCAAGGACAAGCTCGCCACCGTCGAGGCGCAGCGCATCGTCGAGACGGCGGTGCGCGACGCCTTCGACCATTGGCTCGCCGCCTCCCCGGCCCAGGCCAACAAGGTGCTGGACTGGGTGATCGACCGGGCCGAGGAGCGCCTGCGCCGCCGCCAGGAGAAGGAGGTCGCCCGCAAGAGCGCCACCCGCAAGCTGCGCCTTCCCGGCAAGCTCGCCGATTGCTCGGCGGCCGGCACCGCCGGCTCGGAGATCTTCATCGTCGAGGGCGATTCCGCCGGCGGGTCTGCCAAGCAGGCCCGCGACCGGGCGACCCAGGCGATCCTCCCCTTGCGCGGCAAGATCCTCAACGTCGCCTCGGCCTCGCGGGACAAGCTCGGCGCCAACCAGCTGATCTCGGATCTCACCCTCGCGCTCGGATGCGGCACGGGCGCGGCCTTCCGCGAGGCGGATCTCCGCTACGACAAGGTGATCATCATGACGGACGCCGACGTCGACGGCGCCCACATCGCCTCGCTGCTGATCACCTTCTTCTACCGGCAGATGCCGAAGCTGATCGACCGCGGGCACCTCTACCTCGCGATTCCGCCGCTCTACCGGCTGCAGCAGGGCTCGAAGGTGGCCTACGCCCGGGACGACGCCGATCGCGAGCGGATCACCAAGACGGTGTTCAAGGGCGGCAAGGTCGAGATCGGGCGGTTCAAGGGCCTGGGCGAGATGATGCCGGCCCAGCTCAAGGAGACCACCATGGATCCGAAGAAGCGCACGCTGCTGCGCGTCGCGATCCTGGACGAGGCCCGGGAATCGACCGGCGACACGGTCGAGCGCCTGATGGGCAACAAGCCCGAGGCGCGCTTCGCCTTCATCAGCGAGCGCGCGGCCTTCACCGAGGGCGCCGACCTCGACATCTGACGCGCTGGAGCCGACGCCGCACCCGCCGTGTCGGCTCCAGCGGCTACGGGTCCGAGGCGGCAAAACCGGCGCCGTCCCTGCGAGCGGCGCGAAGCAATCCAGCCGCGCCGCGTTCGGAAGCATCCCGCTGCCCTGGGTCGCTTCGCTGCGCTCGCGATGACGGATGCCGTGACGGCTCTGCTAGGGCGCGGACATTGCCTTCGCGGGATCGAAGGGCTGCGCCGCCGCCACCGTGTCCTTGCTCATGTTGAGGACCGCCGAGTGCCGGTCGCCGCCGGGCCGCAGCACCAGGGCGCCCGGCTCCACCGCGATGAGCTTGCTGCCCAGCCCGAGGAAGCCGCCGACATCGATCACCACCGCCCGGAGCAGGCTGCCGTCGGTGATCAGAAGGTCCTCGATCTTGCCGACGCTGTCGCCCGCGGCGTTGCGGACGGTCACGCCGATCATTTTGGTGCTCAGGAAGGCGGCGGGCTTGAGCCCCTGACGCTTGGCGGCGTCCTCGGCGCTCGCCGCCTCCATCAGCCGCCCGACGCCCTTGCCGTCCGTCGAGGTGCCCGGCCCCGTGCCCGGCAGGACCGTATCCTTGCCGATCACGGTGGCGTCCTGCGCGGCCACCGCTGTGCCCGCCAGCGCGAGGGCGGCGAGCGACAGGAGAAGGGTTCGGCTCTTCATGGCTGATCGCTCCGGTGCGCCCGGTCCGTCTTCGGTGGATGTCTCAGGGGCCCGCGGTCTCAATCGCGGACGGCACGCACGGTTCCGGCCCTCCCTGTCCTATCCGGCCCGCCCGATAGGCCGCCCGAAACGCGAAAAGGCCCGGCCTTGCGGCCGGGCCCTTCCGTTGCGCGGAGCCGATCGTGCCGGCTCCGGCTTTCGCTCTTAGTACGAGCCGAACTTGTAGTTCAGGCCGGCGCGGACGACGGCGAACTCGGTCTTCGCGGCGGCGCCGTTGAGGTAGGCGGTGCCGTTCGGGGCCAGGAGGTTGCCGTAGAACACGCCGCCGGCGGCGTTCTTCTGGCGGTCGAGGCTGACATACAGACCTTCGACCTTCAGCGTCACGGCCGAGGAGCGGAAGAAGTTCAGGAACGAGTCGGTGGGGAGCGCGTACTCGACGCCACCGCCGGCGGCCCAGCCGGTGCGGAAGCTGTCGCGGAAGCGGTTGCCGGCGAAGTTCTGATCGTCCTGGCCCGAACCGTAGGCGAAACCACCGGTGCCGTACACGAGGGTGCGGTCGAAGGCGTAGCCGAGGCGGCCGCGGACGGTGCCGAAGTAGTCGAGGCCGTTGCCGCTGGTGGCGACGAAGGCGCGCGGGGGGGCGAAGGCGATGCCGGTGGTGCCGCCGAACGCGTAGTTCTGGGTGGCGTTGGCGCGACGGGCGAAGTCGACGTACTGGGCGTCGGCCTCAAAGCCGATCACGACACCCGAGCCCGGCGTGAACTGGTAATTGTAGCCGATCTGGGCGCCGCCCGAGAAGCCGTCGTTGTTGCTGCGGTTGTTGACGCTCACGACGCCGGCGGTGCCGGGCGAGTTGATCAGCGAGCCGGCCGGCAGCGCGTAGTTGCTGGTGTTGCGGCTGCTGGCGTCGAAGCCGTAGCCGGCGTTCACACCGACGTAGAAGCCGGTCCAGGTGAAGACCGGCACCGGCGTGAACACCGGCGGCGGCGCGGCGCGGCGCGGTAGATCGGCCGCGGACGCGGCAGCCGTCATGCCGGCCAGCACGGTGGATGCGAGGAGGAGCTTCTTCATGGTGTCGTGGGTCCTGGTTTGGCTTGAGCCGGCGGCCTGCAAGGTGCCCTGGGATGGCGTGTCTGTCGCGTTCCTGCAACAAGCATCCTCAGACTAGCTTGATCTCGTCAACGAAAGGTGAAGACTAACGCCCCGTATCTCACAGCACTGTCGCCCTTCGACTCGCGACAGGCGGCAAAGACCATCGAAAAAGCCCAGACGATTGTCCGGAACTTGCGGCGCGGACGTGCGCCCCATCGCAGGCGTCGGGCCCGACATTATCCGCGCCCGATAAGAGAGGCCGAAGAGCCGACGTTTTATTTCGGCACATCTGACGTGGGACCGGTAACGCGGCGTAAGGCGACGGTTAACCGTGTTGTCCGATGGTCCGAGGGCCAGCGTCTCGGCCGGTGAGGGTATTGCCATGCACATCCGCGACGCGCAGGGCGCGAAGCCGTTCGGCAGGCGGCGGACCTCGGCCGAAGCGGGCGGGGGCGGCCTGGCACAAGCGGGTGCTGATCGGCTCAGGCCCGACCGGCCGGCGGGCGCGCTCGGCTGGGCGTTGCGGATCTCGGGGATCGCCGGACTCCTGGCAATCGCCGCCGGCTCGTATCTTGCCCGTGTGAGCCAGCCGGGTCCGGCCCCCACCATGGCCGCGATCGACGCGCGTCATGCGCTCGCCGACCCTGAGACGACCGGCTCGCTAACCGCCGCCGGGGCAGCCGCGGTCACGCGCCTGGACCCCTGCCAGATGCCGGCTGCCGACCGCCTCAGGCCCTGATCGCTTGTGCGTTGCGGCGTCTTGGTCCGCATTGCGAGATTGACAAGCCGCGCCAAGGCCCTAACTGACAGGAAGCATGCGCCCCGCGGCCCCGGGAGCATCCGAGCGTCCCGCGCGTGCCTTTCCCAGCCGTTGCCGCGACGGTGTCCATCGCGCCGGCCGGGCGCGCAACGGTTCCTGATTGCAGATGCCTTTTACCGACCTGGGACTGAGCGAGAAAGTCCTGAACGCCGTCCAGACGGCGGGTTACACCGAGCCCACGCCGATCCAGGCCGAAGCCATCCCGCATGTGCTGGCGCGCCGCGATGTCCTCGGCATCGCGCAGACCGGAACCGGCAAGACAGCGGCGTTCACCCTGCCGATGCTGACGCTGCTGGAGAATGGCCGCGCCCGCGCCCGGATGCCGCGCACGCTGATCCTGGAGCCGACGCGCGAGCTGGCTGCCCAGGTGGTGGAGAATTTCGACCGCTACGGCACCAATCACAAGCTCAACGTGGCGCTGATCATCGGCGGCGTGTCCTTCGCCGATCAGGATGCCAAGCTGATGCGCGGCACCGACGTGCTGATCGCGACGCCGGGCCGCCTGCTCGACCATTTCGAGCGCGGCAAGCTGCTGCTCACCGGCGTCGAGCTGCTGGTGATCGACGAGGCGGACCGCATGCTCGACATGGGGTTCATCCCCGATATCGAGCGCATCGTGAAGATGGTGCCGTTCACCCGGCAGACCCTGTTCTTCTCCGCCACCATGCCGCCGGAGATCGAGCGGCTGGCCGACATGTTCCTGCATAACCCGCAGCGGGTCGAGGTCGCCCGGCCCGCTTCGACCGCGACCACAATCACCCAGCGCCTGGTCGCCACCGGCTCGGAAGGCCTCGCCAAGCGCGAGCGCCTGCGGGATCTGATCCGCGGCGAGGGCGAACTCAACAACGGGATCATCTTCTGCAATCGCAAGCGCGATGTCGCCCTGCTCCAGAAGTCCCTGGTGAGCCATGGATTCGATGCCGCCGCGCTGCACGGCGACATGGATCAGCGCGCCCGCACCACCGCCCTCGACGCGTTCCGCGCCGGTGAGACGGCCCTGCTCGTCGCCAGCGACGTGGCGGCCCGGGGCCTCGATATCCCGGCGGTCAGCCACGTCTTCAACTTCGACGTGCCGCACCATCCGGAGGATTACGTCCACCGGATCGGCCGCACCGGCCGCGCCGGCCGCGCCGGCACGGCCTACACCCTCGTGTCCCCGGAGGATTCCCGCTCGCTCGGGGCCATCGAGGCGCTGATCGGTCAGCCGATCCCCTGGTTCGACGGCGACCTGTCCACGGTGGCCGAGACCTCCTCCGAGACCGGCACGCGCCATCGCGGCCGTTCGAGCGACGGCCGCCGCAGCGGCCGTACGGCTAAGGCCGGCGGGCGGAGCGCCGGTGAGGCCTCAGGCAGGCCCAGAGCCCGCAGCGGAGGCGGCACAGCGGCCGCTGCGCGCGCCGAAACCCCTCCTCGCGCCGAAACCCCTCGCGCCGAGTCTCCTCGCGCTGAGTCCCGGCCACACGCCGAGACCCGGCGCGTCGAGACACTGCGGCCCGAGGCGCGCCGCGAGCCCGTGCGCGAGGAGCGCGGACGCCGGCACGAGGCCGAGGGCGATACGCCGATCGGGCTCGGTTCGCATGTGCCGGCCTTCCTTCTTCGACCAGTTCTGGCGAAGAAGGACAAGTAACAGGATTCTTTTCGGGCTTAACTCTCCAGCTACCAAGCTGTCTTAGACCAGTTTAGGGCGACGATGCGTCGGAGCATCGGGCGTCCCGGGCGGCAGGACACGGATGAGCCAGGAGACCTATTCGGATCGCGACCGGAGCTTCGCGCTGGCGAAGCGGAGTCACGACCTGATCCGCGATTACGGCCCCTCCGCGACGCCGCGCGCCTACGCGGTCTGGTACGCCTACGTGTCGGCGGAGCTCCCACTGCTGAGCGACGCGGTGAAGCGGCTGACCGCGCAGAACGGCTGCCTCACCGAGGCCGATATCGACGATCTGCACGAGAGCTATCTGGACGGGCGCCGCCTGGCGAGCGCCACCGGCGACATCAGTCGCGTCGTTCTGAGCGAGATCGAGGCCATCACCGAGATCCTCGACCTGTCGCTCGGTTCCACGACCCAATACGGCGAATCCCTGCGCGGCTTGGCACAGGATCTGGCGCAGGGCCTGCCCAACGGGGCGAGACTCGGCGAGATCGTGTCGACGCTGGTGTCCAAGACGCGCGAGGTTGCGGTCAACAACCGGGTTCTCGAGGCGCGGATGCGCGAGACCCGCAGCGAGATCGAGACCCTGCGCGAGAAGCTCGAGGCGACGCGGCTGGAGAGCCTCACCGACACCCTGACCGGCCTGTCGAACCGCAAGCATTTCGAGGAAACCCTGAAGGCGACCCTGGAGGCCGCGCGCGCGCGCCTCACCCCGATGAGCCTGATCATCCTCGACATCGACTTCTTCAAGCGCTTCAACGACCTGTACGGCCATCTCACGGGCGATCAGGTCCTGCGGCTCGTGGCGATCGTGATGCGGGAGAATGCCGGCAAGCAGGCGCATCTCGCCCGGTTCGGCGGCGAGGAATTCGGGATCGTGCTGCCGGGGGCTGACCGCGCCGCCGCGCGGCAGGTGGCCGAGACCGTCCGCGCCAGCGTGATGGGGCGCGAGCTGGTCAAGCGCTCGACCGGCGAGTCGCTCGGCAAGGTCACCGTGTCGCTGGGGGTGGCGGTGTTCCGCCAGGGCGACACGCCGGCCTCGCTGATGGAGCGGGCCGACCTGTGCATGTTCGCCGCCAAGCGGGGTGGGCGCAACCGGGTCGTGGACGACACCGCCGAGGCGCTGTCCCAGGTCGCCTGAGCGGAGCGCCCTCAGACCTGGGCCGGGATCCGGTCGGCCGAGACCGGCGTGATCGCCACCGATTCGCCGCAGCCGCAGGCCGACGTCTGGTTCGGATTGTTGAAGACGAATTGCGACGCCAGCTTGTTGGTCGTGAAATCCATTTCGGTGCCGAGCAGGAACAGCACCGCCTTCGGATCGACGAAGACGCGCACGCCGCGATCCTCGACCACATCCTCACCGGGCTTGACCGCCTCGGCATATTCCATCGTGTAGGACATGCCGGCGCAGCCGCCGTTGCGGACGCCGACCCGCAGGCCGGCGATCGGCCGGTCGGCCTCCGCCATGATCGCCTTGATCCGGTCGGCGGCCCGATCGGTCAGCGAGAGAACCTTGAACCCAGTCGACATCGTCACCCTCCCGCCCATCCGGGTTCAAGGCCCGGGGACGCGCATTCTGACACCGACAAGATAAGCATTGGGTGGCAGTCGGTCCACCGCGCCCGGGTCACACCCGCCCGGCATTCGGCGCCTCAGGCGGTGAGCTGCGCGAAAGTCGCGAGATCGACGTTGCCGCCGCTGATCACCACCCCGACGCGCTTGCCCCGGACATCCACGAGCCCGTTCAGCACCGCCGCCGCCGCGAGACAGCCGGTCGGCTCGACCATGAGCTTCATCCGGGTCGCGAAGAACCGCATCGTCTCGACGAGCTGATCGTCGGTGACGGTGAGGATGTCGGCGACGTGTCGGCGGATGATCGCGAAGGTGAGGTCGCCGAGCGCCGTCGACTGCGCCCCGTCCGCGATGGTCCGGGGCACCGGGATCGTCACGATCCGGCCGTCACGGAACGAGCGCTGGCCGTCATTGCCGGCTTCCGGCTCGACGCCGATCACCCGGCAGCCCGGGGACAGTTCCGCGGCCGCGAGCGCGCAGCCCGCGAGCTGGCCGCCGCCGCCGAGGCAGGCCACCAGCACGTCGAGCGGGCCCACGGTCTCGATCAGCTCCTGGGCCAGCGTCCCCTGCCCGGCGATGACGTCGGGATGGTTGAAGGGCGGGATCAGCGTCAGGCCCCGGGGGCCCGCGATCGACCGGCCGAGCGCCTCGCGGTCCTGGCTGTAGCGGTCGTACAGGATCACCTCGGCGCCGTAGCCGCGGGTGCCCTCGATCTTCGCCGCGGGTGCGTCCTCCGGCATGATGATCGTGGCCGGGGCCCCGAGCAGGCGGCAGGCCAGGGCGACCGCCTGGGCGTGGTTGCCCGACGAGAAGGTGATCACCCCGCGGGCGCGCTCCACTTCGCCCAAGGCGCTGATGGCGTTGTAGGCCCCGCGGAACTTGAAGGCGCCGGCCCGCTGCAGGTTCTCGGCCTTGAAGAACAGGTTTGCGCCGGTTCGCGCGTCGGCGGTGCGGGAGGTGAGCACCGGCGTGCGGTGCGCGGCCCCCGCGATCCGCTCGGCCGCGCGCGCCACGTCCGCGAAAGTGGGAAGGCCTGCTGCCGCTTCGACCTGTTCGCCCTGCATCGGATCCCGCCTTGCTCCCGCTCCGTGAAGCGGCGAGTCATACGGGCCATCGGCGTCGCGCGCATCCCAATCCAATGCACAGGTCGAAGCGGAGCCATTCGGCGGCTCACGGTTTATCCTGGTGAGGCCGATCTGGCCGGAACGCTGGGGGGCGTCATCACAATGCGAACGAAGATCCGGGACAGGATTTCGGTCAGCCGATCGGCCTGCGCAGGAGTCTCGTGAGCGCCTGGGTCCGCGAGCGGCCTTCGGACGACGGGTCGACCACGGTCACGTTCCGCGGTCGGGGGCTGGCGGTGCGGTCCGGCACGCAGCTGATCCTGCTTGTCTGCCCGCTGTGCTCCCAGCGCAATGCGCAGCGCGGCGCCGAGCGGGGCGTCTGCGAGTGGTGCGCCTACGTTCCGTCGCCGGAGCAGGCGGAGCCGGTGGAGGCGGGCGGCCGCTGAGGACGGCGCTGCGGCCGGGTATGGCCGCAGACGCACAGGGCCCCGCTTACGTATGGATCACCTTCCCATACGCATCCAGCACGCTCTCGTGCATCATCTCGCTGAGCGTCGGGTGCGGGAACACCGTGTGCATCAGCTCCTCCTCGGTGCTCTCCAGGTTCATCGCCACGACGTAGCCCTGGATCAGCTCGGTCACCTCGGCCCCGACCATGTGGGCGCCGAGCAGCTGGCCGGTCTTGGCGTCGAACACGGTCTTGATCAGCCCGTCCGGCTCGCCAAGAGCGATCGCCTTGCCGTTGCCCGCGAAGGGGAACCGGCCGACCTTCACGGCAAACCCCTGCTCCTTGGCCTTGGCCTCGGTCAGCCCGACGCTGGCGATCTGCGGCTGGCAGTAGGTGCAGCCCGGGATCTTGGCCTTGTCCATCGGGTGGGTGTGCAGGCCCTTGATGGTCTCGATGCAGATGACGCCCTCGTGCTCGGCCTTGTGGGCGAGCATCGGCGGGCCGGCGACGTCGCCGATCGCGTAGAGGCCGGGCACGTTGGTGCGGCCGAGCCCGTCGGTCACCACGATCCCGCGGTCGATCTTCACCCCGAGCTTCTCCAGCCCGATATTCTCGATGTTGCCGACCACGCCCACCGCCGAGATCAGTTTTTCCGCGGTGATCTGCTGGGTCTTGCCGTCGCCGCCCTCGATGGTCGCGGTGATCGAGTCGGCGCCCTTCTCGACCTTGGTGACCTTGGCGCCGGTGAGGATCTTGATTCCCTGCTTCTCGAAGCGCTTGCGGGCGAGGCCTGCGATCTCGGCATCCTCCACGGGCAGGATCTGCGGCAGCAGCTCCACCACGGTCACCTCGGCGCCCATGGTGCGGTAGAACGAGGCGAACTCGATGCCGATCGCGCCCGAGCCCATTACCAGCAGGCTCTTGGGCATCGTCTCGGGGACCATGGCCTCGTAGTAGGTCCAGATCAGCTTCTTGTCGGGCTCGATCCCGGGGATCGCCCGGGGGCGCGCGCCGGTCGCCACGATGATGTGCTTGGCCTGATAGGTGCCGGCGCCCTTGGCGCCCTTCGGCGGCTCGGCGCGCTTGCTCTCCTTCACGGTCACCTGGCCGGGCTGGTTGCCCTTGGCGACGCTGTCGACCGCGGCCTCGCCCCAGATCACGTCGACCTTGTTCTTCTTGAGCAGCATGCCGACGCCGCCGTTGAGCCGGGCCGAGACCCCGCGGGAGCGCTTGACGATGGCCGCGGTGTCGAACCCGACCTTCTCGGCCGTCAGGCCGTACTCGCCGGGGTGCTGGAAGTAATGGAAGATCTCGGCCGAGCGGAGCAGCGCCTTGGTCGGGATGCAGCCCCAGTTCAGGCAGATGCCGCCGAGGTGTTCGCGGTCGACCACGGCGGTCTTGAAGCCGAGCTGCGCGGCGCGGATCGCCGTGACGTAGCCGCCGGGCCCGGCGCCGATGATGAGGACGTCGTAGGTGTCGGACATTTACCTCTCCGCGAACGCCCCTCCCCCTCGCGGGGACAGGGCTGGGGGTGGGGGTGGCTCCGCCTGGCCGGCCGAATCCGGAAGAGGCGTCTCGGATGCGGCAAGGGCCGCGTGGATCGTGTCGAGGACGGTGTCGATCTCCCGCGGGACCATGCGCTTCGGGACGCGCAGGAGGCGGAAGCCTTCAGAGTGAAGATAGGTATCCCGGCGAATATCGTAGGCCGTGCCCGCCTCGAAGCCGTGCGGCTCGCCGTCGACCTCGACGATGAGCCGGGCCGACGGGCGGCAGGAATCCGCCCCGTCGGGGCCGGGGGCGACCTGCCTGCGGCAATGCGAGCCCTCCACCGGCAGGCGATGGCGCAGATGCCACCAGAGGCGCCTCTCTGCCACGGTGCGCGAACGCCGCAGCGTCTTCGCGTTCGCGGCCGCTCTGGGCGAGGCTGCTCTCCGGGGCTGCTGGTTCCAGGGCATCCGGCGGCAGGTCAATCGAACGTGGCTGACGGGCGCATGCTCCCCGTAAGCATGGAGCACGGCCTATCGCACCGGGATGGCGTGTTCTGACCGATGCCTGCCACCTTCCCCCACCTCGACATTCGCTGACGCACTTTCCCCTCCCCTTTGTGGGGAGGGGCCAGGGGTGGTGCCGGATCGAGCGCTGCGGTGCCTTCTGCGCCACCCCAACCTCCAACTCCTCCCCACAAGGGGGAGGAGAGAAGGTGCGCTCACACCAGCATGCCCATCGGGTTCTCGATCAGCCCCTTGAAGGCCGAGACCAGCTCCGCGCCGAGCGCTCCGTCGAGCACCCGGTGGTCGCACGACAGCGTCGCCGTCATCACCTGGACCACGGCCGGCGCCCCGTCCTTCACGACGACGCGCTTCTCGCCCGCGCCCACCGCCAGGATGCTCGATTGCGGCGGGTTGATCACCGCGGTGAAGTGCTTGATGCCGAACATGCCGAGGTTCGACACGGAGGTGACGCCGCCCTGGTATTCCTCGGGCTTCAGCTTCTTGGCGCGGGCGCGGGCGGCAAAGTCCTTCATCTCGTTGGAGATGGTCGAGAGCGTCTTCTCGTTGGCGCGGCGGATCACCGGGGTGAACAGCCCGCCGTCGATCGCCACCGCAACGCCGACCTCGGCGTTCTTGAAGCGCAGGATCCGGTCCTCGGCCCAGACCGCGTTGGCGGCCGGCACCCGGGTCAGCGCGAGGCCCATGGCCTTGATGACGAAGTCGTTCACCGAGAGCTTGAAGGCGGGCTTGCCGTCCCTGTCCTTGCCGGCGGAGCCGTTGAGCGTCTCGCGCAGCTTCATCAGCGCGTCGAGCTCGCAATCCACCGTCAGGTAGAAGTGCGGGGCGACCTGCATCGCCTCGGTGAGGCGCTTGGCGATGGTCTTGCGCATCCCGTCGAGCGGCACTTCCTCGTAGGAATCCTTGGCGAAGAAGCCCCGGACCTGATCGGTCGTGAGCCCGGCCGGCGCGCCGCCCGCAGCGGCGGCCTTCGGGGCGGGGGCGGCCTTCGGCGCCTCGGCGGCGGGCTGCGCGGCGGCGGGTGCCTTGGTGGTGCCGGCGGCCTTCGCGGCCTGGACGTCGCGGGCAATGATGCGGCCGTGCGGGCCGCTGCCCTGGACGGCTCCGAGCTCGACACCCTCCTGCTTGGCGATCCGGCGGGCCAACGGCGATGCGAAGACCCGGCCGCCCGAGTCACCCTGTGGCGTCCCGCTTGGCTGCGCGCCCTCCGGAGCGGCATTGATCCGCTCGTACGACATGTGGCCGCCGCCGGGCGTGGTGTTCTGATCGGCCGCCGAGGCCCCGGCCGCCGGTTCGGGCTTGGCCGCGCCGTTGGACGCCGCCTTCGGCGCATCGCCGCCGGCCTGGACGCTGGCCGGGTCCTCGCCCTCGGAGGCGATGATGGCGATCAGGTCGTTGACCGGCACATCCGCGGTGCCCTCCGGCACGAGGATCTTGGCGAGCACGCCCTCGTCGATGGCCTCCACCTCCATGGTGGCCTTGTCGGTCTCGATCTCGGCCAGCACGTCGCCGGACTTGATCGGGTCGCCCTCCTTCTTGAGCCACTTGGCGAGGTTGCCCTTCTCCATGGTGGGCGACAGCGCGGGCATCAGCACGTTGATCGGCATGGCATCAGGTCTCGGGCAAGGCCGGGGCGGCCGGATCGTCGAAGGGGAAGAGGTCGTCGAAGGGGAAGAGGTCGTCGAGCGGGAACGGGACGGCGTCGAGGCACGGCAGGGCCACGCTCTCGCCGCGCTGGACCGTGGCGAGGCGCACACAGCGCCCGTCCGCGAGGGCGAAGCCTTCCAGCACGCCCGCGGCCGGATCGAGCAGCCGGTGGTGGCCAATCCCGGCCTCGCCGGAGATGCCGCGTTTGCGGCCTCGATCGAGGCGGATCGTGGACGGCGAGAGGATCTCGCAGACCCAGTCCGGCGAAGTCTCGATCTCGGCGCCCTCGGGCTCGGTTGGCATCCGCGTGCGGCGCCAACCTGCGAGATCGGCCACCACGATCTGAGATCCGAGATGGAGCTCCGGCTCGATCATGACGATCCAGCCTCGGGGACCACCTCGTCCACGGTTGAAGGTGAGATCAAGCTCACCGCCGAGCCGCACGGCTGCGCCGGCTTGCCGCGGATGGGTCTCCGGCACCCCGTCGATGATCTCGGCGACGAGATGCTCGGGGAACGCTTCGAGATCCGCGTAGGTCGCCTGCCGGACAGCCGCCTCAGCCATGGTCGGATGCCATCGCTAGTTGAGGCCGCCAGGGTCGAGCCCCTCGGCCTCCCACCCGGCGCGGATGCGCTCCACCGCCTCCTCTTCCGACATGTCGGTCTCCAGCGCGTAGGCGCGGGCGGCCTGCCGGGCGAGGTCGGCCAGGAGCCGGCCCCAGGTCGCCGGATCGTCGAAGGAGCGGCGCAGCGCGACGCTCACCGCGCCGTCGACCACGGCCGCGCGCAGCACCTCGATACCGCCCTGTGCGCGGGCATCGGGCGGGATGGCGAGTTCGGCGAAGTCGTTGCTGGGATCTTGGCTCATGGCGCGCCGGCTGTTCCTCGAGTCCGTGCCGTGGGCGACGGCGTCGCCCGCGCGCCGGTCACTTGTAGCAGACGCTCTTGGCGGCCTCGACGACCTCCGCCACCGTCGGCAGGGCCAGCTTCTCGAGGTTGGCCGCGTAGGGCATCGGCACGTCCTTGCCGGTGATGCGCAGGACCGGGGCGTCGAGGAAATCGAAGGCGTCGACCATCAGGCGGGCCACGATCTCGGCGCCGATTCCGGATTGCGGGAAGCCCTCCTCCACGGTGATGCAGCGGCCGGTCTTCTTGACCGATTCCACCACCGTCGCGGTGTCCATCGGGCGGATCGTGCGCAGGTCGATCACCTCGGCCTCGATGCCCTGCTCGGCCAGCGCCTGCGCGGCCTTCAGCGCGTAGGTCATGCCGATGGCGAAGGACACGATGGTCACGTCGCTGCCGGTGCGGTGGATCTTCGCCTTGCCGATCGGCAGAACGAAGTCGTCGAGCTTCGGCACCGGGAAGGATTGCCCGTACAGGATCTCGTTCTCGAGGAAGATCACCGGGTTCGGGTCGCGGATCGCGGCCTTGAGCAGGCCCTTGGCGTCCGAGGCCGTGTAGGGCGCGATCACCTTGAGGCCCGGCACGTTGGAGTACCACGCGGCGTAATCGTGGCTGTGCTGGGCGCCGACCCGGGCTGCGGCGCCGTTCGGACCGCGGAACACGATCGGGCAGCCGAGCTGGCCGCCGGACATGTACAGCGTCTTGGCCGCCGAGTTGATGATGTGGTCGATCGCCTGCATGGCGAAGTTGAAGGTCATGAACTCGACGATCGGC
>Ga0255028_100041_pt1 | contig 37803 bp, 30 predicted proteins | sample DRGLUT_MetaT_FD_178168 | JGI IMG/M metagenome (GOLD analysis project Ga0255028, IMG submission 178168) | Metatranscriptome of freshwater microbial communities from Pennsylvania, United States - DR:GLUT (Metagenome Metatranscriptome) | ecosystem: Environmental > Aquatic > Freshwater > Creek...
ATGCCCGCCCGGTCGCCGGTGTAGCCCTCCGTCAGCAGCACGCCGGGCATGACGGTGCCCACCGGGATCTCCGCGTCGACATCCTTCGCGTACGGCACCGTTTCGGATGCCTCGACCATCCACCAAGCCGCGCCCTCCGAGGCGCTGGCATCGGGATCGAGATCCACTGTGCCGAGCTTGGCCTTGGTGGCGCGCCAGTCCTTGGGGAGCCGCAAAGGCTCGACCGCGCCGGTATAGCCGCCCGGCCCCTCGAAGCGGAAATTGTAGCGGTAGGCGCTGGTGCCCGGATCGCCCCAGTAGCCCGCCTGATAGCGCCCCTTGATTGCGCGCTCCGCTGGGGTCGGATCGGTCGGCGGCCCAATATGCATGTCCTCGACCACGCCGAGCATGCCGCCCCGTCCCGATTTCCACTGCCACATATCGATGTAGCTACCGTCGGTGGTGTAGTGGTAGCCGCGGCCGTTCAAGGGGGCCGGCGCGTCGGGCAGCGGCCTGGCACCCAGATGCGTCGAACCGCCGGAGCCGAAGGCGTCGGAACGCGAGAAGATAACCGCGAGCTTATCCTCGTAATAGGCGGTGACGTCGGCCTTCGCGGCGTTCGAGTCGAGGAGGTGCCAGCCGTCCTCGCGCTTGATCATCGGCACACGCTTCAGGGAGCGCGACGGGTCCCACCAGCGGAAGGCAAAATAGACGGTCTTGTCGTCCCGCACGGCGCGGATCTCGACCGTGGTCTCGCCGGTGCCGCCGAAATTTGCACCCTGCATCGTTCGGACCGAGACGGGGCGGGCGGTCTTCCAGACCGGATCGTCGAGCAGCTTGCCGAGGTCGGGCCCGGCCGGCACCCGGTCCACCACGAGGGTCGAACGGCCGGCGAAATCCGCCCAGGCCAGGCCGCCCACCACCGGGATGGCGAGGGCAGCGGCCGCGAGCAGCGGCTGGCTCCGGCGAACCGCCGCGTCCGCTAGGGGCGCGGGACGGAACAGCCTGAGGAGCTGCCAGACGCCCCCGTACATGAAATGCGCGAGGGTATGGACCGCGATGTAGCCTAGTGCCACCAGGGCACAGGTGGCGTGCAGCCACACGACCCATCCGCCGTAGCCGAGATACAGCACTATGCCGGTGCCCGTGAGGATGAGGGTGATGGCGTAGACCGCCCAGTGCAGGGCGACGTTGATGCCGCCCCAGCGGGCCTTCCGGGCGGCTTTCGTGCGGCCGCTGACGAAGATCGCGCGTAAACGGGACAGGCCGTTGCGCTCCGCCAAGCGGCCACGAACGAGGTAGACGAGATAGGCGGTGATGCCGAAGAACAGGCTGAGGCCGGCGACAAAGTGGACCGTCCAGACCTCGCCCTGAGGCAGCAGCGGCGCTAGGAACTTGGCGGTCCGCGCCACCGGCGCGTCGGCCGAGATCCGAAGGCCCGTGATCAGGCTCGCGATCATCGCGACGGCGACGATCCAATGGATCACGATCGTGCCCGTGTCTGATCGTGGATGCCGGTCGGCGAGCGTTGCCAAGCTTACTTGCCGTTCCCGACCGGGCGCTGTCTCGGCTGGCGGATGCGGCGCGAGTGTGTCAGACATTCTGGTCACCCAGTCGCTCGCGCGTTCCGAACGCAGTAAGCAGGTTCTTTCTCAACTTAAGGCTGACGGACGGTTATTGCCAAGGTTGTGAATTCGAGAAAGCGGTGAAATTCCGGGAGTGTGACGGGACTGCACTTGAAGCGCCCGTTCGCCGTCGGCCGCCGGGGATCAGGCGCGATCCGGCAGGGATCGAAGTGCGATGACTGGAAGTCAGAGTGACGTTCAGGATACCCGAGGCAGGTCGGTAGAAGGCCGTCCGCTTTTCCAGCAAGCAGGCTCCGAAGCGGCTGTTCCGCTATCGGCCCTGGCTGTGTCAAAACCTCGATGGTGGTAGCTTTGTCCGGCTCGCCCGGAGGATGGCATGGGACGGTGCGTGGTCGGTGCCGAGCGCGATCAGACGACGCTATTTCCGCCTTGCCTGAAAGATTAAATCGCCGAGGACAACCCTGTCCGCGTCGTCGATGCCTTCGTGGATGCCCTGGAACGCGGCGCGCTCGGCTTTGCGGGGGGGGACGATGCAGCACGCACGGGGCGACCGGGCTACCATCCGGCCGCTCTCCTGAAGCTCTACGTCTACGGCTATCTCAACCGGGTCCCGTCGAGCCGACGGTTGGAGCGCGAGGCGGGCCGCAATGTCGAGGTCATGTGGCTGACCGGCCAGCTGTCACCCGATCATAAGACCATTGCCGAGTTCCGTCGGCAGAACGGGCTGGCCATCGGTCGCGTCTGTGCCCGCTTCGGCGCCTTGTGCCGCGCGATGGGCCTTCTGACGGGGACGTGCGTCGCGATCGACGGCTCGAAGTCTAAGGCGGTCGACAATCGCGAGCGCAACTTCACGCATGGCAAGCTCGACCGGCGCCGCCAACAGATCGAGGAGAGCGTGTCGCGTTACCGCTCGCAGCTCGACACGGCTGGTCGGCAGGATCCCACGCCGGAACTGGCGGCCAAGGTCGAGCGGCTGAAGGAGAAGATCGCCCGCCTCGGTCAGGAGATGGAGCGGCCTGCCGGTTTAGAGGAGCAGATGAAGGCGACGCTCGAGACGGCTCTCGCCGCGCTGGCGGACAGGCCGGGCTTTCAGGGCGCGCGCGCTCCCGCCGAGGCAAGGAAAGCCCGCACGGTGTCGCGGAGAAAGGCCGCATCGGCTGGGTTGGTCGAGGGATTGCCGGCGCGGTGGCCCCAGAGGCTCGGGATCGGCCGCAGAACGGCATCGCGCAGGTGCGGCAGTTCGGCGGCGTTGTCGGCGACGCGGAAGTAGAGATCGGTCTCACCCGGCAGCAGCAGCAGCCGGGCCGTGATCGCGCCCAGCGCCCGCGCGAGGTCCCCGCCGTAGCGTGGGTCGCGGCTGATGTCGCCAGCATCCCAGGTGTGGAGCTGCGCGTACAGATCGGCTGCCGGCCGGCGGCCGAAGCGCTCCTCCCAGTCGGTGCGCAGGAAGGTGTCGAGGTCCGGGGCGCCCAGGGCGGTGCGTTGTAGGTCTGCCCGGTAGAAATCCTGGCTGAGCGCCCAGCCCGCGTAGATGCGCCCGAAGGCCCGGAGCGCCGCGGCGGGCTCCGCCGAGAAGCGGCCGGCGCCGCGATGTTCCGGCGCGGCCTCCAGCACCGCCATGAGGCCCTTCAGGAACACGCGGTTGTGGGTGGCGGTCCGGGCGCTGCCGCAATTGATCACCGCGCGGGCGACCTGCTCGGGAAACAGCGCCGCCCAGTGGTAGGCCTGCTGCGCGCCCATGGACCAGCCATAGACGGCGTGCAGACGCGCGATCCCCCACACCTCGGCGAGAAGGCGGCGCTGGGCGTGGACGTTGTCCCAGGCGGTGACGAGGCCGGGCCAGTCCGGCGTGTTCGACGGGCTCGACGACAGGCCGTTGCCGAACATGTCCGGGATGACGATGAACCAACAGCTCGGATCGAGCACCCCATCGGGCCCGATTAGCCATTCCAAGTCTGTATGCTGGGCCGAATAGCTCGTCGGATAGAGCACGACATTGTCCCGGGCGGTCGACAGCGTCCCATGCGTCTTCCAGCGCAGCTGCGCTCTCGGCAGCACCGCGCCCGACTGTAGCGTCAGGTCGCCGAGTTCGAAGGTTCCGGTGGCCGTCGCCCAACCGCTCACGGGCGCAGCGTCCGCACGAATCCGACATGCCAGTGGGCGTCGTCTCGCTGGCGCATGCCGAGGCGCAACGCCGCGCGGGCGTCTGGCAGGCGGTAGAACAGGATCGACGGGTGGAGGCGATGCTCGGCGTGAAAGGGCATGGTCCACATGAGGAGCCGCATAAGGCCGTTGGTCAAGGCCGTGCGCATGTTGGTCGGGCCGTCGTCGTCGATCATGCAGAGCGTGTGCTCGGTTGGGAGGCAGAGCCGCCGGGACGGCTACCCGAAGATCCGCGGCCCGATCCCAATTCCAGGGGCCGAGCGCCAGACCAGCCAGCCGGCCCTGGCCAGCATCGGGACATGCGCGTCGAGGCGGAGGGCATCGCACCTGTCCGAGGTGAGCGACAGCGCCGTCACCTCAGAGCCAGTGAGAACCCGTGCGCTCGTGGAAGCGGCTCGTTCCCTGAACCGTGTGACCGCCTCGAAGACGCGCGAATACGGCATCATCCATGACGATCCCTCCGATCGTATACCGGGCATCCCCGCATGCCGGCTCGACCGCGATCGCCAGCCGACGCGCGCGATCGGCTTGGTATCCGGCTTGCCTCTGCGGCCCAGGCAAAGGGTGAATGCGAAATGAGACGATCCTGGTTGTCCGGCCTATTCGCGGCCGTGGCGCTGCTCGCGCCGGGCTCCGCGGGCGCGGAAACGACGCTGAAGGCGGTGCTGGAAGCCGAGATCGTCACCCTCGACCCCTACTTCACCACGGCGTACATCACGCGAACCTTCGGCTTCATGGTATATGAGACGCTGTTCGCGCCGGACGCGACGGGCGTGTTCCGGCCGCAGATGGTCGACACATGGTCGGTGTCGGATGATCGGCTCACCTGGCGCTTCACCTTGCGCGACGGGCTGCGCTTCCACGACGGCGCGCCGGTCCGGGCCGCCGACTGCGTCGCCTCGCTGCGGCGCTGGGCGGCTCGCAGCGCGTTGGGCGGCCGGCTCATGGACGTGACGGCCGCCCTCGACGCCGTGGACGACCGGACCTTCGTGCTGACGCTGCGAGAGCCCTACGGCCTCGTCCTCGACACACTCGGCACGACATCGAGCCCCACGCCGTTTATCATGCCGGCGCGGCTCGCCGCGGCGCCCTCGACGACGCAGCTCTCTGAGGTCGTGGGATCCGGTCCGTTCATCTACGACCGCGCCGCGCACATCCCCGGCGACCACATGCTCCTGCGCCGGAACACCGACTATCGGCCGCGTCCCGAGCCGGCGGACTTCTTGGCGGGCGGCAAGGTCGTGAAGGTCGACGCCCTCGACATCCGCGTCATCCCCGACGGGGCCACGGCGACGGGCGCCCTCGGGGCGGGCGAGATCGACTACATGCAGTATGCGCCCTTCGACCTGATCGCTCAGATGGAGTCCAAGAAGGGCTTGGCAGTGATGAACTTCACCGGCCCGCACAGGTTCACGGGCCACTATCGCATTAACACGGCGTCCAAGCCCTTCGACGACCCGGCCATTCGGCGCGTGCTGCTGCGGCTCGTCGATCAGCGCGAGGTCCTCGACGGGTTCGGCCTCGACCCACGCTTCTCGCAAACCTGCGACGCCTTCTTCATCTGCGGCTCGCCCTACGAGACGCATGTCGGGACAGATCTCTTGCACGACCCTTCGCTGGCGGCGGCACGGTCCGCTCTGAAGGAGACCGCCTACAAGGGCGAGCCGGTGATCGTGATGGTGGCCAACGATCTCGAGGCGGCGCGCGTGTCCTCGACCATCTTGGCCGATCGACTGAAGGAGGCCGGCTTCACCGTCGACCTGCAGGTGATGGATTGGGCAGCCCTGCTCGCCAAACGCACCAAGAAGGCCGGCTGGGGCCTCTTCGGCATCCATGCGCTCGGGCTCGATCTCAGCTCGCCTCTGACCAACTCCGCGATCAACTTCAACTGCAAGGACGCGGCGAGTTCCGGGTTCATGTGCGACCCGCGCATGGTTGGCTTGTTCGACCGTTTCGCCCGCGAGCCTGATCTGGACAAGCGGCGCGCCATCGCAGGGGAGATCCAGACCATCGTCTACGGAGAGGGCCTCGTCGTCCCGTTCGGCCAGTTCGCGCAGCCCGCGGCTTACCGGACCTCGCTCACCGGTCTGATCCCCTCCGCTATCCCGCTCTTCTGGAACGTCGTGAAGCAATGAGCGCAGCCCCGTACGATATCGTCGTGGTCGGTGCAGGCTCCGCCGGGGCGGCTTTGGCAGCCCGCCTCTCGGAGGATCCGCGCCGCCGGGTACTCCTGCTGGAAGCTGGACGCGATTGGCGCCCCACCGATGCGCCGCCGGCGCTGCGCTCAGCCAACATCATCCCGTTCATGTATGACCCGGCCCATCAGGCGGACTGGCAGTGGCCGGGACTGATGAGCCGGCGGACCCGTGTGCAGGAGCCACGCTTCTACTGGCGCGGTCGCGCGCTCGGCGGCAGTTCGACGGTGAACGCGCAGATCGCGATCCGCGGCGTTCCCGCGGCCTTCGATGCCTGGGCGGATCAGGGATGCACCGGCTGGTCAGCCGCGGATGTGCTGCCTCTCTTCGACCGGATCGAGGACGATGCCGATTTCGGCCTGGAGGACAGCTGCCGTCGCGGCGGTCCGCTCCCCGTGTATCGCGCGAAGCCGGATGCCTGGGGCGCGGTGGATCTGGGGCTTCGCGCGGCCGCCCTCGCAGCCGGCCATCCCTGGAAGGCGGACCTCAACTCGCCGGTGGGCGAGGGCGTCTCGTGCAACCCGATCAACAGCCGCGACGGTCACCGGGTCACCACCAACGACGGCTACCTGGAACCGGCGCGCGACCGGCCGAACCTCGAGATCCGCTGCGAGGCCCTGGTCGACTGCGTCCTGTTCGAGGGCCACCGGGCCGTCGGCCTGCGCGTCCGCTTCGGTGCGGAGCCCTGGACCGAGATCCATGGCCGCGAGATCGTGCTGTGCGCCGGCGCCGTCCACAGCCCGGCGATCCTGATGCGCTCCGGGATCGGCCCGGCCGAGCCGCTTCGCGCCCTCGGCATTCCCGTCCGGCAGGCGCACGAGGCTGTCGGCCGCAACTTCATGGACCATCCGATCCTGCGGGCGACGCTGGATCTGAAGCCGGGCCATCGGGCGCTCGGCACGGATGCGCGCCACACCAACTGCTGCGTCACGTACTCGAGTGGCCTCGCGGGCGGCGGGGAACGCGACATGATCTTCGTCGCCTACAATCATCGGACCCTGACCGGGCCGGAACCGACGCCGCAGGGCGCTGTCGGCGTCGGGCTCTACGACGCGTTCTCGCGCGGGACGCTGCACCTCACCGCGCCCAATCCGGAAGCCAACCCGATCATCGAGGAGAACATGCTCGATGACCCGCGCGATCGCCTGCGCATGCGCGACGCGGTGCGCCGTCTCGCAGGCCTCACCGCGCATCCGGCCCTGGCCGGTCTCGCGACGGCGATCCGGTTCGGCGAGAGCCCGCTCGCGATCAGCGCCGCCGCGCGCCTTCCGGACGACGAGCTCGATGCCCTGATGCTCGCCGAGGCCGGCGACATCCAGCACGCGGCCGGCACGTGCCGCATGACCGGCTGGCAGGACGCGTCCGGTGTCGTCGATCCCGATCTCAAGGTTCGCGGAATCGACGGATTGCGGGTGTGCGATGCCTCCATCATGCCGAGCGATTGTCGGGCCAACTTGCACTTCACCTGCGTGATGATCGGCGAGAATCTTGCTCGACGGATGTCGAAGAGCGATTTCTAGTCAGACCCGGATCGCATTGCGCAGCATTGTCGGCATTCGATCGACGGGTCTTTGCGCCGCCCGCGGTGCGGCCGATCGTGGACGAACGATCGCCGTTGAAGCGTAGCAGTTGATCGGCTCTGTTCGTCCGTTGCGGCGGCATGGATCAGGCATTCTCGCTGCTTTTCGAGCTTGCAGACCGGATTTCATATCGAATGGTGCGCTATTTCCGCGAATGAGGGTGCGGTTTGGCAGCCAACTTGCTTGAGCGAATGCCCGACGGCAGCGGCCGCAGGATCCGGTGCTTCGACTCCGGTGCTTCGACAGTCGCCCTTTCTCGGCACGCGCCTGACTTCCTCATCGACTCCCGCGGAGCTCGTATGCCTCAGCCCTGGTCGCCCCTGCTCCATCGGCGCTCGATCCTGAGAGGAATGACCGGCCTAGCGGTCGGCGCGGCATGGGCGCCGACCGCCGCGCGTGCCGCAGGACTCAAGACCGTCCGCTTCAGCGAGGCCGTCCACAACCTCGGCTACATCAACCTCTACGTCGGGATTCACGCCGGCATCTTCGAGAAGAACGGCCTCGCCATGCAGGTGAGCGCCGCCGGAGGCGACACCCAGACCTTCGCGGCCGTGCTGGGGGGCTCGGCGGATTTCGCCATCGGTGACCCCACGATGGTGGTGATCTCGCGCGAGAACGGCGGGCCCGGGATGGTGGTCGGCACCGTTGTTCAGCGGGCCCACTACTTCGCGGTCTCGAAGTCGGTCGATCCCTTCACCGACCCGAAGGGCTTCAAGGGCAAGCGGATCGCCACCTCGCCGGAACCCAACACCAACTTCAGCGTGACCAAGCGCCTCGTCGAGAGCAATGGGATGAAGCTCGGCGTCGACGCGACGATCGTGCCGGTGAGTCCCGGAACCGAGATCGCCGCCATGCTCGCCGGCGCGGCCGACATCGCGGTCGCCTACCAGCCCGGCGTCGCTCAGGCGGTGGCGCAGGGTGCAAAAATCGTGTTCGATTTCTCGAACTACGTCGGGCCCTTCTGCAATACCGGGATCATGGTGCTGCCCGGAACGATCCAGAAGGATCCCTCGACCGTGCAGGCCCTGGTGACAGCCTTCGAGGAGGCCGGGCGCAGAACCTACAACGATCCCGATTACGCCAAGAAGGTCGCGCGGCTGGAATTTCCGGACCTCCCGGGCGACGTCGTGGACGCTGCCATCGATGCCGAGCTGAAGTATAAAATCCCGGCCTCCAGCGTCGTGACCGAGAAGGACGCCTGGGAAAGCCTGATGGGCATGCAAAGATACCTCGGGAATATCAAAGGCACGCTGACTTTCGATCAGGTCGTCGACAATACGTTCGCCGACAAAGCCGCGAAGCGCGCCGGCTGAACGGCACCCCCGTGTCCGAAGGTACTCTGCAAGCGGCGGCCCGCCCCGGGTCTCCCGTGCCCCCGCTCTCCGTCGAGCATCTCGCCAAGGCGTATCGGACGGGCGGTCGCATCCTGCCGGTCGTCGGTGATCTCACCTTCGCGCTCGCCCGCGGCGAGATCGTCGCGATCGTCGGCCCGTCGGGCTGCGGGAAGACCACGCTCCTCAACGCCGTCTGCGGTCTGACGCCGGCGGACTCGGGCCGCATCCTCTGGAACGGCATGCCCCTCGACCGGCGCGGCCGCACGCCCAGCGGGATCGGCTACATGCTGCAGAAAGACCTTCTGTTGCCCTGGCGCACGGCCCTCGACAACGTGAAGCTCGGCACCGAACTGCGAGGGATGCCGCGCGGTCAGGCCGACGAGCGGGCGCGCGCGCTCCTCGACCAGCTCGGCCTGCACGGTTTCGCTGGGGCCTATCCCGCGACTCTGTCGGGTGGCATGCGCCAGCGGGTGGCGCTTGCCCGCACCCTGATCAACGATCCGGACGTCCTGCTGTTTGACGAGCCCTTCGCGGCGCTCGACTTCCAGACGAAGCTGCTGATCGAAGCCGACACGGTGCGGCTCGTGCGCGACGGCGGCAAGTCCGTGCTTCTGATCACGCACGACATCGAGGAGGCCGTCTCGATCGCCGACCGGGTCCTCGTGCTGAGTGGGCGGCCGACCACCGTCAAGGCCGCCTACACGATCGACCTCGACTGTGCGCCCGACGACATGATCGGGGCCCGAGAGAGTGCCGGCTTCGGCGACTACGTCCGCCAGATCTGGGCCGATCTCGATATTCCACGCACCACGGTTGGCGGCGCCGGTCGTGGCATCAGCCGCGCTGCAGCGAGGTCCTGAGATGTCGGACGCCGTGACCGGACCGGCAACCGTGATCGGGACGAGCCGGGATGCCCCGCCCGCACCGCCGCGCGACGGTGCGCGCCTGCGCTCAGGCGCGCTCGTCCTGCTGGTGCAGATCGCACTCCTCGCAGCCCTGCTGGCGGCCTGGGAATGGCAGACCCGCCAAAGCCCGCAATCCTCCTTCCTGTTCGGCTCGCCCTCGGCGATCAGCCGGTTCCTCTGGCAGGGTCTCGCCGACGGTACGCTCCTGCGCGATGCGGGCGTGACGGCCCTCGAGACGGGGCTCGGGTTCCTCATCGGCAACATCGTGGGCACGCTCGCCGGTCTGTCGCTCTGGTACTCGACCTTCGTCTCGCGGGTCGTCCAGCCCTTCATTGTCGCAATCGGCTCGATCCCGATCATCGCGCTCGCCCCGATCATCATCATCTGGTTCGGGACGGGGCTCGCCTCGAAGGTCGCGATGTCGACGCTCTCGGTCGTCGTGGTCGCCCTCGTGACCTCCTACAAGGGCGCGCTCGGCGTCGACCCGGACCAGATCAACCTCATGCGGACCCTCGGCGCGCGGAAGCCGCAGATCTTCGCCAAGCTCGTCGTGCCGTCGAGCCTCGCCGATATCTTCGCTGGCCTGAAGCTCACCGTCGGCTTCGCGCTGATCGGTGCCATCGTCGGCGAGTTCATGTCGTCGTCCGTGGGCCTGGGCCACGCCATCTTCCAGGCAGGATCCCTCTACGCGATCCCGAAGGTCTTCGCCGCGCTGGTCGGCACGATCGCGCTGGCCCTTATCCTGACCTTCCTGGTCGGCCGGGCCGAGCGGCTGCTCATGCCCTGGCGGGATCATCACTGACCCACGCCCCCCTGGACACCAACGCCATCGTTATCAGGAGCCCCGTGTGACGCAGCGCATCAGCAAGCAGGGAACGATCAAGTACGCCCTCTCTGGCGACGAGTCCTTCGTCGCGACGATCGCACCGGGCGAGATCGTCACGGTCGAATGCGTGATCAACATCGGTGACGGCGTCATCAGGGAGCTCGGGCAGAACCTGACCGAGGCCGACGTCACATTCCCGTTCGTGAATGGGGCAACCGGCCCGATCGAGGTCGCGGGCGCGAAGCCGGGCGACATGCTGAAAGTCGAGATCCTCGACATGGAACTCGGCCAGCGCGGTTACAGCTCCCTCTGGCCCGGGCACGGCATGTTCCCGGACTGGGTGCGCCGCAAGGAATGGGGCATCCGGACCAAGGTCGTCGACGTGCACGACGGCCATGTGATTTGGAATGACCGGCTCCGGCTGCCGGTAAAGCCGATGGCCGGCGTCATCGGCGTCGCGCCGGTCCACGGCGCGGTCCTGACGGTCGACAACGGCACGCATGGCGGCAACCTCGACGTTCAGGAGGTCACCACCGGCAATACCGTGATGCTGCGGGTCGAAAAGACCGGCGCGCATTTCTTCATCGGCGATTGTCACGCGCTCCAGGGCGACGGCGAAGCCGTCGGTATGGGAGCGATCGAGATCGGTGCGAACGTGACCCTGCAGGTGAGCCTCGTGCCCGCGCCGGCGCGGCTCGGCCACCCGCGGATCGAGACGCCCACGCATATCTGCACACTCGGCTGCGCCCGCCCGCTCGAGGACGCGATGCGCATCGCCTTCGCCGACATGATCTACTGGCTCGCCGATGAGTGGAACATCCCCGAGCCGGATGGTTACCTGCTGCTCGCGCAGATCGCCGAGGCGCGCTGCACGCAGATGGTCAATCCGAAATACACGTACATCTGCAAGGTGCCGAAGGCGATCCTTGCGGCGTTCCAGTGAATTCATGGGCAGATCCGCCATCCAATGATAAGCCGGGCGCGAACCGCTGAGTTGCGTCGTCCATCGTGCCCGCTGCACGGCGCCGGGGCTGTGCAGCGAGGCATCGGCGCTGCTCAACAATGTGCAAAATATTTATTCTGCTCCCGTCATTGTTAAATAGAAACTACAAAGAAATCTTTCATCTTGCGCAATATAACGCTTAATTCGGAAGCATACATGGCACGCTTATTGCGAAATGCCGGGACGTTTCAGGAGTCCTCTGGCTTGCCCCGCACGTTCGACGCGACCGATCTCTCCCGCCGTACGATTCTGGCGCTTCCCCTCGGCCTCGCAGCGGCCGCGAGCGGCGCGCGCGCCGCCGAGCCGAAACGCGGGGGCACGATGGTGATGATCGTCCATCCCGAGCCCTCGACCCTGGCGCATTACGCGGTGTCGGCGGGCAACATCCCGCCGATCGCCACCCAGGTCTACGAGGGTCTGTGCACCTACGACTGGGACCAGAACCCGCAGCCGAACCTCGCGAAGTCCTGGGAGGTCGCGCCCGACGGCAAGACCATCACGTTCAAGCTCCAGGACGGTGTGACCTTCCACAACGGGAAGCCGTTCACGAGCGCCGACGTGCAGTACTCCTTCATGGAGATCCTGAAGAAGTACAATCCGATCGCGCCGGTCATGCTCGCGGAGCTGGTCGCCGTCGACACGCCGGACCCGATGACCGCTGTGCTGCGGCTCGCCAATCCCGCGCCCTACATCATGAAGGCGCTGTCCGGGCGCGACCTGCCGATCCTGTGCCGCTCCGTCTTCGAGGGCACGGACGTCCTCCAGAACCCCAGCGCCAACAAGCCGATCGGCACCGGTCCGTTCAAGTTTGCGAGCTGGGAGCGCGGTCAGTTCGTGCGCCTTGATCGCAACGAGAGCTACTGGAAGCCGGGCCTGCCGTATCTCAACCGGATCGTCGCCCGGTTCATCCCGGACGCGGCCACGCGCTCGGCGGCCATGGAGGCGGGGGAGGCGCATTTCGCCGGGTACAGCGCGGTGAACTACGCCGATCTCGCGCGGATGAAGACCAACCCGATCCTCGACCTGACGACCAAGGGCTACGAGATGACGCCGGCCCAGAGCGTCCTTGAGCTGAACGGCCGTCACCCGCATCTCCAGAAGAAGGAAGTGCGCCAAGCGATCGCCTACGCCATCGACCGCAAGGTCATCCTCAAGGACGTGATGTTCGGCTACGGCCAGCCCGCCACCGGCCCGCTCAGCCGCAAGTTCAAGACCGCCGGCCTCTACACCGACGACGTGCGCCAGTACGATGTGCCCGACCGTCTGGACATCGCCAACCGGCTGCTCGACGAGGCCGGCGCCCCGCGCGGCGCGGACGGAACCCGCTTTGCCCTGCACCTGGAGGTCAATTCCTTCGGCGAGCAGTGGCTGCGGCAGGCCGAGTACCTGAAGCAGGCGCTGGCCGGCGTGGGCATCGCCGTGACGCTGCGCTCCGAGGACACCGCGACCTGGCTGCGGCGCGTCTACACCAACTACGATTACGACCTGAACGAGCCGTTCCTCAGCCAGGGCGTCGACCCGGTCTACGGGCTGAACAAGCAGTTCCTTACCAGTCAGATCCGCAAAGGCGTGACCTTCGTCAACGACACCTTCTACAGCAATCCTGAGGTCGATCGCATGCTCGGCGAGGGCGCGCGCGAGCCGGATGCCGAGAAGCGCGCCGCGCTCTACAAGAAGGTCCAGCAGATCCTGGCGGAGGACAGCCCGATGATCTGGCTCATCGACGTGCAGTACGTCAGCGTCTTCAACCGGCGCCTCAAGGACCACACGACCGGCCCCCTCGGAACCCAGCAAGCCTTCGAGCGGGCCTGGATGGACAAGTAGTCCCGTGCGGCTCGCGCGTTTCCTCGGCTACCGGCTGCTGCTGTCGATCCCGGTGGTGCTCGGCATCGTCGTGCTCAACTTCTTCCTGATCCACCTCGCGCCCGGCGACGCGGCCTCCGTGCTGGCCGGCGAGAGCGGGGCGGCGAGCCCCGAATACATGGAGCAGCTGCGCCACAAGTTCGGCCTCGACCAGCCGCTTGCCACGCAGTTCGGCGTCTACCTGCTGAACATGCTCCACCTCGATCTCGGCTACTCGTTCCGCAACGACAGCCCGGTGGGAAGCCTGATCGTCGACCGGCTCTGGCCCACCGGGCTGCTGATGCTGACCGCCTTCGCGGCCGCGCTGGTGATCGGGACGCTCCTCGGCCTCGTGGCCGCGACCGGGCGCAATTCCTGGCGCGACGCACTCATCTCCCTCGTCAGCCTCGTGGCCTACGCGACGCCGGGCTTCTGGCTCGGGCTGATGATGATCGTGGTCTTCGCCATCCGCCTCGGCTGGCTGCCCACCAGCGGCTACGACACGGTCGGCGCCGACAACGAGGGCTGGGACGAGGTCTGGGATGTCGGTCGCCACCTGGTCATGCCGGCGGTGGCGCTCGCACTGTTCTACCTCGCGGTCTACGCCCGGGTGATGCGCGCCTCCGTGCTGGAGCAGGTCGGCATGGACTACGTCACCACCGCCCGCGCCAAGGGCCAGACCGAGGCCCGGGTGATGACCGGGCACGTCCTGCGCAACGCGCTGCTGCCGGTGGTCACCATGGCGGGCGTGCAGGCCGGCAACCTGATCGGCGGCTCCATCGTGGTCGAGACGGTGTTCGGCTGGCCGGGGGTCGGCACCCTGGCCTTCAACGCGCTCCAGTCGCGCGACCTCAACCTGCTCCTCGGCATCTTCTTCGTCTCCGCCTGCCTCGTGGTGGCGATCAACCTCGCGGTCGACCTCGTCTACGTCTGCCTCGATCCGCGGCTGGAGCTCTAGCGATGCGTACGGCTCTCGCGCGGTTCGCGCGCAACCGCCTCGCGCTCGCCGGGGCGATGGTGCTCCTCGGGCTGGTCGCCCTCGTGGCGCTCACGCCGCTCCTCTATCCGGGCGATCCGTTCGGCCTCGTCGGCCCGGCTCTCCAGCCGCCTGGCGGCCAGTTTCTGCTCGGCACCGACACGCTGGGACGCGACGTGGCCGCGGAGATCGCGTACGGCGCCCGCACCTCCCTGATCATCGGCCTCAGCGCGACCGGGGCGGCGATCCTGCTCGGGACCCTGATCGGCGGGCTCGCCGGTTACTATCGGGGCGGCGTCGAGGTCGCACTGATGCGGCTCACGGAGTTCTTCCAGACGATCCCCGCCTTCGTGCTGGCGATCCTGATCGTGGCGATCCTGTCGCCGTCGCTCTCCAGCGAGGTCGTGGCGATCGTGGCCGTCTCCTGGCCCGGCATCGCCCGGCTCGTGCGCGGGGAGTTCGTGGCGCTCGGCGGCCGCGAGTTCGTGCTGGCCTGCGACGGCCTGGGGGCGGGCGACGCCCGCATCGTCTTCCGCCACATGCTGCCGAACTGCACCGCGGCCATCATCGCCGTCGGGACGCTCCTGATCGGCACGGCGATCCTGATCGAGGCGGGGCTCGCCTTCCTCGGCCTCGGCGATCCCAACGTGATGAGCTGGGGCCTGATCATCAGTTCGGGCCGCGCGGTCCTCCGGTCGGCGTGGTGGATCTGCACGTTCCCCGGGCTGGCGATCCTGCTGACCGTCCTCGCCATCAACCTCGTCGGGGACGGCCTGAACGAGGTCCTGAACCCGAGGCTCCGAGAGCGATGAGCGACGCCGTCCTCGAGATCGAGACGCTCACGATTACGCTGCCGCCCGGCGCGGACCGCCCGAATGCCGTCACTGATCTCGATCTCGTCCTGCGGCCCGGGGCGGTCACCTGCCTGATCGGCGAGAGCGGATCGGGCAAGTCGATGGTGGCCCGCGCGATCCTCGGGCTGCTCCCGGGACCGCGGGTGCGCGTCGCGGGCGGGCGCATTCAGTTCGAGGGTGCGGATCTCGCGGCGATCACCCCGCGTCAGATGCGCAAAGTCCGGGGTGCGCGCATCGCGATGATCTTCCAGGAGCCCATGACGGCCCTGAACCCGCTCCACACGATCGGGCGGCAGATCGACGAGGTCCTGCGCGTCCACACGCCGCTCGGGCGCGCGGACCGCCGGGCGCGCATCCTCGCGCTGCTCGAAAGCGTCCATCTCCCGGACCCGGCCCGTCTGCTGCGCTCCTACCCGCACCAGCTCTCGGGCGGCCAGCGGCAGCGGGCGATGATCGCCATGGCGCTGGCGTTGAACCCGCGGCTGCTCATCGCCGACGAGCCGACCACGGCGCTCGACGTCACCACGCAGGCGCAGATCCTCTCCCTGATCCGCGACCTGCAGCGCGAGCACGGCACGAGCGTCCTGTTCATCACGCACGATTTCGGCGTCGTGGCCGACATCGCCGACACGGTGGCAGTCTTGCAGAAGGGCGTCCTGGTCGAGCAGGGGCCCGCGGCCTCAGTCCTCGGGGCGCCGAAGCATCCCTACACGCGCGCGCTCATCGCCGCCGTGCCGAAGCTCGCGCCGCCGCCCCGCCGGGCCGCGAGCACCGCCCCTCTGGTGGTGGAGGCCAAGGGGGTCGAAAAGACCTACGGCGCCCGCGGCCTGTTCGGGGGGCGCGTCACCCGGGCCCTCGACGGCGTGGACGTTTTGCTCAGGCGGGGCGAAACCCTGGGCCTCGTCGGCGAGAGCGGCTCGGGCAAGAGCACGCTGGCGCGGGCGATCACCCGCCTGATGCCGGTCGATGGCGGCGAAATTCTGCTTGCCGGACACAGCGTCGCCGAGCTGAGCCGCCGCCAGATGCGCCCGCACCGCCGGCGCGTGCAGATGGTGTTCCAAGACCCGTACGGCTCCCTCGATCCGCGCCAGCGCGTGGTCGACATCGTCGCCGAGGGGCCGATCATCCACGGCACCGAGCCTGGGATCGCGCGGGTCCAGGCGTGCGAGATGCTGGCGCTGGTCGGCCTCGACCCCGCGGCGGCGCAGCGCTTCCCGCACGAGTTCAGCGGTGGCCAGCGCCAGCGGATCGGCATCGCCCGGGCGCTCGCCATGAAGCCCGAGATTCTGGTGGCCGACGAGCCGGTCTCGGCGCTGGACGTCTCCGTGCAGGCGCAGGTCCTGGCGCTGCTCGCCGACATCAAGGCGCGGCTGCAGCTCAGCATGCTGTTCGTGACCCACGATCTCCGGGTCGCGCTGCAGGTCTGCGACCGGATCGCGGTGATGCGGTCCGGTCAGGTGGTCGAGGTCGCGCCCACGGCCGAGATCTTCTTCGCGCCGAAGCACCCCTACACCAAGGCGCTGTTCGCCGCCGTGCCCGGCGCCCAATGGCAGGAACCGATCCCCGCATGACGACCGCGCAGCCCCTCTCGACGGACCCGTTCCTGCCCGGACCGCGCCTCCGCGTCGCCGGATCCGCGACGGGGCCGCTCGCCGGCCTCACCTTCGCCGTCAAGGACCTGATCGACGTCGCGGACACGCCCACGGGGGGCGGAAACCCGGACTGGCCGCGCGTCTACCCGACGCCGGCCCGCCATGCCGGCGTGGTGCAGACGCTGCTCGATGCGGGCGCCTCGGTCGTCGGCAAGACGGTCACCGACGAAGTCTCACTGGGAATTCTCGGCGAGAACGCCCACGATGGCACGCCGCTCAATCCCGCGGCGCCCCATCGGGTGCCCGGCGGCTCCTCCAGCGGCTCGGCCTCCGCGGTGGCCGCGGGCGCCTGCGACTTCGCCCTGGGCACGGATACCGGCGGGTCCGTGCGCGTACCGGCGAGCTTCTGCGGCCTCTACGGCATCCGGCCAACGCACGGCCGCATCGACTTTTCCGGGATCTGCGTCCAGGCGCCGAGCTCGGATACCTGCGGCTGGTTCGCCCGAGACGCGCGCACCTTCGCGCGGGTCGGCGAGGTGGTGTTCGGCGAAGCCATGCCGGATCACATGCCGCACACGCTGCTCGTGGCCGCCGATGCGCTCGGCTTCGCCGATGCCGCCGTGCAGGAGGCGCTGGCCCCGCAGGTCGACCGCTTGGCCGCCCTGATCGGCAACCGCCGCGACGTGACCCTGGCGCCGCAGGGCCTGTCCGTGTGGCAGCGGGCGCAGCGCGTCCTCCAGAGCAGCGAGGCGTGGCAGACCTTCGAACCCTGGCTCGATGCCTGCAATCCACGCATGGCCTTCTCGGTCGCCCGCGCGCTGATCCAGGGCTCGATGATGACCGACGCCGAGCGCAGCGCCGCGGGCCTGATGCGGATCGAGGCCCGGGCGCGCCTCGCCCGGCTTCTGCCCCCCGGCACGATCCTGTGCCTCCCGACCACGCCGTTCCCGGCGCCGCTGCGCGGGCTGCCGCTCGGCGAACTGCATCCCCTGCGGGAGCGTATCGCCTGCCTGACGAGCCACGGCGGCCTCACCGGCGTCCCGCAGGTCAATCTGCCGGGCGCATGCGTCGACGGCGCCCCGGTCGGCCTGTCGATCCTCGGTGCGCGTGGAACCGACCTCGACCTGATCCGTACCGCGGTCGCCCTGGAGGCCTGAATGGACGTGACTGTGAACCGCCCCGAGGTCGTGGCCGAGATTACCGCCCTGTTCGAGCGCTACGAGCGGGCGCTCGTCGAAAAGGACGTCGCCGTGCTCGACGAGACCTTCTGGGACAGTCCACACACGATCCGCTACGCCCTCCATGAGAACTGCTACGGCTTTGCCGAGGTCCACGCCGCACGGGTCGCCGCCGATCCGCCGCCGGGCGGGACCAAGGAGGCGCGGATCCGGCTGGAGATCCTGACGCTCGGGACCGACTTCGCCACGGTCAATCTGGAATTCAAGCCGCGCGGCAAGGCCGGCATCGGGCGTCAAAGCCAGACTTGGATGCGTCTACCCGACAGCGGTTGGAAGGTGGTGTCAGCCCACGTGTCAATCATGCCGGCTGCGGATTGCTTATAGGCGCTTAGGCGGGCTGCTTTCCTGTCGATTTTTCTCCGAATCAGCCATTCCGTTACCGGCCAGAACCGTTTGCGACACGGATCACCGCTCGTCCGGCGACCATTCGGGGCTGTAGCCCCCGAGGGTCGGGTGATACATCTCGTCGCCGGGATGCTGCGTGAACTCGACGTTGAGGCGATCCTCGCGCAGGCCGAGGATCTCGACGCAATGGGCGCACAGCGCCTTGGCGACCTCCATCCGCAACTCGGCCGAGCGTCCTTTGCGGATGTCCAGCATCATCACGGAGACCGGCACCGGCTCGCCGCCGGCTTCCGGTATCCGCCACACGCCGCCCTCGCCGAGCTCGCGGATGGCGACGCTGATCCGCCTGATGTCGACCGACATCATCTCCGCGTAGGTCCGGCTCATCTGCGCCGCGAGGCGCTTCTTGGAGGCCACGGAATGCGTGCTGGTCACGTCGAGCTGGAGGTACGGCATGGAGGGTCTCCGGGTTCAGGCCGCGTTCGCCGTCACGAGCCCGTAGCGCGCCGACGGCTTGGCGTTGCCGAACTTGGCGGCCATGGCCCGGCGATCCTCCTGCCAGCGCGTCCAGTCGGCGACGTCCTGCAGGCCCGGGATGGTGACGAGCTCGCCCTGGTCGAGCCCGGCGAGCGCCGCATCGACAAGGTCGGCCGCCGACATCGTGATCGCCGACGTCTTCTGCGCCGCGTAGCCGGCGACATCCCAGAACTCGGTGGCCGTCGCGCCGGGCAGCACGGTCTGGACGCGGACGCCCTTGTCCGCGAGGTCCTTCTGCAGCGCATGGCCGAAGCTGAGGACGTAGGACTTCGAGGCGCTGCAGACGCCGTTGAGCATCTCGACCGCGATGCCGACGACGGACGAGATGTTGACGATGGTCCCCGAGCCGCGCGCAACGAGAGCCGGCGCGACCGCGCAGGTCAGTCGGGTCAGCGCGGTGATATTGAGCTGGATCATCGCGTCCATTGCCTCCACGTCGGCCTGAAGGGTCGAGGCGACGGAGCCGATGCCGGCTTCGCAGACCGCAACCGGATACGTCGCGCGTTCCTCCGAGCGTTCGGGCAGCCGCCGCAGGTTATCCGGCGCAATGCGCGTGGAGACTTGGATACGGCGACTGCGTAGCGTTGGCCACCCACGGTCTAGCACGTTTTGGAGGATAATTCACCTTGAACAACTGCTTCAAGGCGAAGATCTGCGGAGTATACGTGTCCGAGCCGGATCTTGGCAGCCCGTCCGATTTTCCAGCGGACCAGCCCAGAAGCAGACCGGCGGCTTTCGGCCATCATCGGCCAGCCGCACCGGACCCGGGTGAGCGTCTCAGATGGGCGGTTTCCAGTCCGTCCGCTTCCGGACGGCGGAGGCATTAAAGCGGGCATCGCTGCAGGGACCAATACCCGCCCGATGGAGCCCTTGGAAAGGACCGCGCTCAGGCAGTCCTCAAGACCGTCATTCGGCACCGAACTCCAACTGAGGTGCGCCTGACGGATAATCGTTCAAGCTCACTGCGCCGGTGGCTACGATGAGGGAAAAAGGTAGAGATCCTGCCATTTAAATCCGAAGTCCGCGATCTAATTGCGGCCGCATTCACGCCTGCTCAGGCAATGTATGCAAATATACGGGTCGCGCAAATATGCCTAATTGTCTAGGGGGCGGCCTTGAAGAGTATCTTCACTATACGTCGCAAACTCATCGCGGCAGTGAGCCTGTTTTTATTGCCGATCGGCATCTTCGCCGCACTCTACGTGCAGCAGGCGATGACCAGCGTCCGCTTCGCCGACGCCGAAAGGCTCGGGGTCACTCAAATCCGCGCCGTATGGCCTGTCATGCTCCAGGCCGCTACCGTGCATCCCAGCGCGGCCCTCGACCCCCGGAAACTACAGGCCGAGCGTACGACCAGCCTTTCCCTGGCGGAAGCGAACAAGGCCAACACTGCGGGTGATGACCTCGGCAAGGCCCTTTCCGGTACCGATCGTGCCGCTCAGGTTGCCGCTGCCCATGCCTTGATCGACGCCGTTGGAGACGGGTCGAACCTTCTGCTCGATCCCGACCTCGACTCCTTCTACGTCATGGACGCGGCAGTGGTGCGGCTGCCCGAGATGCTCGAATTGGACTGGAAGTTGCTGGGCTCGGCCCGTGCGCAAGCCGAGCGGACGAACATCTCGAAAGCGGATTACGCCGCGAGGCTCATCGATCTGGGCAAGGTGCGGGCGAACCTCGAAGGCGTCGAACGCTCTCTCGCCAAAGCCTTCGCTGCCAATGCGGGGGACACCAAGCAGGCGCTCGCGCGACCGCTGGAAACCTTTCAGGACGCCTACAAGGCCCTGTTCTCAACGGCCGATGTCCTAATGCAGGCGCACGAGGCCGGTCGTCGTACGCCGAGAGAGACTGCGGCATTCGAGGAGACCATGGCTGCGGCCATCGCAGCAAACGACCGCCTGCAGACGGCTGCAGCCGATGAACTCGATCGCCTGCTGAAGGTCCGCATTGACGGCTTCTACAGCGCCATAAGCATTGCCGGTGCTGTCGGCTTCAGCGTCACGGCCATAGCCTTCGTAATTGCGTGGCTCCTGACCCGGTCGATCGTGCGGGCGCTCGACAATCTTGGCTTGCGGATCCGGGTTCTCGCCGACCGGGATGTCACCGCCGACGTGCCGGAAGCTCAGGGCAGCGACGAGATCGCCGAGCTCGCCCGCGCCGTCGTGCACTACCGGGACCGCACCGCGGCTCAGATCGCCGAGGCGGCCAATGCTGACCGCTTGGTCGAGCGCGACGCCTGGGTGGCCTACATGGTCGAGATCTCGGACCGCATCACATCGTCGACCCAGCGCGCCATGGCGCGCTTCCAGGAGCTCGCCGGGAAGATGGGCACGTCGACGAAACAGGTTCGTGGCCACGCTGGCACGACACGGACGCAACTCGACCAATCTGTCGATGGTCTGCAGGGATCGATCGCAGACATTTCAGGCGTTGCTACCGCCGTGACGGAACTCTCCGCCTCGATTGCAGAGATCGCGACCCAGGCCGCGCAGTCCAACGCTGTGGTGCGACAGGCGCAGGAACAGGTCCATGCTGCCCGTTCTCTCGCGGTGCTGCTCGATCAGGCCAGTGCGCGGATCAGCAGCTTCACGGATCTGATCAGCCAGATCGCGGCGCAGACCAACCTACTGGCGCTCAACGCCACTATTGAGGCCGCCCGCGCGGGCAGTGCGGGTCGGGGCTTTGCCGTCGTGGCGAGCGAGGTAAAGGGTCTGGCCGAGCAGACCGGCAGAGCTACGGCCGAGATCGGCCAGCAGGTCGCTGCCTTGCGTACGGCCTCAAACGACGTGCTCATGGCCATGGGTCGGGTCAACGATACGATCTCCACCATCAACGTCGCAGCCTCGACGATCGCCAGCGCCGTTGAGGAGCAGAGTGCCACGACTGCTGAGATCGACCGAACGGTACAGGCATCCGCCGATCGCACGCGCTCGGCGATCGAGAACCTGAGCTCTCTGCCTGCGAAAGCAAGCGAGACGGATCGGCTCGCGGCCGAAGTGGCCCATTTTGCCGAGAGCCTTCTGGGTGAAGCCGGGAAGTTTAGCACGCGCCTTGAGGAGGTCGTACGAGCCATCTCCGAGCGGCGTTCCAATATGCGGCTTCAGTCAAATGCGACGATCCGTGTGCATATCGCCGGCACGCCTCGTGAGGCTCGCCTCGAAGACGCCAGCCGGGGTGGCGCGAAGGTATCCCTGCCCGGTGAGGACTTACGGCCCGAAAGCCCAGTGACGCTTGACTTCGGGGACGGTCGCGCCCGCCGCGGCTCGGTGGTCCACGCAGCCTATGAACGCTTCGGTGTGAAGCTGGTCGAAGCGGACCGCCTCGACGATGTGCTGATCGCGGCACTCACGAAAGAAGCCCGTGAGGCCGCGTGAGCGGCGGCCAGGGACCGCTTCTTATCTCGAGCTGAAGTTGTCGGACGACCGACGAAAGGCTGCTTTTGGGATGAACCGACGACGGCCTGAACGGCTGGCATGGGTCGAGGCCGTGTCAAAACGCATTGATCGTGGCCGCCGGCGTAGATCAGCAGGATGACGACGGCGGCGCGGCGGGCTGCTTCAGGCGCGAATGGCCTGGATGAGCCAGGTTGCGCCGAACAGGCGGATCATCCGCTTCACATTGTAGGCGAGGATGGCGAGGCTCATCTCGGTTCTCACGGCTTTCAGGCCCTTCGTCAGGAAGGGCGTACTGCCCATCCAAGCCTTCAATGGCCTCCAGCACCGCCTCGTGCTTCCAGCGCTTGAAGCGCTTCACCTTCTCTGTCGTGCAGCGCGCCCGCATCGCGCAGGCATGACAGGCTTCCAGGTTGCGGTAATGGTCGATGTCGCCGTGTCGATCTGAGCGCGCGGCGGACTTCGTCAGCACAGCCCCGGCGGGACAGACGTCGTGGTCAGCCGCGGTGTCGTAGACGCAGTCGGCGCGCACGAAGGGCCCCTTCTTGGCTCGACCTGACGTGTCAGCCCGCGGCATGGCCGGCAGGATGCCTGTGCCTTCGCAGGCTAGAACCTCGTCGCCGCTGTCGTAGCCGCGATCGGCCAGGACCACGACCTCCCTTGCATGGAGGGCCGGCCCCCCATCGGCACCAGCTGGGTCCGGTCGTGGCCCTCGTTGACGACGTCATGCGCTACGACGAGATGATGCTCGGGATCGACGGCGATCTGGACGTTGTAGCCGACGATGCCCGTGCCGCGCCCGCTCGTTGCCATCGAGGGCGCGTCCGGGTCGGTCCGTGAGACCTGTCCGTCGTCCGCGGTCCCTACCTGCGCCTGCATCTCGCGCAGGAAGGCCATCTGTCGGCGCAGGGCGGCGATCTTCTCGCCGATACCCTGCGTCCGCGCCTCGGGAACGTCGTTGCCTTCCCTGTCCGCCCGGTCGAGCGCCGCGAGGGAGCGGGCGATGCTGGCATCCACCTGTTCCAGGCGTTTGGCGAGCTTGGCCACGGTGTAGTTGCGGTCCCGGTTGTTGACCGCCTTGAACTTCGATCCGTCCACGGCGCCGGTCGCCCCGGCGCACAGCCGTAGATCCCGGCACAGGACCACGAATTGCCGACAGGCGGCCTGGATCGCAGGCCCGTTGTCGCGCCTGAAGTTGGCGATCGTCTTGTGATCGGGAGCCCGGCGACCGGTCAGCCACATCCCCTCGATGTTGCGCTGTGCCTCCCGCTCAAGCCGCCGCCTCGACGGTACCCGGTTGAGATCGCCGTAGAGATAGAGCTTCAGAAGCGTGGCCGGATCATAGGCAGGCCGCCCCGTCGCTGCGGGCTCACAGCGGGTGAAGCCGAGGGTGCCGAGATCGAGTTCGTCGATGAAGGCCTCGATCACCCGAACCGGATTGTCCGCGGTGACATAGTCGTCCAGCGAACTGGGCAGCAACCAGGACTGCCGACAGGTCTGCCCTTCGACGAACCGCCCCATGGGGGCCACCTCAAATGAGGACGCAAGTCTATCCCAGAAGGGACTCTCGACACAGCCTCGGTCGATAGGGGACCGTCCGCTTTTAAGGCGGCTCATCCCTGAAGCGGACCGGCTGCTTTCGGCCATATTACGCCATGCCGGATCGCCGATTAGCGCAAAAGCGGCCGTTCAGCGTAGCGCCCATCTCGGCCATTCGGCGGCCTTCGCCGGCATCTCTAAAGCGGACATGGCCACAGCTTGTCCCATGCTGTCGCGCATCATTGGCGCGGCTCCCACTCCTTTCTCGCGAGAGCGAGCCATCCATTGTCGTAAATCGGCTGGCCGACAATTGTCAGCGGCGCCCCAACTTCGTCTTTAAGTTGGTTGTCTGGAACGCCGTCCCCATCAAGATCCGGGCCTGCGGTCCCAGCAACACGGGCGCATGTCAGCATCAGCGGAAACGCGCTCTCGGCCAAAGCTTGCCCTCCTAGAGTGTCACTCGGGTAATGCACCCCCAGAACCTCGCGGAGCTTCGCGATGCGCTCCGCGAGCAGCCAGAAGGGGCTTTGCTGATTTGCCTGCCCCGAGCCTAGCGCAACTGGAACTACCTGTTCGAGGCACCTCGCAATGAGGAATGACTGGGTGGCGTGCCCGCTCGGATAGGAGGAGTGGCCCGGGGGATCAATCGGCGGGAGCAAGCTTGGATCGAGGCGTACCGGTCGCGGCCGATTGAACTGTCCCTTGTAATACATACAGAGGAACTGCCCGATCCGCAGCGCTGCTGCGACGAGATAGTATGTGTGCGGGTGAGTCTGCAGATCGAAATACAGCAGGGCTCGGAAATAGCCGATGATGCCATTGCGCTGGGCCAAAGCTTCTGTCATCGCGCCCGATCGAAATTGGGCAAGTCTGCGCAAGTGTTTGAGCTCAAACTCGACCATTGTGCAGGGACGCTGGGGGTCCTGGTCGATGGGCTGTATTTGATTGATGTCATTCGTCATGTCCTGCGGAGACATGAGGAGGGCCCAGCGGTCGTCACCGGCATTGTTCCTAAGCCGGACGAATTCCGCGAGGACGAGCAGCGAAGCGTTATCAGGCGTGAAATCCGCTAAGCGCGGCTGGATGGTGTCTGGCGCGCTCGGCCAGCAAGCCGTCGGTAACAAAGGCGGCCAAGTGTGACCATCCAATCGAGGCGGCCAGCGATGGCCTCGATAATCCGTTTCGTTGGCCCGAAGCTTCATCTCTGGGACGGCACCGAGCGGGCGAAAGACAGAGCGGCGACCACTGCCCAGCGCGTCAAGATTCTCGAAGCCTTCTGCGCCGTCGGCCCCGTCCGCGCCATCGGCACCATCCGCGGGACCGAACGCTCCACCTCTCGTCATGTCATTCTCCCTCGCTTAGGTATGAGAGCGCCATCGCCCTGTGGTCAGTCGGGCAAGCCCGCCTCCCGCAAATGCAAGGCGAAGGTTCTCCGCAGCGTCGGATCAAAGAACGGGAGGCGCGTGCGCGAGTACCTGTCCAGAGAGAAATCGGGGCGCAGGGCCAGAAATCGAGCGGTGACTTGGCGTGCGTCTTCAAGCGAGCCCACGGCGGCCAGAGCTGCGGCGAGTAGCAGGAGTGTCGCCTCATGAAGTGGATTGTTGGCGACAGACCGTCGCTGCCATCTCACCGCCTCCTCGAAGGCGCCGGTGGCATAATGGGCTATGCCGAGGAACATGAATTGCGAATACCGCATCGGATCGTGCGGCGAGAGTCGCAGGCCGTGCTCGGCGCGTCGCACCGCTTCTTGGCCCTGACCGAGGTAGGCGAGTGTTGCGCTCGACAGCGTCCAGGCGAGCGGATGGTTGGGACAAGCCGCGAGCGCATCGTCAAAGCATTGGAGCGCCGCCTCGCTGTCGCGCCGGAGGATGGTGTTCATGTGGCCGAGTGTGGCCAACGCAAGTGCATTTAACGGGTCGATCGTGGTAGCTCGCGTCGCGAGTGCGTACGCTTGCGCCGAGTCGTCATCCGGATCCTGCGACCAGCCGCGCCCGATACGCACGCTGTGCCAGCGCGCCGCCCATGCAACCGGCAGGACGAAGTCCGGCTCCTCGATCATGGCCTCGCCCAAGAACGTCCGCGCGCGGTCGAAGGTGTCGCGATCGGCGCTGCTTATCGTGAATAGCCCGCGAAGTAGCCGGTCATAGGCGGTCAGGCTTTCGGGCGGCTTACGCATTGCGCGCCGCAGTTCCACCGAGCGTACCTGCGGTGCAAGATTCATCACGACCTTTCGCGCGAGCGCGTCCTGCAACTCGAAAACCTCCGCCATGTCGACACGCATGCGCTCGCCCCAAAGCATTGCGCCCGAGCGTGTGTCGCACAATTGCACCGATACACCGTAGCCTTGGGACAACCGATGTATGCTGCCAGACAGGGCGTAGTTCACGCCGAGAGCGCGGCCGACCTCTCTGGGATCCGGCTGTTGCCCGCGAAAGATAGCGCTCGATGCGGGCGACACGACGAAGAGCTCGTGTAGCGCGGCGAGCGACATGCCCACACCGTCGGCGAATCCGTCCGCAAGGTATGTGTCCTCCGGATTTGCGCTTTGATTGACGAGCGGCAAGACGGCCACAGACGGGAGGCTCCCGGTTGCCTTCACCGGCGCTGCCAGACGAACGAGATCCGTCTCAATGGCGAACAAATAGGCGCGCCTGTCGAATCCTTTCAGCTCCGCATAGCCGAGATCGCGCAGGTCCGATGGACGGGAGCAAGCACTCAACCCATCGCGCACTCGCTCCGAAAGCACAATCCCGCCGGGCCTGGCATGGGATTGCAGACGAGCGGCGAAATTCACGGCATCACCGAAGATTTGAGAGTTCTCCTCAAAGATACTGCCCATATGGATGCCGATGCGGAGCACAATCGGAACCGGATCGATCGGACCTGCATCGTCAAGTTTGGCGCGTACATTGTGCTGAATGGTGCGCGCCCATTCGACAGCGGCGTCGGCGCTTTGGAATACGGCGAGTACCCCGTCGCCCATCACGTCCACGATGCGTCCCTCGCACCGTTCTGTTTCGGGTTCGATGGAGCCATGCAGGAGATTCATCCATCGCGCGTGGGTGCCATCCTCGTCGGCGGCCATCAGCGTCGAGTAACCAACTACATCGGCGAACGCGATTGCCACCGTTTGACGCGCGCCTTGAGCCAAGCCCGCCGCGTTGCTTATGGCCTTGCGGTCAGACACGAACACCATCGTGATGCGTCTCCGTCACGATCGTCTCGGCTGGAATGCCTAAGGCAGGCCCCCTGAGCCACCATGATCATGGCGTTCGAAATCAGTAAGCGCTAGTCTCTTGCAACATTCACTGGCGTACGCCAGCAGTCGGCAAGCGCGGCGGCCTCGAAATGTCAGACCCGGATGAAATCCGCTTGGTGCTATCTGTTCGGGCGTGGCCTGAATTACGGCGCGCTTACCAGAGTCGGAAGATCGGCGGAGTTCGAGGCCTCCTAACCGCAAGGATGCTGATGAAAGCTGCCATCCGTTTCGAAGTGGTGGCGTTGCCGTCCAACGCTCCGCTTCCCGATGGATTGGACATCACGGACGAGCAGTTCCATCCGTTCCTTGTGTTCGGAATCGTAGTCTACGGCGGAGAGAAATCGGTGCGAGTCTTCGCCGACGGTGTGAAGAATTTGCCCGACGCCGCAATCGGCGCGGATCTCGCGGTCAACGCCGCCAACAATGCGTTCTGGAGCCACTGGTGCCCCGCAGAGGCCAGTGATGGGCTCCTGGGCGATCGGGCTGCGGCGCTCAGGACTGTTCATGCCGATCCGGTTCTTTTGACGGCAGCCGGCCTGCCTGGACCGAACCAAGCCAACATCGTCTTCGTAGATACCGGCCTACCTTCCAGTCTGATTCCCAAGCACGGGTTCAAAGGGTGGTGCGTGCTTGAAGATCCCGGCCTCGCGTTAAAGGACGTAAAAACGCGGTGCCCAGGCGCTCCGCTTTCCCCACACGGCGAGATGGTAGCTCGCAATGCCTACGCGATTGCGTCGATCCCTAATGCCCCCAACAGGCTTCGGCTGCTGGATTGCCCCGTCATCCCCGACGGCATCACGAATCTACCGGTCTTTCTGAGCTCAGTAACGGCTGCACTGTTTCAAGTTCTGGCTGTGATCGCGTTTTCACGTACTAGCGATCCCAAGGCCGGCTGGGTGATCTGCAACGCTTGGAGCGTTTTCAACCCGACCCTTGAGTCGAGCGAACTGCCATATTCCAACAATCCCAACCATCCTATCGCGGAGGCCTTGAGGCTACTTAACGCCATCGGTGCTGACGTGGTGTTCGCCGCCGGCAATTGCGGAGAATTCTGCCCCGACCCGCGTTGCTCACCGAGTGCCATCGGCCCATCCCGCAGCATCAACGGCGCCAATGCCCTGAAACAAGTACTAACTGTCGGCGCCGTGAGGATCGACCGACTTTGGCTCGGGTATTCGGGTCAAGGCCCTGGCGTCACCGGCATGGAACACGACAAGCCTGACATCTGCGCGCCGAGTCAGTTCGAGTCCGACGACCTTCCGGGACGCAACACTGGCACTTCGGCCGCTTGCGGTCTCGCGGCCGGCGCTGTCGCGCTTTTCAGAACGAAATGGGTCCATTCCAAACTCGACCCGGACCAACTCGCCGACAAGATCCGGTACTATGCTCAGCGCTACGGGCCGGATGCATGGCAGGACCGGACCGGGCACGGCATTCTCGATCTGGCGGCGACCGCACGGAACTTGGCTGATTCTCAATCGAACCCACCTTGAATGGTTGGTTGAACCATCATCCTTCGCATGCGCTTATCTTTCGCGTGCTCGTTCTGCGCATTGACAGCCGAACGACGCAGCTATGCCACGTACTCAGTGGTCGAGCTCGAAGAGCAAACCCACATTAAGCCCAGACGCGGCGCCGGCCCTCGTCATTCGGGCATTGGGCGGAGTGCGATTCCGAACGCGGCTTGGCGGCGAGGCAACCTCGGTGATTGGGGTCGACGCTTAAAAGACACCGGGTTCGGCGACCGCGCAGATGCCGGAGCCGATCGAGACGCCTCGGGTGACCCTGGCTATCGCGTGCCCGCCCTCCCGTCCCTGCTATCCCGCAGTCGGCCGCCCTCGTGACTGGGGGTGCCAAAACGGTATGTCACGCTCCATCAGACCCACGTCCTCGAACTCGTGCACCGTGAGACATTGCAGGCAGCGACGGATGCCCACATCTGTCGCTGCGTCCGGATCATCTCTGCCAGGCAGCGCAACATCGGCAATGTTCCCAGCGGATGGAAAGATCTCTTATCAGTGGTCGACGAATTCAGATTTGATGCGCCTTGAGCCGAACGTTTTAGAGTGCGACGGATCTCGCGTCCGGTAGAATGGGATCAACGATGCGCTCGGAAAGCCACCCCGCGCCCCGGAGATCCGGTCGCCGCGCGGACCGAGGTCTTCCGTCGGGCAGAAGACCTGTTGAAACGGCGGTCAGCTCCGGGTCACGTTGTCGCTCGACACGATCCGCTCAAGCGCCGTCCGGTCGCGGATTGTGCAGGCGCCCGGTGCCAGCGCGATGTAGCCCTTGCGCTGCCACGCCGAGAGATGCCGGTTGATGCCTTCGCGGGAGAGACCAACCATATGGCCAAGCTCCCGCTGGGTCGTCAGCACGCGGGCGCTGTCCCGCTCGGTGTGTCCGGACAACAGGAGGAGCGTCTTCGCCAGACGCTGCTGGGCGCAGACGAAGGTGTGATCCGACAATTGCTGGCTGGTGCGCCGCAGCCGCCCGCTGAGGATCGCCAGAAGTCTTACCGCCAACACGGGAAAGTCGTGGAGGGCAGGAAAAAGGTCACGCCGCTCAAGAAGGAGGAGACAACATTGCGTGGCTGCAATCGCATCGGCCGTGCGCAGCCCGTGATCCAGCAGCGCAATCTCACCGAACACTTCGTTCGGACCAATTAAGTTCATCACAAGTTCGGATCGTCCATCAGGGCAGCTTGTAGAGATTCGAACATAACCGCTGACAACGGCAAACAGTCCACGGCTCTCATCGCCGCGGCTGAAAACACGCCGACCACACTCGAATGCGAGGGGCTGAACGCGCAAGCTGAGCCGGTCGATCACAGCTTGCGGCGCGTCACGGAACAATTCGTGCTGCGACAGTGCGGTCCGCTTGTCGAGAATGGGCCCGACCTTGCCGGACGGCATGGAGCGCGCTCCTACCGAGCGCGGCCGGTGCGCGCGCCGTGCGCGAATCCGCCCAGTAGCGCGGAGGCCAGACTGAAAAATCTTGAGCGACTGCCTCGTCTTGGTGCGCCCATGCAGGATCTCTTCCATCTCGCTCCGGTCGACGTGCACGGATGCCGGAAGCCGCGGATTAGCGCGAATACACTATAGCCGGGCCTCGGCACAGGCAAGATCACCCGATCGCCTCCGGCGGGTACCTCGCCGCCCGAACACATCAATGAGACCGAGGATCAGGACTTGATGCAACAGCGACCCGGCCGGCCAGGCGCCCGTGCGGAGCGTCTCGGAGACCTCCGGATCGTCGGCTGACGGCGTGGTCGGTTACCACGGACGCGCTGCGACGGGGCGTCTCCGTGACCGGGAGCAGTGTCTTTGCCGTCTCGTCCGGCGCGCCGCTGCATCGGCTCCGACCCGCCCCGCCCTAGTCCGCAAGCGTGACGAACGTCACACGTGGTCAGAGCGGGAAGATCGTACATTCCGCGCTGTCGGGAGGACGCTCAACGCGAACCTGATGCGAGGTTGCCCATGCACGCAGTTGCAAGCCAAGCGCATTTGGGGCCCGGCATCTCGCCGGTAGGTTCTCACGAGCAATGCGGTGCCACGCACCGGCCGGCGCCTGTAGCTGCCGCGCTTAAGGCTTTCGTCGACCACCTCGAACAGGGCGTGGCGGTCGCCGACAGATACGGGCGCGCACTCTTCCTGAACCGGGCTGGTCAAGCCATCGTGCGCGGTTCTCACCTGCGGCTGGCAAACGGGCGCCTCTGTGCGAACGCGCCGAGCGGCAGCATGGCGCTTCACAAATTGATCGCCGACTGCGCCGCCACTGGCTCAGAGGGTTGGCTTCGGCTGGGGAGCGAGGAGGATACGCTTCTGATCGCGGTGAATACGTTTCCACCGGCGGGCGACGCGGATGCCGATCCCATCGTCCTTCTGCGCCTGATCGATCCTGTCACCGCCCGACCTTCCGCCAAGAAAGCGCTCCAGGCTCAGTTCGGCCTGACGCCGGCCGAGGCGGCACTTGCGCTGGACATACTGGCCGGAAATGATCTGGCGGCATGCGCGGCACGGCGCGGGATCACGCTGAACACGGCGCGGGCTCACCTGCGTCGTCTCTTCGAAAAGACAGAAACGCGCCGCCAAGCCGCTTTGATGCGCTTTCTGCTGCTCTGTCCCAAGCCGATCGCCGATCACAGCGCGCCAGCCGCGGGCAGCACGCTCGAGCCGAAGCGTGACGGACGTGACGAGCGGATCTGCTACCGTCACGGGGCGGCTTGAACCGTGACCGGACCCACGACGGACGCTCGCTCCGGATCCTGACGCTGATCGACGAGTATAGCCGGGCTTGTCTGGCGCTGAAGGCGGCGCAGATCGCGATCGGTCTGGGGCAAACCACCGACAACCGCGTCCGGCCGCACTCGTCGCTGGGCTGTCGGCCGCCCGCGCCCGTCAGCTACCCGGATCTGGCCTTCCGGCTACCCATGACCGCGACCATGCAGGAGCCTCGCAACTGGCCCGGTCCAACATACCGGTCAGGTCAATCACGGAGGGGCAGGCCCATGACGGGCGGGCAGCCGATGACCTACCAGGTCGTCGGCTTCGGGTTGCGCTCGTCGAAGCCCTTCTGATGCCAGTAGGGATAGATCGGGGTCTCCTGGCTCGCCGCGTCGAGGCGGGCGACCTGCTCGGGCGCCAGCCGCCAGCCGAGCGCGCCGAGGTTCTGCTTCAGCTGCTCTTCCGTGCGCGCGCCGACCACGATGTTGCAGACCGTCGGCCGGCTCAGCAGCCAGTTGAGCGCCACCTGCGCCACCGTCTTGCCGGTCTCGGCCGCCACGGCGTCGAGGGCCTCCACGACGCCGAACAGATAATCATCGGAGACCGGCGGACCGCCCTCGGCGCCCCCCGCCGCGATGCGGCCGCTCTGGTTCGGCTGGCCGCGGCGGATCTTGCCGGTGAGACGGCCCCATCCCAGCGGGCTCCACACCATCAGGCCGACGCCCTGGTCGATCCCGAGTGGCATCAGCTCCCACTCGTAGTGCCGGCCGATCAGGGAATAGTAGCCCTGGTAGGCGACGTAGCGGGCGAGCCCGTAGCGCTCGGACGTGGCCAGCGCCTTCATGAGCTGCCAGCCGGAGAAGTTCGACGCGCCGATATAGCTGATCTTGCCCGAGCGCGTGAGATCGTCGAGGGCCCGCAACGTCTCTTCGACGGGCGTCAGCGCGTCGAAGCCGTGCATGAAGTAGACGTCGATATGGTCGGTGCCGAGCCGCTTGAGGCTGGCCTCGCAGGCGCGGACCAGGTGATGGCGCGAGGAGCCGACCTGATTCAGGTCGTCGTTGAAGCGGAACGTCGCCTTGGTGGAGATCAGCGCCCGGTCGCGCTTGCCCTTGAGAGCCTGCCCCAGGATCTCCTCCGAGGCCCCCGCCGAGTAGATGTCGGCGGTGTCGAAGAAGCTGACCCCGGAATCGAGGCAGAGGTCGACCATGCGGGTCGCTCCGGCGACATCGGTCTGACCCCAGCGCTGGAAGAACGCGTTCGTCCCGCCGAAGGTGCCGGTGCCGAAGCTGAGCACCGGCACGGTGAGGCCGGAGCGTCCGAACTGCCTGTATTCCATCGGGACCTCTCTGCGATCACGCCCGCCGTGCGGCGCGCCACTCCGTCTAACACGGCTGCCCGGCCGGGCTTTCCCCACGCCGGCAAGCCTGCTTGCGCGGGGGACGATCCAGTCGCCGCGACGGCGCCGTCCCCGCCGCGCCCGTTGAACCCGTCCGCCTGCCGAAGCCTTTCGTCAGCCTGGACCGTGCGTGCGCCTCAAAAACGCACGGGCTTTGCATCATCCCTGCCGGCGCCACGGGAGTTCGTCACTTGGTCCGGACCGTCTGCCCCCATGATTGCCCCTCCGCCTGCAGCCTCGACGTGCAGGTGGCGGATGGCCGCGTCGTCTCGGTCCGGGGTGGCGACAACCCCTACACGGCGGGGGTGATCTGCGCGAAGGTCAGCCGCTACGGCGAGCGCGTCCACCATCCCGACCGGATCCTCCATCCGCTCGAGCGTGTCGGCGCCAAGGGCAGCGGACAATGGCGGCGGATCGCCTGGGACGCGGCGCTCGACCGGCTGGCCGCGGCCTTCTCGGAGACGGCGGAACGCTGGGGGCCGGAGGCGGTCTGGCCGTACAATTCGGGCGGGACCATGGGCCTCGTCCAGCGCGACGGCATCCACCGGCTGACCCACGCGATGGGCTATTCGCGGCGCAAGCGCACGATCTGCACGGCCATCGCGATCGCGGGCTGGAGCGCCGGAACCGGCCGGATCGCCGGGCCGGACCCCCGCGAGATGGCGCTGTCGGACCTGATCGTGGTCTGGGGCGGCAACCCGGTGAGCACCCAGGTCAACGCGATGACCCACATCAGCCGCGCCCGCAAGAATCGGGGCGCCAAGCTGGTGGTGGTCGATCCCTACCGCACCGGCACCGCGGCGGCCGCCGACCTCCACCTCGCGCTGCGGCCGGGCACCGACGGGGCGCTCGCCTGCGCGGTGCTCCACGTCCTGTTCCGCGACGGCTACGCGGACCGGGCCTACCTCGCCGCCCATGCCGCGGAGACGGCGGCCCTGGAGGCGCATCTCGCGTCGCGCACGCCCGAATGGGCGGCGGCGATCACCGGCCTGGAGCCCGCCGCGATCGAGGCCTTCGCGGCCCTCTACGGCCGGACGCCGCGCAGCTACATCCGCTGCGGCTTCGGCTTCACCCGGAGCCGCAACGGCGCCGTGAACCTGCACGCGGTGACCTGCCTGCCGACGGTGACCGGCGCGTGGCAGCACGAGGGCGGCGGCGCCCTCTGGCAGCAGGCGGCGATCTTCAACTGGGACAAGACCCTGACGGAGGGGCTCGACATCAAGGCGCCGGGCGTGCGCGAGCTCGACATGAGCCGGATCGGCCCCATCCTCGCCGACGATCCCGACGCCCTGCAGGGCGGGCCGCCGGTGCGCGCCATGCTGATCCAGTCGGCCAATCCGGCAATCTCGGCCCCCGACAGCGCCCGGGTGCGTGCGGGCTTGGCGCGGCCGGACGTGTTCGTGGCCGTGCACGAGCAGTTCATGACCGAGACCGCGGCGCTGGCCGACCTCGTCCTGCCGGCCACCACCTTCCTGGAGCACGACGACATCTACGGGGCCGGCGGCCACAGCCACATCCAGGCGGGGCCGGCGATCCTGGAGCCGCCGGGGGAGTGCCGGTCGAACCACGCGCTGCTCGGTGCCCTCGCCGCGCGCCTCGGCGCGGACCATGCCGGCTTCCGGCTGAGCGCCCGGAATCTCGCCGACGCGACCCTGGCGCGTTCGGGCTGGGGCGGCCTCGACCGGCTGGAGGCGGAGGGCTGGATCGACGCGCAGCCGGACTTCGCCGAGAGCCACTTCCTCAACGGGTTCGGCCATCCGGACGGGCGCTTCCGCTTCGCCCCCGACTGGGCGGCGCTCGGCCCCCGCGCGGCCGGGATGCCGGCCCTGCCCGACCACTGGCCGGTGGCCGAGCCCGCCGACGCGGAGCACCCGTTCCGGATGATCGCCCCGCCGGCCCGCCAGTTCCTCAACGCGACCTTCACCAACGTGGCCGAGTCGCTCCGCCGCGAGGGGCGGCCGACCTGCCTGCTCCACCCGGAGGACGGCGCGCGGCTCGGGATCGGCACGGGCGACGCCATCGAGATCGGGAATGCCCGCGGCCGGGTCCGGCTGCACGCGCGCCTCGCCGAGGGTCAGCAGCCGGGCGTCGTGGTGGTCGAGAGCCTGTGGCCGAGCGCGTCCTTCGCGGGCGGCAGCGGGATCAACACCCTGATCGGCGCCGCGCCGGCGGCGCCCAACGACGGTGCCGCCTTCCACGACACCGCGGTCTGGGTCCGGGCGGCCTGAGCCGGCGCTCAGGCCCTCAACGCCCCGGGCCTGACGCCGCGCCCGGATTCCGGACGCCCGAAACCCCACGCGCGGCTCCGGCCGATCAACCCGTGCGGTCCACATTCCGGGCCGACATGTCTCGGTCGGCAGAGGGGCTGCACCCGAACTGGGACCGGTAGCTGCGGGAAAAGTGGGCCGCGCTCGAGAACCCGCAGGCCGTCGCGATCTCCCCGATCGCCAGGGGGCTCTGGCGCAACAGGCGCCGTCCGTGGGCCAGGCGGATGGCCCGGTACTGCGCCGAGAAACGCAGGCCCCGCTTGTCGAGGAAGAGCCGGTCGAGGTGACGGGCGCTGACGGCGGCGAGGCGGGCCATGGCGTGACGGCTCAGCGGCGCCTCGACCGTCTTCTCCATCGTCTCGAGGACGGTCAGCAGGGCCGGGTGGTGGACACCGTACCGCTCCGCCGCCGACGCGCGCTGCGGGTCGTCCGCGGCGCCCACCGCCGTGTGCAGGAACCAGTCCGAGACGCGGCGCGCGAAGGCCGCGCCCATGCGTTCGGCGATCAGCCCGTGGGCCATGTCGAGGGGGGCGACTCCGCCGCCGCAGGTCAGGCGGTCGGCATCGGCGACGTAGCGTGCCCGCGTGAGCCGCGCCTCCGGAAACGCCTCGACCGTGGCGCCGGCATACTCCCAGTGAAGGGTGAAAGCGCGCTCCGCCAGCAGCCCCGCCGCGGCCATCAGGTAGGGGCCGCCCGATATGCCGCCGACGCGGACGCCGAACCGGGCCATGCGCCGCAAGGCCGCGTGGATCGCCGGCCTGTCCCACCCGGTCGGCTCGCCGCCCGCGCAGATGAAGAGGGTGTGGAGATGCCCGCGCTCCCGGGGCAGCCCCTCGGTGGGGACCTCCACGCCGGAGGAAGACGCGACGCGGCCCTCGGCCTCGCCGAAGTAGCGCAGGCGATAGAGGGCGCGCCCCGCCAGGTCGTTGGCCGCCCGGAACGGCTCGCAGGCCGAGGCGAACGACAACAGCGCGAAGCCCGGCACAAGGAGGAAGCCGATCTCCTGCGGCCGGTCCCCCGATCCCGGAGGGTCCGCATCCGCTGTCTGTGCTCCGGGTTGGCTCATCCGTGCAAGAAACCGTCTGTTGCGGTCAAGCGCAACCGGGCCGGGACGCCATTCTCGACGCCGCTCCGTTCGGCCCAGGACCCCCTCCGCATGCCCAGCTCCGTGTGCCCACCCGCGTTCGTCGCCAGCGCCCGCGGGCAGGCCCGATGACCCGCCGGGTCGACGTCGCGGTCCTCGGGCTCGGCGCGATGGGCAGCGCCGTCCTGTATCAGCTGGCCAAAAGCGGGGCTGCGGTCGTCGGAATCGACCGCTTCGCCCCGCCGCACGCGTTCGGATCGAGCCACGGCGAGACACGCATCACCCGTCAGGCCGTCGGCGAGGGGCGCGACTACGTCCCGTTCGTCACCGCCTCGCACCGCATCTGGCGCGCGCTGGAGGCGGAGACGGGGGAGACACTGCTGAACGCCTGCGGCGCCCTCGTCATGGCGCCCGGTCACGGAACCTCGTCCCATCACGGCAAGCCGGATTTCGTCGGCCGCTCGATCAGCGCGGCGCAGGGAGCCGGGATCGCCCACGAGGTGCTCGACGGCGCCGAAGTCGCCCGCCGCTTCCCGCAATTCCTCAACCTCGCGGGCGACGAGAAGGCCTATTACGAGCCGGGCGGCGGCTACGTGTTTCCGGAGCGCTGCCTCGCCGCGCAGCTCGGCTGCGCGGCAGCATTAGGTGCCGAGATCCGGACCGGCTGCACGGTGCGGGCGCTCAGCCAAGACGGGGCCGGGATCCGCATCGAGACCGGGGATGGCGCGATCCTGGCCGACCGCGCCGTGGTTGCCGCCGGCGCCTGGACGGCGCCGCTGCTCGGTCGCCCGTTCGACCGGCTGCTCACCGTCCGGCGCCAGCTGCTGCACTGGTACGCCCTGGCGGACGACTCGGCCTATGGGCCGCAAGCGCCGGTCTTCATCTGGATGTACGGGACCACCGACACCGAGTACCTCTACGGCTTCCCGCCGCTGCCGGGGGAGGGCGCCATCAAGGTCGCGACCGAGCAGTACAGCACCGCCACCACGGCCGACGGGGTGGACCGCCGCGTCGATCCGTCGGAATCCGCCGAGATGTACCGGCTGCGCGTCGCGGACCGGCTGGCCGGCACCACCCCGGAGGTCGTCCGGGCGGCGGCCTGCGTCTACACGGTGACCCCCGACCGCGGCTTCATCATCGACCGGCATCCCGGGATGGACCGGGTCCTCGTGGTCTCCGCCTGCTCGGGGCACGGCTTCAAGCACTCGGCCGGAATCGGCGAGGCCGTCGCCGCGGAACTGGCCGGCGGGCCCGGGCGGGTCGATCTCGCCCCCTTCACCCTCACACGCTTCGGTTGATACGCTGGCCGATGGCTCGTGGATTGCTTGAAACCATGCCAAGATCGGCGCCGAGACCAGCGCCAGTTCAGTACAGGCCAGCAGGACCGCTTTGATGCGACACACGATCCGAACCTTCCTGACGACCGGAGCGCTGGCTCTCGCGGCGCTCTCGGCCGTCGCGCTGCCCGGCCGGGCCGGGGCCGCCGACGGTGTCGAGGCGATCAAGAAGCGCGGGACGCTGATCGTCGGGGTCAAGGCGGATTACCGGCCGTTCGGCTTCCGCGATCCGAGCGGCACGATCATCGGGCTCGAGCCCGACCTCGCCGCCGACCTCGCCAAGCGGCTCGGCGTGAAGCTCGAACTGGTGCCGGTGGTCTCGGCCAACCGGATCGAGTTCCTGCAGCAGGG
>Ga0255028_100042_pt1 | contig 37380 bp, 37 predicted proteins | sample DRGLUT_MetaT_FD_178168 | JGI IMG/M metagenome (GOLD analysis project Ga0255028, IMG submission 178168) | Metatranscriptome of freshwater microbial communities from Pennsylvania, United States - DR:GLUT (Metagenome Metatranscriptome) | ecosystem: Environmental > Aquatic > Freshwater > Creek...
CCGAGATCCTTGCGCATCCAGTCGACCGCGAAGCCGAAGTCGAACTTGCCCTGGTTCATGGTCTTGCCGCGGTTCTCCATCTGCCAGGAGCCGGCGGCCCCCTTGGAGATCACGTCGAGCACCGCCTCGACGTCGAGGCCGGCGCGCTTGGCGAAGTGGACACCCTCGGACAGGCCCTGGACCAAGCCCGCGATGCAGATCTGGTTGACCATCTTGGTGAGCTGGCCGGACCCCACCGGACCCATCAGCCGGCACGCCCGGGCGAAGGCCCCGATCGCGCCCTCGACCTTGGCGTAGGTCGCCGCGTCGCCGCCGCACATCACGGTGAGCACGCCGTTCTCGGCACCCGCCTGGCCGCCGGAGACCGGGGCGTCGATGAAGCCGACACCCTTGGCCTCGGCCGCGGCGGCGAGTTCCCGGGCCACCTCGGCCGAGGCCGTGGTGTGGTCCACGAAGATCGCGCCGGGCTTCATGCCGGCGAGCGCCCCGTCCTCGCCCAGCACGACGCTGCGCAGGTCGTCATCGTTGCCGACGCAGGCGAACACGATCTCGGCGCCCTCGACGGCCTGCCGGGGCGTGGGCGCGAAGGCGCCCCCATAGGTCTTCACCCAGGCTTCCGCCTTCGGCGTGGTGCGGTTGTAGACGGTGACGTCGTGGCCACCCTTCTTGGCGAGGTGGCCGGCCATCGGGCCGCCCATCACGCCGAGACCCAGGAATGCGACCTTCGCCATTGTGCTCTCCTCAAACAGGGTTCCGGGGGCTCAGCGGCCCGCCGCGACGGCGGGGCTGCGGCCGCCGAGGCTCAGTGCTGCATTGACCACCACCGCCACGACGATGTTCACGGCGAGCGCCAGCAGCCCGGTGTAGAGCGTGAGTTTCGCGTCGCCGAGCGTCAGGGTGTGCAGGGGCTTCAGGCCGTCCGACCACGCGATGGCGCTGCCGGCGACGAAGCCCACCGCCCAGCCGGCCAGCAGGGTCGGCGCGCGGAACCACGATACGTAAAGGCCGAAGACCAGGGCCGGCAGGGTCTGCAGGATCCACAGGCCGCCCAGCAGTTGCAGGTCGAGGGCGAACTGCGTCGGCAGGACCAGGATCGCCACCAGCGCGCCGATCTTGACCAGCATCGAGGTGATCTTGGCGACCTGCGCCTCGCCAGCCGAGGTCACGTTCGGGTTGACGTAGGCCTTCCAGACGTTGCGCGAGAACAGGTTGGCGGCGCCGATTGACATCACCGCCGCCGGCACCAGCGCGCCGATGGCGATCGCCGCGAAGGCGAAGCCCGCGAACCAGCTCGGGAACAGGGTCTTGAACAGGGCCGGGACGATGTCGTTGTTGCTCGCCACCTTCAGGCCGGCGGCGTGGCCCATGTAGCCCAGCATGGCGAGCAGGCCGAGGAGCAGCGTGTAGGCCGGCAGCATCACGGCGTTCTTGCGGATCGTGTTGCCGCCCGAGGAGGCGAAGATGCCGGTCAGCGTATGCGGGTACATGAAGGCCGCGAGCGCCGAGCCCAGCGCCAGTGAGGCGTAAGGCAGGATCTGCGCCGGGCTCAGCAGGATGCCGCCCGAGCCCTTGGCCTTGAAGGCGGCGTCGGCCGCGTCGAACACCGCGCCGTAGCCGCCGAGCTTCGAGGGCACGATCGCGATCGCCACCAGCACCACGACGTAGATCATGATGTCCTTGACGAAGGCGATCAGCGCCGGCGCCCGGAGGCCGGACGAGTAGGTGTAGAAGGCCAGCACCAGGAAGGCGAGGATCAGCGGGATCTCGCCGTGAAGCCCCAGCGCCTTGATCGCCACCTCCATGCCGATGAGCTGGAGCGCGATGTAGGGCATGGTGGCGATCACGCCGGTGACGGCGACCGCGAGTTCAAGCGCCCGCGAGCCGTAGGTGCCGTACACGACGTCGCCCGCCGTGACGTAGCCCTTGTCCTTGGCGGCCTGCCACAGGACAGGCATCACCGCGAAGACGAACGGATAGACGATGATCGTGTACGGTAGGGCGAAGAAGCCGTAGGCGCCCACGGCATAGACCAGGGCCGGCACCGCGATGACCGTGTAGGCGGTGTAGAAGTCGCCGCCGATCAGGAACCACGTGATCCAGGTCCCGAACTTGCGCCCGCCCAGGCCCCACTCGTCGAGATGGGCGAGCGTCTCAGGCCGGCGCCAGCGGGCGGCCACGAAGCCCATCACGGTCACGAGCAGGAAGAAGAAGACGAAGACCGACAGCGCCGGGATATCGAGATCAGCGGTCATCGCGCACGGCCCGGTAGACGACGTAGAGGATCAGCGAGGTCAGCGGCACCCAGGCGAGCTGATACCAGTAGAAGAACGGGAAACCGAGCAATACAGGATCGTGCTGGTTGTAGAACGGGACCCACAAGAGCCCGAGGAAGGGCAGCAGCAGGAGCCACATCAGCGGCGAGCGGCGTCGGGTTTCCATGATCCGGCCCGGTGAGGAGAGCAGGTCCGTGATGAATGTCCGCTGTTACAGGGAGCAGTCATCGTGCGGTCCGGAGCGCTGCATCACAGCTCGGATCGCTTGCGTCAACGGGAGGTGAATAGGATAAACCGAACCTGTCGCACGGGATCCACGAATTCCGGCCGAGGGCCAGAACGGCCGCTTGAGCCAGAGGCGGCGCTTAGGGAGCGGACTATGGGTACGGCGATCGGCAGGCATGGGCCCTGGGCCCTCGTAGGGGCGCTCGGCGCCGCGGCGCTGGCGATCGTGGCGAGCCAGCGCGGCGAGACCATCAACGCCCTCTGGATCGTGGTCGCGGCGGTCTGCGTCTACCTGATCGCCTACCGCTACTATTCCCAGTTCATCGCCGACAAGGTGATGCGGCTGGACCCGAAACGCGCCACGCCCGCCCTGCGCCACAATGACGGGCTCGACTACGTGCCCACCAACCGCGGCGTCCTGTTCGGCCACCATTTCGCGGCGATCGCCGGGGCGGGCCCGCTGGTCGGGCCGGTGCTCGCCGCCCAGATGGGCTACCTGCCCGGCATGCTCTGGATCCTGGCCGGCGTGGTCCTCGCCGGCGCGGTGCAGGACTTCATGGTCCTGTTCGTGTCGATGCGCCGGGACGGCCGGTCGCTCGGCGAGCTGATCCGGGCCGAGCTCGGCACCATACCGGGCATCATCGCGCTGTTCGGCACCTTCCTGATCATGGTGATCCTGCTCGCCGTGCTGGCGCTGATCGTCGTCAAGGCGCTCGCCGAGAGCCCCTGGGGCACCTTCACGGTGATGTCGACGATCCCGATCGCCATGCTGATGGGCGTCTATTCGCGCTATATCCGGCCCGGCAAGATCGGCGAGGTCTCGATCCTCGGCTTCGTCCTGCTGATGCTGGCGATCGTCGCCGGCGGCTCCGTGGCGTCGAGCCCGGTCTGGGGGCCGGCCTTCACCTTCACGGGCCCGCAGCTCTGCTGGATGCTGATCGGCTACGGCTTCGTGGCGTCGATCCTGCCGGTCTGGCTGCTCCTCGCCCCGCGCGACTACCTGTCGACCTTCCTCAAGATCGGCACCATCGTGGGCCTCGCTCTGGGCATCGCCTTCGTGGCGCCGCACATGCAGATGCCGGCGGTCACCAAGTTCGTGGACGGCACCGGCCCGGTCTGGGCCGGCAGCCTGTTCCCGTTCCTGTTCATCACCATCGCGTGCGGCGCGGTCTCGGGCTTCCACGCGCTGATCTCGTCGGGCACCACCCCGAAGCTGATCGCCAGCGAGGCCGATGCCCGCTTCATCGGCTACGGCGGCATGCTGATGGAATCCTTCGTGGCGATCATGGCGCTGGTCTCCGCCTGCGTGATCGACCCGGGCGTCTACTTCACCATGAACTCGCCCGCGGCCCTCATCGGCACCACGCCCGAGAGCGCGGCCGCCGCGGTGACCAAGCTCGGCTTCGCCACGACGCCGGAGGTGATCACCCAGACCGCCGCCGATGTCGGCGAGCGCACGATCATCTCCCGCGCGGGCGGCGCCCCGACGCTGGCCGTCGGCATGGCCCACATCATCTCGTCGGCCATCGGCGGCAAGGCGATGATGGCCTTCTGGTACCATTTCGCGATCCTGTTCGAGGCCCTGTTCATCCTCACGGCGGTGGATGCGGGGACGCGCGCCTGCCGGTTCATGGTGCAGGATCTCGTCGCGCTCGCGGTGCCGTCGTTCAAGAACACCACGTCGTGGGGGCCGAGCATCGCAGCCACCGCCATCTCGGTGGGGGCCTGGGGCTACTTCCTGTACCAGGGCGTGACCGACCCGCTCGGCGGCATCAACACTCTGTGGCCGCTCTTCGGCATCTCGAACCAGATGCTGGCCGCGGTGGCGCTGACGCTGTGCACGGTGGTGATCTTCAAGATGAAGCGCGAGCGCTACGCGTTCGTGACCATCATCCCGACCGCCTGGCTGTGCCTGTGCACTCTGACGGCCGGCTGGCAGAAGATCTTCTCCGCCGACCCGAAGATCGGGTTCCTGGCCCATGCCGAGCGCTACGCCGCGGCCGCCGCCGAGGGCAAGATCCTGGCGCCGGCCAAGAACGCCGACCAGATGAGCCAGATCATCCTCAACGACCGGATCGACGCGGTGCTGGCGGCCCTGTTCATCGGCCTCGTCGTCGCCATTGCGGGCTTCGGCATCGCCGCCTGCCTGAGGGCCTGGCGCGCGGACCGCTGGACCGCGCTGGAGACCGAGCCGCGCCTCGTCGCGGCGGAGTAGGACCCCACATGCAGCAGCAGCCAAACCTGCGGGACCGGCTCCGGACACTGTCCAAATGCGTCTGCGATGGCGCCCGGCTGATGGTCGGACAGGGGGATTACGCGGCGTATGCCGATCACATCCGCCGCACCCATCCCGACCGGGCGCCGATGACCGAGGTGGAATTCTTCCGCAACCGGGAGAACGCCCGTTTTGGGGTCGGCAACACGTCCGGGTTCCGCTGCTGCTGACAGGCGGGCCGGTGGGCCGGTTCGTCTTCGCGAGCGGAGCGAAGCCGTCCAGTGGCGCCACGCCGACAGAGTTCGCGCGGCCCTCGATGGCTTCGCTCCGCTCGCAAGAACGGTGGCGTGTCTTCGCCGCAGACCGAGCCCCGCTGCTGTGCGGAGCCGACGGAGCCGATCCGGCCCGACCGGCGTTTGTCACCCCGGAGGGCCGTCCGGTCCTCGCCGGATGCGGAAGGCCGATGACCGACGACAGCGCGCAGGACCGGACCGGGTCGACGGAGCCGAGGGCCGTCAACACCGCCCATGCCTGGGAGCGGGCCTACTGGGCGCGCCGGTTCATGGTGCCGGTGGAGCAGGTCGAGGCCGCCGTGGCGGAGGTCGGGGACGAGCCGGCCCGTGTGGCCGCCCATCTGGGACGGGATTGGCCGGGCCACGAACCGGCGACCTGAATCCGGCATCCCCGGGGCAAGCTCGGCCGGATCTTGACTCGGCGGCCACAATATCCGCCACTTCCGGTCCGACGGGAGGTCGGCATGAGCATTTTTCAGGACGCCATCCTTCGGTTCGGCCGCACGATCATGTCGTATGCGGGCGACGCGGTCTTCCTGCAGGCTGCGGTCTCGTCCGCCGCCAACGTCATCGTGGCCGACGGCGACGTGGCCGAGGAGGAGATCGAGTCGGCCATCGCCGGCATCCGCGCCAACCCGATCCTCGAGAAATCCTACGACACCCTGCGGGTCGAGCAGGAACTCTACGAGGCGATCGCTCGGGCCAAGACCCGCGCCGGGCGCCTGGAGAACCTGCGCCTCGTCGGCGCCATCGCGGAGCGGCCGATCGATCAGCGCCAGGACGTGTTCCTGATCGGCGCCGACGTCGCCGATTTCGACGGCATCAGCGCGGTCGAGCATAAGGCGCTCGACGAGATCGCGGCGGCGCTGCAGGTGGACAAGGCTGCATTGCTGCGCTGATCCGCAGCGCAGGTCCAGGAATGTCATCCCGCTGTCGTGGCCGCCTGCGATGGGCGCCCGGCCAGCTGGAGCGTTTCCAATGTCCGCGAGTCGCCGTCAGATCCTGCTCTCCGGAGGCGCCGGCCTCATCGGGGTCGCCTCCGGCCTCGCGCGCCCCGGTTTGAGCCGCGCGGCCGATCGGCCGATCCTGACCCACGGCCTGCAATCGGGCGATGTCGGGACCGATTCGGCGGTGGTCTGGGCGCGCTCGGACCGGCCCGCCCGGGCGGTCATCGAGTGGGCGACCACCGAGAGCTTCTCGGACATCCGCGGCGGCGTCTTCGCCGACGCGCTCCCCGAGACCGACGGCACCGTGAAGGTGGCGCTGACCGGACTGCCGGCGGGCCAGGACGTGTTCTACCGGGTCCGCCTTCAGGATATCGCCGCGCCGACGATCGTGGGCCAGGCACAGGTCGGGCGGTTCCGCACCGCGCCGGCGGACCGGCGCTCCGTGTCGTTCTGCTGGTCGGGCGACACGGCGGGCCAGGGCTGGGGCATCGACGAGGCCCGCGGTGGCATGACGATCTATTCCGCCATCCTGAAGAACCGTCCGGACTTCTTCATCCATTCCGGCGACACGATCTACGCCGACGGGCCGATCCAATCCGAGGTGAAGCTCCCCGACGGCAGCCTGTGGCGCAACCGCGTGACCGAGGAGGTCGCCAAGCCCGCCGAGACGCTCGCGGAGTTCCGGGGCCGGCACAAGTACAACCTCACAGACCGGAACGTTCTGGCGATGAACGCCGCGGTGCCGATCTTGGCGCAGTGGGACGACCACGAGGTCACCAACAACTGGTGGCCGGGCGAGCCACTGACCCGGGCCGAGCACCTCAAAAAGAAATACGCCGATCCGAACGTGCTCGCCCTGCAGCTGCGGGCGGCCAAAGCGTTCCACGAATACATGCCGATGCGGTTCGAGCCCTCGGAGCCCGGGCGGGTCTACCGCAGGATCGGCTACGGCCCGCTGGTCGACGTCTTCATGCTCGACATGCGCTCCTATCGGGGGCCAAACGGCGAGAACCGGCAGACCGAATACGGGCCCGAATCCTACTTCCTCGGACCGCAGCAGCTCGCGTGGCTGAAGCGGGCGCTGCTCGCGTCGCGCGCCACCTGGAAGGTGATCGCCGCCGACATGCCGCTCGGCCTCGTGGTCACCTACGACACCGACCGCAATTTCGGCTCGGAGGCGGTGGCGCAGGGCGACGGGCCCCCGCTCGGGCGCGAGCTGGAGATCGCCGACCTCCTGCGCTTCATCAAGAGCGCCGGCATCCGCAACACGGTCTGGCTGACGGCCGACGTGCACTACACGGCCGCCCATTACTACGACCCCAACAAGGCGCAGGTCCAGGATTTCGACCCGTTCTGGGAATTCGTCTCCGGGCCGCTGCACGCCGGGACCTTCGGGCCGAATGCCCTCGACAACACGTTCGGGCCGCAGCTGCGCTTCGTGAAGGCGCCCGAGAAGGGCCAGGTGAACCTGTCGCCGGCCGCCGGCTACCAGTTCTTCGGCCATGTGGCGGTCGACGGCGCCACCGAGCAGCTGACCGTGACCCTCAAGGACGCGGCCGACACCGACCTCTGGCACGTTACGCTCGATCCGGCGAGGGCGTGAGGCGGGGGCATGTGCACGTCATCCCGGGGCCGCGCAGTGCAGCCGGGGATCCAGAGACGCCGCGGTGCCCAGGACGGCGCTTACGGTGCTCGTGGATTCCGGGCTCCCCCTACGGAGCCCGGGAGAGACGGCCCTCGCGCAGGCGGAACCGTGCAAGCCCAGCCCCCTACGCCATCGTGATGTAGTCGCGCAGGGCCTGGTGCTCGGCCTCGACGGTGGCGATCTTGCGCGCGACCACGACGCCGATCGAGACGAGCCCGATCAGGCGGCCGTCCTCGCAGACCGGCACGTGGCGGAAGCGGCCGTCGGTCATCAGCGCCATGACCTCCTCGATCGTCGTGCTCTTGCCGCAGGTCGTGACCGCGCTTGTCATGTGGGCCGAGACCGGCGCGTCGAAGGCCGAGCCGCCGTGCCCGGCCAGCGCCCGCATGATGTCGCGTTCGGAGATGATGCCGGCCACCGACCCGTCGGCCTGGGCGACCACCAGGGCGCCGATCCGCTTGTCGGCCAGGATCTGGATCACCTCCTCGAGGCTCTTGTCGGGGCTCACGGTGGCGACGGAGCTGCCCTTCTCGGCGAGGATGCGTGCGACATTCATGACTCTCTCCCTTGTGACGCGTCCGGTGCGCCGTCAGCCCGCGGCGCCCGAGTTGCGCTGTCGTCCGGGTAGTCCCCGGCTCTTTCACATTGTGGCGAGTGTGTGACTGATCCGGCCGGTTGGCAAGGTGCTCAGTGCCGGCCCGGCGCTCGCGGGTCGACGAGGGGGAAGAGGAGGAAGCCTGCAACGAAGCCGCCCAGATGCGCGTCCCAGGCGATCGCCGCACTCTCGCCGACGAGCGGCATGCTGACGAGTCCGAAGAGCAGGTTGGTCAGAAGCCAGATCACAAGGAACGAGACCGCCGTCCGGTTGCGCAGCAGCTCCGGGATCGTCTCGGCGGGCCGGTGCGGCGGCATCTGCCAGGACGGGCCTCCGTAGCCGGAGACCGGCGGCTGGAACACGAAGCGGGCCGCCGCGGCCATCAGCGCCGAGATCCCCGCCGAGGCGCCGACCAGCGGCCCCGCGCTCAAGGGATCGATCAGCAGGTGGAGCAGGCCGCCGGCCGCCGCGCCGGCCAGCGCGAGCACGCCCCAGCGCAGGGCCCCACAGCGCCGCGCCACCGGCGAGCCGAAGGCAGCGAGCCAGACGCAGTTGAAGATCACGTGCATCCACGAGCCGTGCAGCAGCGCGTAGGTGACCAGCGTCCAGGGCTGGAGCGCGTGCTCCCCCACGATGTAGCGGGCGAAGGCCTCGCGGGCGGCCTCCAGGCTGGGATCGGCGGTATCGGCGGCGGCGCGGATCACCTCGGACGCGCGTCCGGGATCGAACCACACGGTCCAGCGCGCCGGCACCAGCGCGAGGTCGAGGACGAGGCGGATGTCCCAGGTATCCGGCAGCAGGAACTCGCGCACCGCCTGGATCGCCAGCAGCAGCCCGATCGCGAATGTCACCACCCCCGGCATGTTGAACACGGGCACGCGGCTCTGCCGCGGGAAATCGGGGGAGGCGTCCATCGCGGCACCATGTCGGGGCTGTGGCCGGCAGGGCAAGTCCCGGCGACGTATTGAATCGGCCGGATGAGAATGGTGCCGATGGACTTGTCGGCCCATATCGGGCGGCGCTGGCCAAGCTGGTTGTAAAGTGCGGTGGCTTCGCGCAGGTCTCTCGCCGGACGCGTCGCTGATTCGATCCGCAATGCCTCAGGCGCCGGCCCTGAGCTCGATGCAGCACCGCAGACGCGTCTCAGCCCGGGCGGCACGGCCCATGCGCCCTGCCGCCGCGAGCGCCCGGATCGACCGGCCACAGCCTCGCGGATGTGCCAGAATGATCCAGGGATCGAACACAGGCGTTTAGAGTCGGGACACCGATGAAGCATCCCACCAGCCGTATGCTCCACGCCTACTGGGAGCGCCTGCGCGGAGAGCGCGCCGCGCCGGAGCGCGCCGAGATCGAGCCGGGCGAGATCCGCCACCTCCTCGCCGACAGCCTGATCCTGGAACTCGATATGGCCGCCCGCTCGGCCACGATCCGGCTCGCCGGCACGCGGGTCTGCGCCTTGTACGGGCGGGAACTGAAGGGCCAGGCTTTCGCCCAACTCTGGGGCTCGCAGGCTCCGGATCCCTGGCGGATCGTCGAGATCGTCGCCAGCGACACGCTTGGCGTGGTGGCTGGCCTGCGCGGCACCAACGCGGCCGGAGAGGCGGCGGACCTCGAACTCCTGCTCCTGCCGCTGCGCCACCGCGGTCGCACGCAGGTGCGCGCGCTCGGCGCGCTGAGCCTTGACGGCACGCCGCACTGGATCGGCCTGCGACCGCTGATGCAGGCGGAAACGACCTCCCTGCGCATCCTACCGAGCCGCCGGCCCGAGGCCGGGATGCCCGCGCGGCCGGCCGTCCGGACCGCGACCAGCTATCCTGGCCCCGTACGCCGCGGACACCTCCTCGTGCATGCCGGCGGTCGAGCCTGAAAACCGCCTTGACCCCGGGACGAATTGGATCTCAGAGGTCAGCTACCTGACGTTGGCCACGTCGTTCCGCTGGCGGGTCCGCCTACTCCCCCTCGGCAACAGGTCGTTCGACGGCCGGTGAACCTGCGGACAATGGTTTCGTAACAGTCTGTGCCTAGTCTGCAGCGACGATTACGACGGCGCAGGACCAATCTCAGGATGATCGCGGTCGACGCCTTTGCTGGAACCAGGCTACGCGACGTGCTCCGGCCGGCGCGCGGCGCCGCCGACCAGCGTCGTCACCAACGCGTCCGGATCGCCGTGCTGGGCCGCTACATGCTGGCCGACCGTCGGGAATATCCCTGCCAGACCGTGGACATGTCGCCGGGCGGCGTGCGGCTGACCTGCGCGGTGCAGGGCGAGGTCGGCGAGCGCGTGGTGCTCTACCTGGAACATATCGGCCGGATCGAGGGCATCATCGCTCGACACTGCGCGGATGGCTTCGCAGTCCAGCTCAACGCCACGCCCCGCAAGCGCGACAAGCTCGCCTCCCAGCTGACGTGGCTGGCGAACCGGGAGATGCTGGGGCTGCCGGAGGGGCGCTCCCACGAGCGTCTCGTACCGACGCAGCCGGTGGTGATCCTGCGGATCGACGGCGACCATGAGGTCCAGGCCCGGCTCATCGACATCTCGATGTCGGGCGTCGCGATCACCTGCCCGCTGACCCCACCTCTGGGCACGCCCGTGACGGTGGGCAGCACCCCCGGGCGGCTGGTGCGCTATTTCGAAGGCGGATTCGGCGTGCAGTTCCTGCTGCCGCTCTCCCCCGACCGCTTCCATGCCGGGATGACGCTGTAGAGCATCTTTCGCCGAGGTGTTCACCGGTTCGGCGAAATAAAATGCAGTATTATCAATAAGCTAGAGCATTTTTGCCGACTCTCGAACCGCCGAAAATGCTCGAGGGGCGTTCCTCCGATCCACTCAGATCTTCTTGGCGAGTTGCGCGGCCGTGTCCGCCGCCGGTCGCGACAGGTCCAGGGCGCCGAGGAAGCGGTTCTGCCCGTCCATCACATAGACGATGGCGGTGTGCTCCATCGTGTAGTCGCCGTCCTTGCCGGGCACCTTGCGGGCATAGGCGCGATAGGCCTTCTCGGTCGCGGCGACCTGCTCGGCGCTGCCGGTGAGCCCGGTGATCCGCGGGTCGAAGCTCGACAGATAGGTCTTCAGGCTCGCCGGGTCGTCGCGCTCGGGATCGACCGTGATGAAGGCGACGCGCATCTGCTCGGCCTTCGGTCCCAGGGCGGCGAGCACATCCGAGACCTGCTGCAGGGTCGTCGGGCACACGTCCGGGCAATGGGTGAAGCCGAAGAACACGAGGTGGGTCGCGCCGGTGAAGTCGCGCTCGGTGACCGTGCGCCCGTCCTGGTCGATCAGCGTGAACGGGCCGCCGACGCCGGGCACACCCACCGGCGCCCGGTCGGGCATGAACGCGAACACCGCCGCCCCGGTGATGCCGACGAGGCCGAGACAGAAGGCGAGAAGCGGGATGAGGGCGCGGCGCATGTGACGGTTCCGACCTCCGTGCGGCGGTTGGCACAGCACGGAACGGCGCACGGACGCAAGCCGGCGCGGCGCCGCCGGCCCTCAGACGTGGCTGGCGCGGCTGGCGCGGCCCGTCAGGGCTTCGTCGCCGGCTCACCCGCGGGACCGGCCGGGGCGGCGCCCTTCGGCGGCTCCTTGCCCAGATAGACGTATTCCGGGGCGGCGCGCAGCTGATCCTTGGTCGTGTCGATGCGCGCCTGGAGCGTCTTGTCGTCGGTCCGGTTGAGCTTGAGCACGGAGGGATCGACCGCGACATATTTCGAGCCGATCCCCAGGAAGCCGCCGACGCCGACGATCCAGGCTTTCACTGCCCCCTTCTGATCGAGGACGAAATCGGCGATCTGCCCGATCGTCTCGTTGGCGCCGTTGACGACGCTCGAGCCGATCAGCTTGCTGGCGACCATGTCGTCGGGTGTCTGGGCCACGAAGGTCGGGCGCAGGTTGTCGGCCATGGTGGCGGGCTGGCCGGGCACCGGCGTCGCGGCGCTGCCGCTGTCCGGGCCGGCATTCTGCGCTGAGGCTGTGGCGAGCCCTGCCAGCAGCAGGGCCGAGGCGAGGAGCGGGGTGCGCATCGGATCAGGTCTTTCGGACGTCGGGCCGCGAACGGGGTGGCGCCGCCTTAAGGTTCTGGCGGCCCTTAAGTTCCCCCGTCCTCGGCGGGTCCGCGGGACCGGCACGGCGCTTTGCCGGCTGCGCGACGCCGCCGCGGGTCTTTGACGGCACGGCTCCGGCCGCCCACAAGGCGGGCGCCATGCTCCGCCTCGCCCTCTACCAGCCCGACATCCCCCAGAACACCGGCACGATGCTGCGCATGGCCGCCTGCCTCGGGCTCGCCGTGGAGATCGTGGAGCCGGCCGGCTTCGACGTCACGGACCGGCACCTGCGCCGCTCCGGTCTCGACTACCTCGACCATGTGGCGATCACCCGGCACCGCTCGTTCGCGGCCTTTGAGGCGTGGCGGTCCGAGGCCGGGCTGCGGCTCGTGCTCGCCACCACGGCGGGCGCGCGACCCTATACGGATTTCGCCTTCCGCCCCGGCGATTGCCTGATGGTCGGGCGGGAATCCGCCGGCGTGCCGGACGCGGTGCACGCCGCGGCCGACGCCCGGGTGGTGGTGCCGATCCGGCCGGGTCTGCGCTCGCTGAACGTCGCGGTGGCGGCCGCGATGATCGCCGGCGAGGCGCTGCGGCAGGGGGCTGGACCGCCGGCGGCGGCCATCTAGAACCGAAGCCTCCCAATCGGTCGCCATCCTTGCGCGTGCAGCGCGGCAACCCGGTAGCGCCACGCTGACGGATGTCCCGCTGCGCTGGAGGGCTTGGCCCCGCTTGCAGAGGCAGGATCGGCAACGGATCCCGTTCCGCCGGCTTTGTAGGAGGAGATCTACCTTCCGACCGGAGAGACAAGCCGCCGCATGGACGACACCACCTTCAAGCCCTCGCGACGCCACGCCGATCTCGGGCCCGCCTTCTTCGATCGCGTCACCCCCGCCCGGTTCCCGGAGACGATCCTGCGCTATCGCAACCAGGCCTGGGCGGATCGGGTCGGCCTCGGCGGCCTCTCGGAAGCCGAGTGGATCGCCCATTTCGGCCGGTTCGAGCCCCTGCCCGGCAGCTTCGAGACCCCGCTGGCCCTACGCTACCACGGCCACCAGTTCCGCGCGTACAACCCGGACCTCGGCGACGGCCGCGGCTTTCTCTTCGCGCAGGTCCATGACCGTGCGGACGGGCGGCTCCTCGACCTCGGCACCAAGGGCAGCGGGACGACGCCCTGGTCGCGCGGCGCCGACGGCCGGCTCACGCTGAAGGGCGGCGTGCGCGAGGTTCTGGCGACCGCGCTTCTGGAGGCGCTGGGCGTCTATACCTCGAAGAGCTTCAGCCTGATCGAGACCGGCGAGGACCTCGTGCGCGGCGACGAGCCCTCGCCGGCGCGGTCCTCCGTGCTGGTCCGTCTGTCCCACGGGCATATCCGCATCGGCAGCTTCCAGCGTTTCCTGGCCTCGGGCGAACCCGACAACATCGCCCGGCTCCTCGACCACACGATCGAGACCCACCGGCCGGAGCTCTGGCGCGACAGCTTGGAGGACAGGGGCGTTGCCTTCCTGGAGGACGTGGTCGTCCGGGTCGCCCGGCTGGGGGCGCAATGGGCGGCGGCGGGCTTCGTCCACGGGGTGCTGAACACCGACAACATCAATGTCACCGGCGAGAGCTTCGATTACGGGCCCTGGCGCTTCCTGCCGCATTTCGACTCGGACTTCACCGCGGCCTATTTCGACGAGACCGGGCTCTACAGCTTTGGCCGCCAGCCGGAGGCGCTGTTCTGGAACCTCGCCCGGCTCGCCGACTGCCTGATGGTGCTGGCGCCGCAGGCGCGGCTGGAAGCCGCCCTCTCGGGCTTCGGACCGGCCCTGCAGGAGGCGTTCGCGATCGGCCTGTTCCGCCGGCTCGGGCTCGCCGAGGCGCCGCGGCCCGAGACCGACCGGCTGGTGGCGGCCGTCTGGCGGTTCCTGGCCGAGAGCCGGGCACCGTTCGAGCGGTTCTTCTTCGACTGGTACGGCGGCGTAGCGAGCGCCGCGCGGGCCGAGGCCGGGCCGGCCGCGGTCTACTATCGGTCCGAGGCCTTCGCGCCGGTGCGGGCCGCGCTGGAGCCGCTCGCGCCGGTGGCCGGTGCGCGGCTCGACCATCCCTATTTCGCGGCGGCGCCCTGCACCCTGCTGATCGACGAGGTCGAAGCCGTGTGGGCGCCGATCGCCGCGGCGGATGACTGGTCCCTGTTCGAGGCCAAGCTCGCCGCGGTGGCCAGGATGGCCGAGGCCTGTGGCACGGCGCCAGCCTCGGCCTGAGCCGCCTCTTCGGCCAGCCGCTGCCGCTCCTCGGCATAGCCCCCCGCGATGGCGAGATCGACCAGCCGGCGCGTCAGCCGGAAGGCCAGCCAGAACAGGGCGAGGCAGAGAAGGGTCGCGGCGGCGGCCTTGAGCGGGTCCAACGGGTTCTCCGGTGATCTCTCCTCGGTCGGGACCGCCGTCATAGAGCCCTGACCGGCTGCGGGGCAATTGGACTTCCGCTCAGGACCGGCCTGTCTCCGAGAGGGGTCCAAGCCCGAGAGCGGCCGCGCGCACCGTCCTTGCGAGCGAAGCGAAGCGATCCGGCAGCCCCACGATCGAACTCGTGGCGCGTCTCTGGGTCGCTTCGCTCCGCTCGCGATGACGGTGTTGGTAGGCTGGCGCTGGGCATACGGACGGCCCCGGAGCGGATCGTGGTATGCCGCGCCTCGGCCGGACACTCCGATCCGGAACTGAAAACCCCTCGATCAGGCGGACAACCTTGCGCGAGACCTTCCATATCGAAGTCCTCGGTCCCGAACCCGACGAGATCCAGACGCGGATCTCCGTGCGGGTCGGCAGCCTGGAGAGCGCGCAGGAGCGGGCGCTGCGCCTGTTCGCCCGCGCCCGGGTGCCGCAGCGTTCGGGCGAGCCGGCCCAGGCGGTCCGGGTGATCGACGGCGCCGGCCGGGAGGTGTTCTATCGCTCCCGCTTCGACGAAGGCGATTGAGGCGCTGGGAGGCCGGCGATGCGCACAGCCCTGATCCTGCCGATGCTCGTCCTCGCGGCCGGCGCGCTGTTCCTGCGCAGCTACACTCTGCCCCCGGCACCCGACCGTCGCGGCGGCACCACGCTGCTGCTGACCTGGCCGAACCGTCCGGTCTTCGGCAGCCCCCGGGCGGATTGTCTTGCGGCCCCGGCGGATCAGCCGGTCCTGCCCTGCCTGATCGCGTCCGTTGCCCGGGCGCGCGACGACGGGTTCACGCTGCTGCAGCTCCCGTTCTGCGCGACCTGCTACGACCTGTCGGGCCGGATCGCCGTCATCGGGCAGGACGCGGCGGCGACGCGGGCGAAGCTGGAGCAGATCGCCCGGTTCGGCTGGTGAGGCGCGCCCGGGCCACGCGCTCGCGGGCCCGCTCCAGCCGTTGGGCCACCGGAAACAATTTGTCGCGCCCCGCCTCGACCAGGAGATGAGCGATCGGCCGGCGCTCCGTCCAGAAGGTGGAGCCGAGGGCCAAGTCCGGCGGCGCACAGGAATCGATCCGGTCGATCCCCAACGCACCGGAGAGCACCGCCTCGGTCAGGCGATGGACGAGCTGGACACCGGGGGCGGCCTCCGGTTGCGCCTCGTCGTGGGCGATCTTCAGGACCCAGGCCTCGGCGCCGGTGACCGGCACGATGGCGGCGGCCAGCGTCCGCTCCCCCCGGCGCAGGCGGACGACGCGCACCCCGCCCGCCGCGCCAAGATCGGCCAAGGCGGCGCGTAGGAACGCGACCTCCTCCGGCCGCTGCCCCAGGCCCGTGCCGGCCTGGCCTTTCCACCCGGCCGCCTCGAGGGCGACGTAGGAATCCAGCGCGGGACCGAGGTCGGCGGGTGCGTCGAGGATCTCGAACGTGACCGGGCCGTCCGCCTCCAGGAGCGCACGGGCGCGGCGCAGCTTGCGCCGACGCGGCCCGGAGAGGTGGTCGAGATAGGCGGTGCGGGCCTCCGGCGCGTGCGCCGTGAGGTCGAGCAGCCCGCGCGCGTGGGGCCAGTAGGCGGCGCGGCGCGGATTGCAGGCCGCGAGAAGGTCCATCAGCGGCCCGTCCGCGGGTGCGTTCGGCCAGTAAAGCCGCGGCGGCAGGCCGAGCGCCCCCGGGGCGGCGAGCAGCGCCGCCAGGGCCCCCGCCGGGTCGGCCCTGTCCAGGAGCGGCGCGCCGAAGGGGCAGTAGCCGTGGGTCCAGCCCATCAGCAGCGGCAGCGGCAGCCCCCAGCGCCCCCACGAGACCCGGAACGGCCAAGCCGCGAGGAGCCGCGCCCCCGGCTGCTCGGGGGGCCGGTCGGCGACGAGCAGGAGACGCACCCCCGCGCCGAAGGCAGCGCCGGCCGCGAGGGCGTAGCCCGCCTCGTAGAACGGGTTCCGGACCAGGGCCGCGGCGGCGAGCGCCCGCCAGGCCGGGATCCAGGGCATCGCCGGGTCGAGGGGGCGGAGTGCCGCCACGAGGCCTGAGGCAAGGATCGCGGTATCCGGCATGGCGCCCCGTCAGGCGGCGAGTCGGTGGCGGATCGCGCCGGCGAAGCCGAGCACGTCGTAGCGCCACGCGGTCGCCCCTGCGGCGGCCGCAAGGAGGACCATGCGCAGCCCCTGCCCGGGGACCATCAGCCCGCCCGGCATCAGGCCGATCCCGGCCATCACGGCGCCGCAGGCGAGCGCGATCCCGACGATCCCCGCCATGTCGGCGAGCGGCAGCGGCATCGTCGTGCCGGCCCGACGGGCGCCGAGCACCAGGACGAGGCAGGCCGCGCTCTGCCCGCCCGCGAAGGCGAGGGCCGCCCCGGTGGCGCCGAGCGCCGGGATCAGCAGGAGCGAGAGGACGGCCACGGCCGCCAGGGTTGCGAAGGCGGCGGCCGCCTCGAGCCGGCTGGTCCGGGTGAAGTAGATCACCTGCCCGAAGTAGTAGGCGCGGAACATCATCAGGATGCTCGCCAGGACCAGCACCGGGGCGAGCTGCTGTGCCTCGGCCCGGTAATCGGGCCCGAGGAGCACCGCGACCACGATGTCGTCGAAGCAGAGGAAGAACACGGCTCCGAAGGCGGCGATCAGCGTCATGGCCCGGGCGGCATCGCTCAGCACCCGCGCCGCCGCCGCCACGCCGCCCGCGCGGGCATCGCGCTTGGCGATCGAGATCAGCGACAGGGCGATCGCCTCGCCGAACACGATGAAGCTCTGCCGCAGGAAGTCGGCGAGGGCGCCGTAGGCGCCGAGCCCCGCCGGCCCCACCGTGTGGGCGATGATCAGCCGGTCGAGGCTCTGGGCGAGCGCCGCCGTCCCGAAGGAGAGCACCAGCGGCCAGCCATAGGCGAACAGGCGCAGGGCCTCGGCCCGGCTGCCGCGGCCTGGCATCATCGGCGCGATGGTGGCGGCGGCCGGAAGCGCCGCGAGGGCATTGGCGGCGGCCACCGCGAAGGCGAGGTGCAGCGGGTCGGCCGAAAGGTGCAGAGCCGCGCTGCCGAGGCCGAGGATCAGAACCGCCCGGCTCATCACCGAGGCCGCCACGGCCCCGGCCTGCAGGCGCGTGCGCGCGATCTCGGTCGAGCCCTCGAACAGGGTCGTGCCGAAGGCCAGGGCCAGGATCGCGGCGGCCATCCGGGCCGGAATCAGCCCGAGGCCGGCGGCCAGGGCGCTGCCGAGGCCGGCGAGCAGCAGCGTGCCCCCCAGGATCCGCACCACGGTGCCGACCTGCGCGGGCTCGCGCGCCTCGTCGTACAGGGCGAAGAACGCGAATTTCGGCCACTGGCAGGTCGCCCCGTAGAGCACCAGCGCCCAGGACAGGACGTACAGGTAGGTGCCGTAGCTCTCCACGGGCGCGAGCCGCGTGAACACCGCCACGGAGGCCATGTTCAGGGCGGCCGCGAAGCCGCGCGAGCCGACATAGATCAGGCTGTGCCGGGCGATCATGTCCTACGATCGGTCAGACGCACGACGACCTCGCACCGCTCTGGGACGGACCGGGTTCATGGCGGGACGTCTCCCAGGGGGCTCACGCATGGCAGGCTGGGCGCTGCAGGCCGCGTGCCGCCGACCCGACCTTCAGCGACCGCCCGATATCCGGATCAGCGATCGCCCGGTCATCTCGGCCGGCTGGTCAAGGCCCATCAGGTCGAGGAGCGTCGGCGCCACGTCCGCCAGCCGGCCGTCGGCCAGGGACGTCCCCGCCCGGCCGACCAGGATCGCCGGAACCGGGCTGAGGGTGTGGGCGGTGTGGGGCTCGCCGGTCTCCGGATCGCGCATCATCTCGCAATTGCCGTGGTCGGCGGTCACGAGGAGGGCGCCGCCCTGCTTGGTCACCGCGTCGACCACCCGGCCCAGGCAGGCGTCGACGGTCTCCACCGCCGTCACGGCGGCGGCGAGGCTGCCGGTATGGCCGACCATGTCGGGATTGGCGAAGTTCAGGATGATCAGGTCGTAGCGGCCCGAGCCGATCGCCTCCACGGCCCGGTCGGTGAGTTCGGGCGCCGACATCTCCGGCTGCAGATCGTAGGTCGCGACCTTCGGCGAGGGCACCAGAACCGCATCCTGGCCCGCAAAGGGCACCTCGCGGCCGCCGTTCATGAAGTAGGTGACGTGGGGGTATTTCTCGGTCTCGGCCATGCGCAGTTGCGTGCGCCCGGCCCGCGACACGGTCTCGCCCAGCCCGTTCGGCAGGTCGAGCGGCCCGAACAGGGTCTCGGCGAAGGCGTCGATCTCGACGCTGTACTGCACAATCCCGAGGGCGGCTGCGAACCGGACGGTCCGTCCGCGGGCAAAGCCCGCGAAATCCGGGTCGAGAAGCGCCTCCAGGATCTGCCGGGTCCGGTCCGCGCGGAAGTTGAAGCTCAGGATGCCGTCGCCGTCCCGCATCCCGGCATAGTCGCCGATGATGGCGGGTCGCATGAACTCGTCGGAGACGTCCTGCGCGTAGGACGCAGCGACCGCCTGCCCGGCCCGGGCGAAGCGGGTCCCGCGCGCGTCGACCAAGGCGTCGTAGGCGGTCTGGACCCGCTCCCAGCGCCGGTCGCGGTCCATCCCGAAGTAGCGGCCGCACAGGGTCGCGATCCGCATGCCTTTGGGCAGCGCGGGTTCCACGGCGGCGATGCAGGTGGCGGCCGAGCGGGGCGGCATGTCGCGTCCGTCGGTGAACCCGTGCAGACGGACCGGGATGCCGGCCGCGGTCAGCACGCGCCCCAACGCCACCGCGTGGTCCTGGTGGGCATGGACGCCGCCCGGAGAGAGCAGGCCGACGAGGTGGCAGGTACCGCCCGACGCACGGAGGGCCTCGACGAAGCGGATAAGGACCGGGTTGGTGGCCAGCGAGCCGTCCGCGACGGCGGAATCGATGCGCGGCAGGTCCTGCAGGACCACGCGGCCCGCGCCGATATTGAGGTGGCCGACCTCCGAATTGCCCATCTGTCCCTCGGGCAGGCCGACATCGGCGCCGAAGGTGCGCAGCTGCGCCCGCGGGTGCTCCCGCATCAGCGCGTCGAAAACCGGCGTCCTGGCTTGATGAACAGCGTTGTCGGCGACCGCGTCCCGGATTCCCCAGCCGTCGAGGATCACGAGCATCACGGGACGCGGGGTACTCTCGGGCACAGTCACGACTCTCCTGGACTTGGGCGCACCGCGCGCGGCCGGCCCCGTGCGCGTGTCGATAATCGGCTTGAACGCGCGAGACTACAGCAGAGCATGTGGAATCGACGACGGGTGCGTGCGAGCGTCAGGCATCCGACAAGTCCGCGATGTCCCAGGAGCGCCGATTTGTCCGGCACCTGCTGGGGCAAGGGCCACGTGCTCCCGTGTCAGGGCCGTTTGACAGACCCTGGATTACCGACCATCCCGCCGCCCGCGCCAACCGCCGCACGTGACGAGCGTCGTCATGCTGGAGGGCCGCCGGGACAATGCGCGTCGTGGCGGAGAACGTGCCAGGTCCGTCAGATCATCCTGACGGCGAGGCGCGCCATGCCGCCCGGAGGGTCGGCAAACGCAGCGACGCGTACGAGTTTGGCGCGCGACATGGTCGGTCGCGCCTATCGAGCCCTGGCCCTGCTCGATGGGACGGCGCGTCCGGGCGCGTTCAGCGAGGTCCAGCAGAAGATTCGCACCTTCGTCCAAGAGAATGTCCGCATCGTTGAGGAAACGAGCGGGAGCGAAACGCGCCCGCCGACACGGTCGAACGCGCAAATCTTCTCGCGAGCAGCGTCCTCGCCGAGGCGGAGAACAGGATCGCAACGTTGGCTCGACCGTCCCGGCACGGACGTGATCAAATCATTATTTGGCATCGGCCGCCAAAATCATCTAATATTGCGGTCTATTTACGATAATCTGGGGAACGGGAACGTGACTATGGGTTCCGCGATTGACTTCACCGAAAGTATCGACAGTCTTAATAGGGCATGTTACCCGGTGGAAGGACGGCAATAAAATCTTAAGCGTGATGATGGACGGCGATGATTGTGACCGAAACGCGCAAGGCGACGATGTCGCGCTCGAGGTCCTTGTCCGGGCGTATCACGCCCTGGCGGTGGTCTACGAATTGTCCAATCCTGGCGCCTACGCGGTGCTTCACGACAAGATGATGCCCTACCTGGTGGACAGCTTCTGCCAGGATGCGCAGGACCCGGCGGCCCCATACCCGGCCGAGATGGTCGCGACGGCCATGGAACGCGTCCGCTGCGCGCTGGACGACGTCCGGTCCGATGTCGCGGCCGTCCGGGATGGCGGTGATGAGGGTGCCTGCAAAGAGGCGCCTGTCGCGTCGCGAAGGCGAGGCTGAGCGCGGCCTTGATGACGAGGCCGGGGGCTCGCGAAAGCGTCGAGATACGGCCGGCACCGCGTGTCGAGGACGGTCTGGACGATCAAGTCCGCCGCGGTGGCGAGGCCGGCGCCACGCTGTTCACGAATCGCTGCCCGGTCGGCCGCCACGGACGAAGATTGACTCCGGATTTACGCGAACGAAAAAAATAACGCGTTGGATTTCAGCGCACCATAGCGGCGCTTTTCGAGCGAACATCCCTCGATCCGGCATCGGATAAGCCTGGAGTGCACGGGCCGTGATGCGGGGCGGGCCGGCTACCGGAACAGGGGCAGGCCTGCGCCGATGATGACGAGGCCGAGCACGAAGAGGCCGCCGCCCGCGCTCTCCAGAGCGGCCTGCTGAACCGAGCGGCGCGGAGCCAGACCGGCCAGCACCACACCCGAGAGCAGGCAGAACAGACTCAGGATGGTCATGGCAGGTGCCCCGGCGCCCAGGCTGAACGCCCGCAAGAGCGTCGAAACGGCGAGGTTGCGCCCGCAGACTTTAAGGAATTCCTCTTCCGGCAGGCGCGCACCCGTCATCCGGATGGCGGGGTACGGATCGCACAGCCAAGCCCGCCTGGGTCATCCGGAGGAATCATCAGGCGGGCGTGGCGAGCGGCACCTATCCGACCGGCCGGCACGATGGACGATCTGAGTGCCGGTCTCTCACCTATGCAGGGACGCGATGCCCGGTCGGGCACCCACGCCCGCCCCTCAGTCTGGGGGGAATGGCCTCGGAGCGAGCGTGGAGGTCGAGAGGAGGCTCGACGCTCGCCGGATGCAAGAATTATGCATTCACGGCCGCCGACGTTTCGAGGGCGTTGCTAGAGGCTGGCGGGTGTGGATGGTCGATCCGCGTCGATGACCTGACGCATGGCAGCTTGCCGCGGTCGTTTTCAATCTGCGAACCGGATGCGAGACTCCGTCAGCAACCGCTACCGCGACGCCGCCCGGTTCTCGACCGCCTTGCGCCGAGGCGATGCGCCGCGCGTCTCGGAGCCCAGATGTCGCCGCAGCGTGAGTGCTAGGGCGGTCGAACGCCATGGTCGGCGGGCCACGTCGACAATCGGGATGGCTGAGAGAACCTCCGGCCTGACCGTGTCCGCAGCCGAGAGCGAGAGCACGATCGGACGATCCACGATCCGGGCGGCGCGGCGGGCGAAGGCGAGGCCCAAAGGGCCCGACGGCCGGTTCTCGACGATCAGCAGATCGAAGCGCCCTGGCTCCGCGCGCAGGGCCGTCAGCGCCGCTTCCGGGTCCGTGTAGCCGATTGGCTCGTAGCCCAAGGCCGCGAGCGTCTCTTCATCCTCCTGCACCGCGGCGCGCGCACCGCCGACGATCATCACGGTGCCGCCGGCGGCCTGGACACCGGGCTCGGTCTGCGGGCGTACGGGCAACCACACCTCGAACACGCTGCCCACCCCCTGCGCACTGCGAACATGGAAGGCGCCGTCCTGTTCCTGGACAAACTCGAAGGCGGTGGCGAGCCCGAGGCCGGTGCCGGCCGGACGGGTGGTGAAGAACGGTTCGAAGATCCGCGCGAGCGTGGCCTCGTCCATCCCGCGGCCGGTATCGGCCACGCGGATCCGGACGTGTTCGCCGGGGGATAGCTCACCGTGCGAGAGCGTCCTCCCCTCGGACAGGCGGACGCGTTCGAGCTGCACGTCGATCGCCTTGCCCGGGTCGGAAGCCTGGATGGCGTTGCGGATCAGGTTATGGACCACCTGCTGCAGCTGCGCCGGCTCGCCGTCGACGACCGCACCTTGGGCAGCCCCGGTCAGGCGGATCGCGGCCCGTTCGGCGGTCGAGGCCCGGATCTGGGCGACCGTCTCGGCGACGATCGCATCGACGGCGCTCGTGCTCTGCGTCGCACCGCCCCGACGACCGTAGTCGAGAATCTGCCCCGCGATCTCGTGCGCGCGGCCCCCCGCCTGAACCAGCAGATTGATCTGCCGGGCGGCCCGGTGCGGGTCGGCCGGCAGGGCGTCGGCGGCGATCTCGGCATGGCCGAGCATGACGTTGAGCACGTTGTTGATGTTGTGCGCCACGCCGCTGGCGAAGATCCCGATCGCTTCGAGGCGCTGCGCGCGCCGGAGGGTCGCCTCGATCTCGCGGCGCTCGGCCCAGACATGCTGACGCTCCAGGGCGGCTCCGAAGCTGTCGGCCCCGATCTGCAGCAGGCCGCGCGAGTGCTGCAGCCAGGCCGGCCGCGCGCTGGTGCGCTCGAAGCACATCACGCCGACGACGCGCTCCCCGCGCCGAAGCCGCGCGCAGGTCCATGAAAGGACGCCACGCGCGGCCAGGACCTGCAGCAGGGCCGGCGGTCCGGTCCCCTCTCCGGTCTCGACGAAGAAGTGATCGTCGGGCGCGGCGAGAATGGCGGGGATCAGGGCGCGCTGCGCCTCGGGCCAGTCGCGGGGCTGCGGCCGGCCGGGCCGGCTCCACAGATAGACCGCTTCGGTCCCGTCGAGCATCAGGACGTAGCTGTGGTCCACGCCCAACCCTTCCCCGATCATGGCGAGAACCTCGCCGATGCACGCGGAGATTTCGTCCGGCTGGCTCGCCAGGAAGCGGTTGGCCGCCTGAGCGACGACGAACTGGAAAGCGACCGTCCGGCGCAGGACGAGGGTCCCCGCCCGCATCAGCAGGCCCACGCGGACGACAAGCGCCACCAGGGCGAGGGCCGCTGCGTAGAGCGCGAGGCGGAACCCGTCGGCGCGCCCCTGCCGCTCATCCTTCGCGGCGCGGCGGGCCTCCAGGAAAGCCTGCCGCGCCGCCTCGCTCGACGAGGCCGGCAGGGAGCGGGTGACGGTGTCGACCTGCGGCAGCAGGTCGAGGAGCTGACGCCCGTGCAGGACGATGGCGGCGATGTCCGCCCCCCGATCCGCCGGATGGCTGACCGCCGCCAGGGCGTCGAGCCGGGCGCGGATGTCGTCGAGGCGCCTGGGGCTGGATTCGCGGGCGAGTTCCGAGACCCGGATCTGAAGGGCGGCGACCGCGCGGGCGAGCCAGGGGTCGATGTCCGGCTCGGACAGGCGGTCGCTGAGGGAGTCGAAATAGGCGATCGAGTTCTGCACGAGGGCGTTGCCGGTCTTGAAGCGCTCGACCATCTGCGCCTCCCGGTTGATCGCCTCGGCGAGGGCGCGCACCTCGCCGTCGTCCGGCCCGCTCGCCGCCCGTATGCCGGCGAGCGCCGCCTGCATCTCCCGGAGATGGGCCACGATCGGATCGTAATTGCGCAGGAGCCCGGTCCGCGCCCGGAGCACGTCGTGCTGCATCCGGGATTCGGCGAGCGCGAGGGCGTCGGTCGTGCGCTGGGTCTGCACGTAGGCGGCGTCCATCTCGCCCTTGCCGTTGATCATGAGCCACGTGAGCAGCCCGGCCAAGAGCACGCCGAGCACGGCGGCCTGCACGGTCAGCCTCATGGCTGCGGCGCGGCGCCGGGCGCGTTCGGAGCCGTGAGCGGGCGTCCCGCATAGGAGCCGGTGAGCGTCCCGAGGAACGCCACGATCGAGGCGGTCTGCGACGCCGTCAGCTCCCGGCCGAGCTGCGCCCGGGCCATGAGCCGCACCGCCTCGGGGAGCGTGGCGACGCCGCCATCGTCGAAGTACGGCGCCGTGACCGCGACGTTGCGCAGGCTCGGCACCCGCAGCACCTCGGCGGACTTGTTGGGGATCGTGACGAAGATCCCGACCTTCTCGAACAGGTTGCCGCCGACATTGACGCCCTGGTGGCAGGCCGCGCAGCCGATCCCCCGGAACAGGGCGTAGCCCGCCCGCTCCGCCTGGGTGATGGCGTCGACGTCGCCGCGCAGCCAGCGGTCGAAGCGGCTGTCCGGGGTGAGCAGGCTGCGCTCGAAGCTGTTGATCGCGTCGATCACCGCCTCCCGGTCGGCCGCGTGGCCGTAGGCGGCCTGGAAGAGCGCGGCGAGCACCGGGTCGCCGTGGACCGTGTCGAGGATCCGGGGCCAGGAGCCGCCCAGGAATTCCGCCCGCGTTAGGGCGAGTTCGGCCTGATCGTGCAGGGTCGGGATGTCGCCGGCCCAGCCCAAACGGAAGCTCAGCGCCGCGTTGAAGGCCGTGGGCGTGTTGCGCGGCACCGGCGTGCCATCGGTGGTGAGGTTCCGGGCGACGGCGCTCGCCCCGTTGCTGCGGATGTCGTGGCAGCTGATGCAGGCCCGGTCGCCCCGGCGCGACAGCCGGGTGTCGGAAAACAGCATCCGGCCCAGGGCGACCCGGTCGGGATCCGCCCCGAGGCTGCTCGGGACGGGCGTGATGACGTCCAGCGCTTCCACGGCGTCGGCGGTCAGCGGGCTGCCGACCGGCTGCTCCTGGGCGAGAGGCGGCAGGATGGCCAGGGCGCTGCCAACGAGGCCGGCCGCGAGAGCCGCCGCGCGGGAACGGGCGAGGCGCGGTGGGGCCACGGCTACAGCTTCTCGACCGGCGCGGCGAAGACGTAGCCGATGCCGCGCTCGGTGACGATCAGGCGCGGCGCGCTCGGGTCCGCCTCCAGCTTGCGGCGCAGCCGCAGGATCTGGACGTCGATGCTGCGGTCGAACACGTCCTCGTGGACGCGCGTGGCCTGCAGGAGCTGCTCGCGGCTCAGCGGGCGCTGGGGCGCGTCGAGGAAGGCCACCAGCAGGGCGTACTCGCCCTTGCTCAGCGCGACATCCGCGCCGGCGGGGTTGGCAAGTCGCCTCCGGCGCCGGTCGAGCACCCAGCCGTCGAAGCGGCTGCGATGGGAATCCTGAACCCGGGCCGGGGCGGGCGCGACCTCGGCCCGGCGCAGGATGACCCGCACCCGCGCGAGCAGCTCGCGCAGCCCGTAGGGTTTGACGAGGTAATCGTCGGCGCCGAGTTCGAGGCCGATCACCCGGTCGATCTCGTCCCGGCGGTGGCCGGTGGTGATAATCACCGGCAGGTCGCTCCGGGCGCGCAGGTCGCGCAGCAGGTCGAGACCGTTCTCCGAGCCCAGCCGCAGGTCGAGCACAACGAGGTCGAAATCATCCTCCGCGAGCCGCTTCTCCGCCTCCGCCCGGTTGATCGCCGGGGTGACGTCGACGTCGTGGTCGGCAAAATGGTCCGAGACGATGCGCTGCATGCCGGCATCGTCCTCGATGAGGAGGATGCGCGTCGCGCCGGGACGCGCGCTCCGACCCTGACCCCGATCCAGACTGGGTTCGATCATGGCCACCTCCGGTTCGCGGCAGCCTGCCGCGACGGCACGATCTCGATGCGCCGGCTCGGGGCGCGTGAGCGCCGCCCGGGTCGGGAGACACCGCCGACCGGGAGACCTCCGCATCCATCGCCGACCCATCCCGGCGGCCCATCGAGGCGCGTCCGGACGTCGGGCCTTGCACGGCCGAGCTGATACCACGCCCCCCAAAGGATTGCGCCCTTCATATTGTGCGGGGCAGCACAATACGAGCATTCGCACCGGACATGGCTCTTCCGGCTAGAGGAAATTGGCTCTGTTACGGTTGTAACCGGAACCTATGCGACCGGAAATAGGGGTGTAATTTGCAAATACCATGATCATCCTCTCGCAATAGAGAGGCGACCATGGCCGACGCCGCAATCCCCGATGTTCGCCGACATGGCGGAAGATACCTGCTCACGTCAGGATCAGCGCGCGAGACACTCGCTGCTGATCTTGCGGAACGAGCGGGATTTCGGTCGCGGGAGCGGGCCGGCCCGGCTTCAGCATCCGTCGCGGGTGGCCGATCGGCGCGTCGCGGCCTCAGTCGGTGGCTGCTGGAGGGATTGGTGGTCAGCTTCGCCTACGGCGGCTGCATCCACAATATACATCCGGATTATGTCGACTTCCTGCGCAATATAAGCAGACATACCAAGATTTAGTGATGTAATTATCCGATATACCTGGCTACAAATCTCTCGGTTTTTAAATATCTCAATGTTTTCTGATCAAAAAACTAAACCGATCCCGGAAAAATCCTCCGACTACTGACCTAACGTTGCGCCTGCACGCGCGATCAGATTGGGAAACGCGATCCATGTCGCTCCATGTCCTCTGCATCTCGTGGGGAACCACGGGCAATCTCAGCCCCGTGCTGACGGCGGCCCGGCAACTGCACCGGGCGGGGCACCGACCGCGCGTCATGGCCGACCCTTCGATGCGCGGCGAGGTCGAGGCGGCGGGCTTCCCGTTCATCGGGTGGCGCCGGGCGCCGACCGGGACCGATGCCGACCCGGCCGACTTCTCGGATCTGGCCGATTGGCTGCGCCAGACCATGTTCGCGCCGGCGGGGACCTACGCGGCCGACACGCTCGACGAGATCCGCCGCCTTCCCACCGACGCCGTCCTGAGCCTCGATCTGCTGCCCGGCTGCGCCCTGGCGGCCGAGGCGGCCAACCTGCCGCACGCGGTCCTGTCGCCGCATATCAGCATCCGCCCGCTGCCCGGCATGCCGCCCGCCGCGAGCGGCCTGGCGCCGCCGCGGAATGCCGAGGAGCGGGCCGTAGTGGACGCGGCAACCGACGCGATCGTGTCGGCGATGGAGCAGGGTCGGCCGGCGCTCAATGCCGCGCGGCGTGCCTTCGGGCTGCCGCCGGTCGCCAGCGCGTTCGCCCATTTCGAGCGCGCCGACCGCGTCCTCCTGGCCGTCAGCCGCACCTTCGATTTCGACACCGAGGCGCTTCCCGCCAATTACCGCTACATCGGCCCCCTGCTCGACGAGCCGGGCTGGTGCCGCGGGGCGCTGACCGCATGGCCCGAGGCGCGCCGGCCGCGGATCCTCGTCGCCGGCAGCACCGGCGCGCAGAACCAGACCGACCTCCTGCGGCGGGTCGCGCGGGCGCTCGGGACGGTGGAGGCCCAGACCGTCCTGACCACCGGCCCCCATGTCGGGGCGAAGGACCTCGCCGCCCCGGACTCCATCCGGGTCGTGGCGGCCGCCTCCCATGACGCCCTCATGGCGGAAGCCGATCTGGTGGTGTGCCAGGGCGGTCACGGCACCGTCAGCCGGGCACTTCTGCACGGCGCGCCGCTGCTGGTGATCCCGCTCGCCCGCGACCAGGCCGACAACGCCGCCCGCATCGCCCTGCGCGGCGCCGGTCTGCACCTGGCCGCCGGGGCGAGCGAGGCCGAGATCGCAGCGGCCGCCCGCCGGATTCTGGCGGAACCGGGTTTCCGCACCGCCGCCAGGGCCCTCGGCGCGGCCGTGCGGGCGGATCTCGACGCGGCCGGGCTCGTCCGCGAGATCGAGGGGATGACGGCGTCGCATCGGGGCGCCGTCCGGGCCGGAGATCGGCATTGGGCCTGATCCGGGCCGCCGCCGTGCCGGCGCATCCCCGAATCCGCGCCGGCTCGGCCGCCTTCTCGGCGCTGCTCGGGCTGCTGGCGGCGCTCCCCACCTTCGGGATCGACATGATCCTGCCGAGCCTGTCGGACACGGCCGCCGCGCTCAATGTCCCGCCCTCCGCGATGGGCGCGGCCATCGGCGCCTACCTGCTCGGCCTCGGGGGCGCGCTGCTGGTCTACGGTCCGGCCTCGGACCGGCTGGGCCGCAAGCCCGCCATCGCCTGCGGCTGCCTCCTCCTGATCGGCGGCAGCCTCGGCTGCGGCGCGGCCCGGACGCTGCCGGACTTCCTGCTGTTCCGGACCCTCCAGGGCATCGGCGCCGCAGGCCCGGGCATGGCGGTCCTCGCGATGGTGCGCGACCTGTTCGAGGGCGAGGCGGCGCGCACCCGGATGTCGTTCGTCGTCCTCACGATCAACGTGGTGCCGATGCTGGCCCCGACGGTGGGCGCAGGGCTGATGGATCTCGGCGGCTGGCGCCTGATCCACGCCGCGCCGATCGCCGCCGCCCTGGTGGCGCTGGCGGCGATCCGGCACATCGACGAGCCCCTGCGGCGCGTCGCGGCGCCTGGGCCGGCGGCGACCGGGATCCTGCGCGGCTACGGCCGGATCCTGGCGAGCCGGGCCTTCCTCGGCTACGCCCTGTGCAACGCCGCGGCGGCGGGCGCGGTCTTCGCCTACATCACCGGCTCGGCGCTGGTGTTCATCGACGCCCTCGGCTTCCGTCCGCTGACCTACGGGCTGGTCTTCGGGGCGAGCTCCCTGTCGGTGATGAGCGGCGCGTTCCTGAACGGCCGCCTCGCGGCCTGGAGCATCGACCCGTCTCGGGTGATCGGCGCCGGTCTCGCCCTGGCGACGACCGCCGCGGCGCTCCTCCTCGGTGCCGCCCTGGCCTGGCCTCCCGCGGCCCCGCCGGTGATCGCCGCGATGGTCTGTGTCGCCCTGGCCTTCGGCCTCGTCTCGCCGAACGCCATGCACGGCGCCACGGAACTCAGCCCGGACGCGGCGGGCGCGGCGAGCGCCGTCGCGGTCTTCCTGCAGATGGGCGGCGCGGCCCTCGCGAGCGACCTCGTGGCCCGGTTCTTCGACGGGCGGTCCGCCCTGTCGATGGCCGCCGTGATGCTCGGATGCAGCCTCGCCGCGACCGCTGCCCAAGCCGGCCTCACGCGGCCGGCCGACCGGCGATCGCCCCTCTCAACCCCCTCCCCCCAACACGGAGAAACCGCATGATGTTCGACCCGCCCCCGTGGCAGCCCGTCCACCTGACGCGCGACGGCGCCAAGCTCGCCCATATCGAGGCCGGACCGCTCACGCCCGAGGGGCAACCGCTGCTGTTGATCAACGGCTGGACCGGCGATCACGGCATCTTCACGCCGCAGATCCGGCACTTCGCGAAGACCCGCCGCGTCGTGGCGGTGGACCTGCGCGGTCACGGCGCCAGCGATGCGCCGGAGCAGGACTACACGATGGCGGGCTTCGCCGACGACATCGCGTGGCAATGCCGGACCCTGGGCCTGGTGAAGCCGGTCGTCATCGGCCACAGCCTCGGCGGCGCGGTGGCCCTCGAGCTGTGCGGCCGCCATCCGGCGCTCGCCGCCGGTCTCGTGATGATCGACACGATCGTCCTGCCGTCACCGGACGCAGCCGGCAGCCCCGAGATCGAGGGGCTGCTGGCGGGCGTCGGCGGCCCGGATTACCGGGCGGTCGTGCGCGAGATGGCCTGGGCGATCGGCTGCGACTACGACCACCCGGCGCGGCGGCAGGCGCTGTTCGACACGTTCGTCCTCGGCCCCTGCCTGAAGACACCGCAGCATGTGGCCTCTTCGGCGCTCCGCGACATGATCCGGCACCACGATCCGGTGCCGGCAGCGCGTGCCTGCCGGATCCCCATGGCCTACATCTCGGCGGACGTGCCCCTGGTCGAGGCGGCGCGCGACCTCGACCGGCTGCGCGAACTCTGCCCGCAGCTCGTCACCGCCAAGACGCTGCTCGCGGGCCACTTCAACACGATCGAGGTGGCCGAGCAGGTCAACCCGATGATCGAGCGCTTCCTGGCGGTCGGCCTGAGGACCCGCGGGCGATAGCCGCGCCTGGCGGAAGACGCGGTTCCTGTGCCGGCGCGGACCGGCCCGCCCGGCTCACGCGCCGCACAGCGATGGCCGTTCAACGCCTCGTCTCCGCAGCGGCGCGACGCCCTCTCCTAACCTGGCGTCCCGGGCCTGCCCGGGATCGCTCGCGCGTGTGGGAACGAGTTTGGGATCGCAGATCCCGCGCGGGGGTGATGCAGGCGGCACACGTGCGGCTCCGCAAACCTGCCTCCGTGAGAGATCTCCGAGCCACACGTGGTGCGGAGACGCTGCCGCAACCGGACCGACAGCGCCGCCAGCGCGTACCGATCGGGCGTCACCGCGCTCTGCCGTCACCGATCCCGTCCTGCCCGGGCCGATCGCCCAGAAGACGGCGCGCCGATGTGATGACCTGGAGGGTCTGGGAGCTCAGCTGCTCCGCGCGCGCACGCCGCTCGTAATGCCGCAGGCGGTGGACCAGGTCTTCGTCACGCGCGACCCCGTGATCCAAACCGCCGATCACGGACTCGGTGATCGTCCGCCTCAGCAACGTCTCGAAGACGTCGTCCGTATTCGCCCACCCTTCAACCATGAGGACTTCTCCTTCTGTGAAGCGGAGACCTTCTCGATCGGCCGGGTTACGGCATGATTTCGGAATACCCGACGCGCGAAACGCAGCGCAGCGGACGTGTCCTTGCGCACAATCCGGGCGAATGGCCCTTCAGGAAGCCGCCTCTTCGGCTCGTGCCTTTCGGCGCGCCGAATGTTATGATCGTAACCGTCGGCCGAGCTTCCGAAATCATCCTGTAGCTCGGGCTTCCGAGAGTTCTCGCGCATCACAGCAGCGAGGATGACAGATGAACGGAACCGATGACCCGACGCGTCACGGCAGCCGGTCCGAGCTTCCGGACGGCGTCCCGACGCTGACGGTGGCGGAGCTGGAGGCCGATCCGCACGGCGTGTTCCGCGTCTGGCGGCCCCGCTTGCCCCTCGTCGGCCACGAGGTCGCGGGCTTCCTCGTGCTCCGTGCCCGCGATGTCGACCTGCTGATGCGCGACCCCCGCGCCCAGGCGACGGAGACGCTCTATCCGGAGACGCGCGGGATCCCGGAAGGCAGGCTGTTCGACATCTTCGCGCACGGGATGCTCACCGCCAACGGAGCCATCCATCGCCGGCGCCGCTCGCCCTTCACCCGCACCTTCGCGGCCCGGATGATCGAAGGCTTGCGCCCCCGGATCCGCGCGGCCGCGGAGAGCCTCGTCCGGGACGTGCTGGCGGAGGACGCGGTCGACCTCGTCGCGCGCTACACCGCCCTGATCCCGGCCCAGACCATCGCCGACATCCTCGGCCTGCCGCGCGATGACATCCCGCGCTTCACGCGGCTCGCCTACGAGGTCTCCCGGGTGCTGAGCTTCACTTTCGGACCGGAGGACATCCCGGATCTCGAGGCGGCGGCGCTCGCGCTGCAGGATTACGTGCGCGCGATCCTCGAGGCGCGCCGGTCGTCGCCCCAGGACGATTTCCTGTCCCGCTTCCTGGCGGAGGCCGATGCGGCGGGCGAACTCACGCCGCAGGAGGTGGTCGTCCAGCTCGTGCAGATGATCATCGGCGGCACCGACACGACCCGGGTCGCCGGCGCGATGCAGGTGGCGCTGCTGCTGCAGCATCCCGAGCAATGGGCGGCGGTGCGCGACGATCCCGGCCTGATCCCGGCCGCGGTGGCCGAGTCGCTCCGGTACGAGCCGAGCGTCGGCTCCGCCGGACGGGTCGCCCGGGAGGATATTGCGCTCGACGGGCATGTCATGCCGGCCGGGAGCATGATCCTGCTCTCGACGCTGTCGGCGCTGCGGGACAAAGCGGTCTACGCGCATCCCGACACGTTCGACATCCGGCGCGCCGACCTTCCGCGCCTGCATCCGATCTTCGGCGGCGGCGCGCACCGGTGCATCGGCGAGGCCCTGGCCCGAATCGAGCTGGAAGAGGGCCTGGGCGCCCTGATGCGCCTCGCCCCTGACCTGCGCCTGACAGGCGCGATGCCGGTCATCCAGGGCCACAGCGGCATCCGCCGCATCGATGCGCTGCGGGTCGCCGCCTAGCGGCTGCCCACCCCCGTTTCAGCCGTAACCGTTTCGGCCGCGCTCCGCAGCCGCGCCGTAACAGGCCGCGCCCAGCCTGGCTCCCGGGCCTCGCGGCGATCGTGCGGCGCCCCCTTTCCTCCTCACAGATAGGACATGCGATGAAGGTCCTCCTCTGCTCGACGCCCGCCACCGGGCATCTCAACCCCCTTCTGGCTATCGCCCGCATGCTGGTCGATGACGGCCACGACGTCATGGTCCTGTCGGGCTCCTCCTTCCGCGACCGCATCACCGCGGCGGGTGCCCGCTTCATGGCCCTGCCGGGCAAGGCGGATTTCGACGGTCGCGACCTCCGCGCCGTCGTGCCCGAACTGGCTCAGATCCCGCCCGGGCTGGATTGGCTGCGCGTCGCCATGGAGCGGATCTTCGTCGATCGGATCCCCGACCAGTACCGGGGCCTGCGCGAGGCGCTGCGGGCCTTTCCCGCCGCGGTGGTGATCGGTGACGACATGTACTTCGGCGCCCTGCCGCTGCTGCTCGGGCCGCGCGCGGAGCGGCCCGCCGTCGTCCTGTGCGGCACCTCGTTCCTCCACTGCACACGCCCCGACAAAGCCCCGGCGTTCATGGGCCTCCCGCCGGCGGAGTCACCGGAGCAGGAGACGGCCTATGGGCGGATCGCCGAGGCCTACGATGCGGCGGTCGATCGGCCGGTCGGGCTGAGCCTCGCCGCCGTTCTGGCGGAGCTCGGCCTGGCCGCGCCGCCCTGGCCGCTGTTCGACGCGGTCGTCCGGCTCGCCGACACCTACCTGCAGCTCACCGTTCCGAGCTTCGAATACCCGTTCGCGATGCCGCCGGCGGTGCGCTTCATCGGAGCCCTGCCGATCGTCCCGGATCAGGCGGCGCTCCCGTCCTGGGCCGGCGATCTCGACGGCACCCGCAAGGTCGTGCTCGTCACGCAGGGCACGGTCGCGAACCACGATTTCGGCCTGCTCGTCGCCCCGGCCCTCCAGGCTCTCGCCGGTGAGCCCGACATCCTGACCGTGGTGACGGCGGGCGGGCGGGGGCTCGACGCCATCCCGGGCCCGATCCCCGCCAATGCGCGGCTCGCGCCGTACCTGCCGTTCGAGTGGCTGCTGCCCCGGATCGACGCCATGGTGACCAATGGCGGCTATGGGAGCGTCAACCAGGCGCTGAGCTTCGGGATCCCGCTCGTCGCCGCCGGACTCACCGAGGACAAGGCCGACGTGAATGCCCGCATCGCGTGGTCGGGGGCGGGGATCGACCTCGCCACGAACGCGCCGACGCCGGCGGCGATCCGGCAGGCGGTCCGGACTGTGCTCGACGCGCCCGGCCACCGCCGGGCGGCGCAGCGCCTCGCCGCCGCGTTCGCCGCGTACGACGCGAAGGCCGAGATCCTGCGGCTCCTGTCCCAATACGGCGGAGGCGGTCACGTGCGCAGCGCCGCCTGATCGAACATCGGACCATGCCGCGGGCCGCTGCGCGAAGAGCGGCCGTCCCCCCTATACGCCCATGACGGCACCCGGCCCGCTGGGCTGGGTGCCGTTCGCGTGAGGTCACGCCGGCCCCGATATGAAGCCAATATTGATCAGCAAATCTTGAACGAACTCGATCTTATACGCCAAATTTCTGCTGTAATAGAATTTACGCTTTACGGAACAACGTCGAAATATCGAAGATGTACGTCTAATGCTCCGAAACCGGGAGCACAAGACCATGATCAACCCGCGAAAAAGGTCCACGGCAGGCGCTGCGGTCGCAACCCTTCTCCTCTCCTTGGCGGCCCCCAATGCGGCGCTGTCACAGCCGATGCCGCGCTTCGCGCAGCCCGACGTTCCGAGCCCGGCCGCGACGGCTCACACCCTCCCGTCTTGGCGGAGCCAAGCCTCCCGCTCTCCCGACGTCGAGCGCGAGCATCTGAAGGCGCAGCGCATCATGAACCGCGTCTGCTCGGGCTGCTGATGCCGGCGATGTCCCTTCCGAAAACCCGCACGGCGACGGTGGACGCCCTTTCCGGGTCCGGTCGGGTGCGCCGGGGGGCCGGGCCGGCGCAGACCGCCTCCCCGCGCGACGGCGCCGCGCCATGGGGCGCCGCGCTCCTCACCGCGGCGGCGATGCCGCTGCTTCTGGGGCTCGCAGCCGCGACGGAGCCGGAACCCGTCACCCTCGGCCTCGCCGGGCTTACCCTGACCTGGCTCGCGCTGCGGATGGAGCGCCTGCGCTCCGCGGCCCGGATCGCGACGCGTCATCGCGACAACCTCGCGCGCCTGGCCGCGCCGGCGGTTGCCCGGTTGGTCGCCGAGTCCGATTCCGTCGCGCTGCGCGCCGGCTGGGAGCAGGAGGCGACGGTGCTGTTTGCCGACATCCGCGGCTTTACCTGCCTGTGCGAGACCTTGGCGCCCGGCGAGGTTGCGGCCTTCCTCGCGGCGTTCCGGACGCGCGCCGCGCAGGCGATCGAGCTTGCGGGCGGCCTCGTCGACAAGTTCGTCGGCGACGAGGTCATGGCCGTGTTCGGCGTGCCGCACGCGGCACCAGGTGATACCGATCGCGCCGTCGCGGCGGCCCGCTCTCTGGCTGCCGCAATGTCGGCCTGGAGTGGCGAGCGGGAGCGGGCGGGTCTGCCGCCGGTCCGGATCGGGATCGGGCTGCACCGCGGCTCGGTTTTCATCGGCGCCATCGGGGCGGAGCGCGTCGAGTTCACCGCGGTGGGCGATACCGTCAACGTGGCCCGCCGCCTGGAGCAGATGACCCGCACTCTGGCCTGCGACTGCATCGTCTCGGAGGCCGTGGTTCAGGATGCGGCGCCCGGCGAGGCACGGATTGTCGCCGTTCGGCCGGTGCGCGGCGCCTGTGCCGTCCTGCGCCTGTTCGCCATCCGGCTGGACCCGTAGCGGCCGGGCGCAATCTTATTCGGAGCGGAGTATTCGCGGCATGGTAGCCGAACAGGTGCGACGCGGCCGGGGCTGGAGACGCCACCGGCCCGTTGTCCTCGGAACGATCGCGCTCGTGGTGGGGATCATCGGCGCCGCACGCCTCGGTCCGCGTCTCGTCGGGCCGGACGCCGACACGTCCGTGATCTCGATCGCGACACGGCCGGACTTTCAGGATCCTGCCCTCCTGGCGCGGGCCTGGGCCTTGCCCGTGGCCGCGGCGTACCGGCGACGTCCCTACGAATACCAGAGCAACCCGAGCTTCTGCGGTCCTGCCAGCGTGGCGAACCTGCTCCGCTCCCTCGGGGTCGACTTCTCACAAGCCGATTTGCTCCGCGGTACGGCGTTTCAGCCCTGGTTCGGCGTGCTCGTGAACGGCCTGACGCTGGATGAGCTGGCGGCGCTGATACGAAGGCGGCTCGATCGTCCGGTCCGTGTTGTCCGCGATCTCTCGTTGCCTCACTTCCGCGCGGCGATGGCCAGCGGCAACGATCCCGACAAGCGGCTGGTCGTCAACTTCCACCGGGGGCCCCTGTTCGGCCAGGGCGCCGGGCACTTCTCGCCGATCCTCGGATATCTTCCGGACCGCGATCTCGTCTTTGTCGGCGACGTGAACGGGGATTACCGGCCTTTTCTTGTCGGCAGCGAGCGTTTGTGGCGCGCCGTCACGACGCTTGATCGCACGTCCGGCAAAGCCCGGGGATTGCTGATCGTCGATACGGCTCTGCCTTAACGTGCTCCCCGGCGAAGTGGACGCCAATTCGGCGCACGAGGGCACATCGGCCAGCTTGGGAGCTACGGTGCACCGGACGGGTCGAGGATCGCCGCGCGGTGCCCGGTCAGGAACGACGCCGTGTGCATGAACGCGATGGCATCCGGCCTGACGCTGGACCGGGTGCGGAAGGCACGCCTTGCGCCTGATCTCCATCGGCCTCGCCGTCCGGATGCTCCGGCTCGCCCGGTTCGAACGCCTCCACCTTGAGGGTCATGAGGCCTTCGGACGGTCGCGAGCGCGCGCGCGTCAAGCAATAGCTTCGGCACAGCGCGGGTAGCCCCCCGTCACGGACAGCAAGGCCGTGCGCATGCGCGTCGCCCCGCAAATGAAAGGCCCGGCAGCGGTGCCGTCCGCGGCCGAGCCTCGAACGATGTCGCCGGAGCGACCGCGCGGTTGCTAGACGCGGTGGTGCCCGCGCCGATGCATCATGCGACGCATGCGGCGGATTGGGTGCCAGCGCGCGTTGACGACGCTGTCTTGGACCGCGCCCACAGAAGCGGCCGGAGCTGGGCTGAGAGGCGCCGCCGAGGCGGGCGACAAGTGAGCGGTGACGCCGAACGCGGCGATCAGGGCTGCGGAGATCAACGATGTGCGCAAGGGAAGCTTCCTCTCGTGCCGCCGTCGGAGCTGGATGACCAGCGGATCAAGGGGGCAGCCGAACATCCTCAACCCCTCGAGGAAGGCGTGGCGCCGATTGATGGTTCCGGAGGCGTGATCACGAAAGAGTTGGTCTCGGCGGCAGCGTCCCGGCCGGCGCCCTGCGCTCTGAGGCGCGGACCGGGAAAAGGTTTGGATCAGGACGCCAGCGCGAGGTCCGCTCCGGCCAATCCAAGCCCAGCGAGGAACAGGCTGCCGCCCATCACCTCAAGGATGGCGCGGTAGCGAGGCGACCACAGGGATCCGGCTGCCATGCTGACGCCTGCCACGACACAGAACACGCCCAGCGCCATCATGATGGCCTCCACATCGACCAGCCACATAAAGGCTACGGATGGAGCGCTGAGCGGTTCCAGGGCGCTGAGGCTGTCGACAGCTTAATCAGCCCGCCCTTCACGACGGCCGCTCGCGCATCCGATGCGCGCCGCAGCCGAACGCGAGCGGTCCCGCTGTTACCCGCAGCGTTGCGCCGGTCCGTTCGGCGATGTCTTGAAGTCTAGCTGAGTGATGGCGCGCCCGAAAGGATTCGAACCTCTGACCCCCAGATTCG
>Ga0255028_100043_pt1 | contig 37173 bp, 38 predicted proteins | sample DRGLUT_MetaT_FD_178168 | JGI IMG/M metagenome (GOLD analysis project Ga0255028, IMG submission 178168) | Metatranscriptome of freshwater microbial communities from Pennsylvania, United States - DR:GLUT (Metagenome Metatranscriptome) | ecosystem: Environmental > Aquatic > Freshwater > Creek...
TATAGACAGGACCCCGCGGCCCCCGCACGGCCAGCCAGCCGTCGCCCTGAAGGCCGACATCGAGGGGCGAGTCGGTCTTGGTCAGCGGACCGGCCTTGCGCGACAGAAACGCCTCGCCCGGCGTCGAGAAGGCCACCTCGCGGTGCCCGGCTTGGGACAGGATCGTCTCGAACTTCACCTCCTCCCCGCGGTAGCCGGCCGTCCCTAGATTGGCGACGTTGGTTGCGACCGTGTTCAGGCGCTGTTCCAGAGCGACCTGGGCGGACAGGGTGACGTAGAGCGACGATTGCATATCAGCGGCCTCCCTGCCGGATACCCTGCAGCTTGAGAAGGACGTCCGGGTCGAGGCCGGAACTGGAGCTGTTCAGCAGCGACAGCGCCGGTGTCGACGCCGTGTCGTTCTTGGCGTCCCACAGGATGGTGAAGCGCTTGATGAACTGATCGAGCTTGACCGGATCCTTGAGGCTCGCGACAGAGAACTTGCGGTTGATCAGGTTGGCCTGCCCGTCGATGCTGCTCTTTGCCGCCTCGGGCGGAAGGCCGAGCGTGGTCCGAACGACTTCGGCCAGGGCCGGGTCGGCCAGGAAGCCGTACGCCGATGTCACGGTCGGTGCCTTGCGGCGGAAATACAGGGCGAGCCTCACACCCTCGTTCTCGTTGCCGGCCTCCGACTCGAGCGTCTTCTGGACATAGGCGTCGACCGTGGCCGCGCGGCTTGCATGCCGCGCATCCTTGAATCGGCCGAGGATCTGGCTGAGCTTCTTGGGATCCTGCAGGCTCGCGACATCGAGCTTCTGGCCGATCAGCTTGGCCTGCTCGTCGGATCGCCGCGCGCTCGTGTCGGCGGGGAGGCCGAGCGCGGTCACGACCACATCCGTCAGCGCCGGGTCTGCGACGATGTCCTGGGCCGTGTGGACAGCGCTCGCCTTGTCTCGAAAATACTCCGTCTGCTTCTCGAGCTCGGCATCCGAGTCGGCGTAGGTTCCGGCCGGCCGGAAGTACGGATCGACAACGGAGTTTCTGCCCGCATAGCGGACCTCTATGAATTTTCCGATGAATGTGCTCAGCTTATACGCATCCTGGAATGTATCAGGGTCAAATTTGCTCTGGATCTGCTCTTTCTGCGTCGACACATCGTCGTATTCGGACGCTGGCGGTAGGCCCACCGTCATTCGGACGATCTGAGAGAGCTTGGAATCTTTGACGATGTCGTCGAGATCGATGCTCAGTACCGACATGTCTTGAAGGTATTGAATGGAACTTTGAGTTTGCGTGTCGTAAGTGGCCCTTTTTTGCGCCAAGGTCTGCTTCGGAGCCATCTTGTCGAGAATGTCTTGAATCTCGGGGTCGTCGGACCGCTCTACCCTGTTCGGATCGTCACCGAGAGTCCTGAAGTTGAAGGCGGCCGCGAAATCCCTGTAGCGCTCGTCCTGCAACCGGGTGACCAGGACACGGCCGTTCGCATCCGCTTCACCCAGGAGGACCTTCCTCATGAAGCCCTTGGCGTAGATCATGTCGTCGAGGCCGAACGCCTTCATGGCGAAGGTGTAGAGCCGGGTGTTGCCGAGAAAGTCGTCAACCGTCTTGACCTGACCGATATGGTCTTGAAAATATTTGATCTCGTTCTTCGACGCCGGCTCCGAGGCGGTCCGGCTCAGGGATTTCTGCAGATTTGCTGTGATCGATCGATAATCAGTGAAGGTCGAAAGCATGGGGCGGGTCCTTCATCTGCGGGGTTGCCCCATTCTGGGTTCGTGAGCTTGCCTGGACCTTGCTCGCCTCTCGTCTGTCCACGCGCTGCTGGGGGCGCAGGGGCGCTGCTCCAGCCCTGCGCAAGCATAGCGCTCTAGCCCGGGGCGGATCGGAACGGGTTTGGGGACGCGGCGCGTGGGTGTTGTCATCGGCTTGCTGATTGCGGTCGCCTGCGTCGGGGGCGGCTTCTCGGCGATGGGCGGCCACCTGACTGTGATCTGGCAGCCCTTCGAGTTCATCATCGTCGGGGGGGCGGCCACCGGCGCCTACATGGTGGCCAACTCCTCCAAGGTCGTCGTGGACACCGGCAGGGCCCTTCTGGAGGCAGCCCTCGCGCGGGGGCCGAAACGGGACGATTACCTGGCGTTGCTCGGCCTGCTGTTCGCGCTGACGCGGGAGCTGCGCTCCAAGCCGCGCAACGAGGTGGAAAACCACCTTGAGAAGCCCGATCAGTCCGAGATTTTCCGGGCCTACCCGCGGGTGACGCGGGACGAGGAGCTGACCCAGTTCATCTGCGACTACATCCGCCTCATCCTGATCGGCAACGCGCGACCTTACGAGATCGAGGCGCTGATGGAGGAGGAGATCGCCACCCATCGCGGCGACAAGCTGAAGGTGTACAGCGCGCTGATGAGCATGGCCGACGGGCTGCCGGCGCTGGGCATCGTGGCGGCGATCCTCGGCATCGTGAAGGCCATGGGCGCCCTCGACCAGTCGCCCGCTCTCCTGGGAAGCCTGATCGGCTCCGCTCTGGTGGGCACCTTCACGGGCATCTTCGCCTCCTACACGGTGGTGGCGCCCCTGGCCAACAAGGTGAAGGCCACCCGCGACGCGCAGGCGCGGGTCTACGTGATCGTGAAGCAGACTCTGCTGGCCTACATGAATGGCGCCCTCCCGCAGATTGCCGTCGAGCACGGCCGCAAGGCGATCACGGCCGCCTATCGACCGACCATCGACGAGGTTGAGAACGCGACGATCACGGGCTTGCCGCGCGGCGAAACCGTCCTGCGTGAGGCGGCCTGATCATGGACCGTCAGCAAGTCGTCAACGACATCCGGGATCGGCTGCTCGACGCGGCCGGCCTCTCTCTCGAACGCCTGCCGATGCTGCACGTGATCCTCGACAGGGTCGCGACCTTCTGTGCGGATCAGCTTCGCCATTTCGCGGCCTCCCCGGTCTATTTCTCGCTGAGCAACGTGGAAAGCCAGCGCTTCGGGGACATTCTCGAGCCCTACGAGTCGAACGCGATCGCCGGCATCTTCCAGGCGCCGGAATGGGATAGCCACATCCTGGTCGGCTTCGACCGTGACTTCATCTTCACGATGGTCGAGGTCCTGCTCGGTTCCGACGGCTCCGAGCCACCCCTCGACGAGGAGCGCTCGTTCTCGAACATCGAGATGCGGATCGCCCAGCGCCTGTTCGATCAGATCGGCAAGGCGATGCAATCTGCCTTCGCGCTGGTGGCGGACACGCCGTTCAAGCTCGAGCGGACCGAGCTGCGGATGGATTTCGCAGTGATCGGCCGCCGGAACAACCAGGCAGTCGCGGCGAAATTCCTCCTACAGGCGCTCAACCGCGGCGGCGAGATGTTCATCGTCATCCCGCAATCCGTCCTGAATCCGATGCGCCAGAGCTTGGCGCGTATCTTGGTCGGCGAGAGTTCGGCCCGAGATTCCCGGTGGACTCGGCAGATCGCCGGCGAGGTGCAGAAGACGCCGGTCACGCTGAAGGCCATCCTGGAGGAGAAGCACCTGACGCTGGGCGCCCTCGCCGCTCTGGAGGTCGGTCAGGTTCTGGAGCTTCGCGCAACCCCCCGCAGCCGGGTCAAGCTCGTCGGCAACGACCGGGAGCTGTTCTGGTGCGATGTCGGGCAGGAGGATGGTGCGATCGTGCTGCGCGTGGACCGCTTCATCGATCAGGACCAGGAGTTTATCGATGATGTTCTCACTCGCTGAGGCCCTGCTCTTCGCCGCGTTGGTCGCGACGACCGCTTGCCTCGTGCCGATGTACATGCGGCTGAAGCGGCTGGACCGTTATCATGCGCAGTATCGGGACATGGTGGATTGGAGCGCCTCCGCCCTGGTCGGCGCGAGCAATGCCGTCCAGTCCTTCGCTCAAGACGGGCGGATCGTCCTCGAGGATCTCAGCCGGGAGATCGAATCCGCCAAGGCGGCGCTGGCCGAATTGCGGGCCGAGCGGGCCAGGCTGATGAGCTCCGCGCAATCCGCCGCCGGCCACGAGGCCACGGTTGGCGGGAGCCTGACCAGCGCCTGACGCCGGCCGCCGGCACCAGAACCTCTCCGCCCGACGGTCGCCGGTTTCGGCGACCGTCGGCGCGAACCTTCCCTTCGTTGAGGAGCACGTGATGTCCCCCCCCTCAGACCAGCCGAATGCCGGGTCCGGGCATGAGAGCAGTCATAGCGAGAGCTTGTTCGCGAAGATCGAGGCCCAGGCCAAAGATCAGCGCGCGCAGGACGAGCACCTGGGCAGCGGCCGGAACCTCGATTCCATCTTGCGGATCCCGGTCCTGATGCAGGTGGTCCTCGGCTCGGCCACGATGCCGGTCTCCAACCTGATGAAGCTTGGGCGCGGCGCGATCGTGCCCCTGGACCATCGCGTCGGCGAGCCTGTCGACGTGGTCGTGAACGGCCGGGTCATTGCCCGGGGCGAGGTGGTCGTGGTCGAGGACGACAACTCGCGCTTCGGCGTCTCGCTTACCGAGATCGTCGGCCCCGCCTCGGCCGATTCCAACGGCTGACAGGAAGCATCGCCATGGCCGCAGGCACCGTGACCACGGTTGGTCGAAGAGTCCTGACGCCCGCCGAGGAGGTTGCAGCCGTCCTCATCGCGATGAACAAGGACACGGCCAGCCGTCTCGTCAAGTATTTCGACAGCGCCGAGCTGAAGCAGATCACCCGCGCGGTCTCGCAGCTCGGGCCGGTTTCGCGGACGCAGCTGGAAGTCATTGTCGATCAGCTGGCCGCGTTCTTTGCCGACGGCGCCAACCTGATCGGGACGGCTCGCCAGATGGAGAAGCTGCTGGAGGGGGTCCTGGCGCCCGAACAGATCGCCGACATCATGTCGGACGTGCTCGGTGCCGGTGAGCGCTCGATCTGGGACCGGATCTCCAACGGCTCCGAAGCCGCCTTGGCGGGCTACCTGATCAAGGAACACCCGCAGACGGCGGCTCTCATCCTGTCGAAGGTCAAGCCGGCTTGCGCCGCCAAGGTGATGGCGCAGCTGCCGGCCCCGATCCGCAATGGCATCATGCGGCGGATGCTGACGTTCAAGCCGATCGTCGATGCGACGATGAAGATGATCGAGCAGACGATCCATGAGGACTTCATGATCAATCTGGCGCGCAACGCCGCGGCGGATACCCATTCGCGGATGGCGGACATCATCAACAAGATGGAGCGCCAGAGCATGGAGGAGGTTTTGGACAACCTCACCCAGTCGCGTCCGAAATCGGCCGAAATCCTGAAGAGCCTGCTCTTCACCTTCGACGACATCATCGCGATGACGCCGCGGGCGCGCACGACGCTGTTCGACCAGATCCCGCACGAGAAGGTCATCCTCGCGCTGAAGGGCACGAGCGGTCAGCTGCGGAATGTCGTGCTCAGCGCCCTGACCGCCCGCTCCCGGCGCCTCGTCGAGCACGAGCTGGAGGGCGGTGAGCCTGCGTCGCAGCGGGACGTGCTGGAGGCCCGCCGCGCCATCACCGATCAAGCCCTCGAAATGGCGGCGCGCGGCGAGATCGAACTCAGTCCGGCCGATTCGGACGAGACCTACTTCCGCTAGCGCCGTTCCGGCTCAGGAATGGCCCTGAGCTTTCCTTCTGACGCGTCCTCTCCGCCGAAGCGGTCGCCGGCTCGGCGGGGAGCACTGGAAACCGGTCCGCCGCCATGTCCGACGACAAGGAGAGCAAAACCGAGCCCGCGAGCGACAAGAAGGTGGGCGAAGCGATCACACAGGGGAACATCCCGTTCTCGCGGGAGGCGCCCGTCTTCGCCTCCATCCTGGGCTTGCTGATCTTCCTGGTCTTCGTGGCGCGGGACCAGGGCGTTCCTTTCGTCCGGCGGCTCGCGTTGCTTCTGGAGCAGCCGCGGAACTTCAGCGTGGAGACCAGCCGTGACGCGACGCGCCTCGTCCACGCCCTGGCTCTGGAGATGGGCCGGTTCCTGCTGCCGATTCTGGTGATCCTGCTCGTCTCCGGGATCGCCGCCTCGATCTTTCAGAATGCGCCCCGCATCGTGTTTGATCGGATCCAGCCGCAATGGTCCCGGCTTTCGCCCGCCAGCGGCTGGAACAGGCTCTTCAGCTTACAAGGATTCATCGAGTTCGGGAAAAGCCTCTTCAAGTTCCTCGCGATTGGCGGCATGTCCTACATGGTCCTGCGGGCTGACCGGCACGAGATCATCAATATCATGTTCGTGGATCCGATCGGAGTGCCCGAGTTCTTGCTGGCCCTGTCGGTCCGGCTCGTCTCGGCCGTCAGTGTGGCGACGATCGCGCTGGTCGCCGGTGACTTGGTCTGGACCCGGATACGCTGGCAGCGTGACTTGCGGATGTCGCGGCAGGAGGTCAAGGACGAGTTCAAGCAGCTCGAAGGCGATCCGCTCGTCAAGGCGAAGATGCGCTCGCTGGCGCAGGATCGCCTGCGCACGCAGATGATGGCGGCGGTCCCCCGCGCCACGATGATCCTGGCCAACCCAACGCATTATGCCATCGCGCTGCGCTACGACCAGGGCGAGAACGATGCCCCGATGGTGCTGGCCAAGGGCAAGGATCTCATCGCCCTGCGCATCCGGGAGATCGCCGAGAAGCATCGAATCGAGGTCGTGATCGACAAGGCTCTCACCCGGGCGATGTACGACCATGTCGAGATCGACCAAGCGATCCCGGCGGAGTTCTACCGGGCGGTGGCGAACCTCCTCGTCTACGTCATGACGCGCAAGGGACGCTGAGAGGAGGGCGGGCACCCCTCCGCCGTCTGCGAGGCGCCGGCGCGATCGTGTCCGATCCACCGGCGCCGAGGCGGCGCGCCTCACGCGGCAAGGCGCTTCGCCTCCCGGCGGAACCGGTGCAGCACGAACTCGGTGTAGCCGTTCGGCTGCTGTGCCCCCTCGAACACCAGGGCTGTCGCCGCCCGGAAGGCCGGCCCGTCGAAGTCCGGGGCCATCGGCCGATAGGCCGGATCGCCGGCGTTCTGGCGGTCGACGACGCCCGCCATCCGCCGCAGCGCCGCCTCGACCTGTGCGCGGTCGACGATCCCGTGGCGCAGCCAGTTGGCGATGTGCTGGCTGGAGATCCGCAGCGTGGCGCGATCCTCCATCAGGCCGACCTCGTGGATGTCGGGCACCTTCGAGCAGCCGACGCCCTGGTCGATCCAGCGGACCACGTAACCCAGGATCCCCTGGCAGTTGTTGTCGAGTTCCTCCCGCACCGCCTCCGGCGCGAAGGCGCCCTCGGCGAGCGGCAGGGTCAGCATGGCGGCCCGGGTCGCGGGCGCCCGGCCGGCGAGGTCCGCCTGGTGGGCGCGCACGTCGGTCTGATGATAGTGAAGCGCGTGCAGCGTCGCGGCGGTCGGGGACGGGACCCAGGCGGTGTTGGCCCCGGCCTCGGGATGGCCGCCCTTAGCCTCCAGCATCGCCGCCATCCGGTCGGGGGCGGCCCACATGCCCTTGCCGATCTGCGCATGGCCCGGCAGGCCGCAGGCGAGGCCGGCATCGACGTTGCCGTCCTCGTAGGCCTGGATCCAGGCGGTCGCCTTCATGGAATCCTTGCGGACCACGGGGCCGGCCTCCAGCGCGGTGTGGATCTCGTCGCCGGTCCGGTCGAGGAAGCCGGTGTTGATGAAGAACAACCGGTCGGAGGCGGCCGCGATCGCCGCCTTGAGGTTGAGCGTCGTGCGCCGCTCCTCGTCCATCACGCCGATCTTGAGCGTCCGCGGCGCGAGGCCGACCAGCGCCTCGACCCGGCCGAACAGCTCGACCGCGAAGGCGACCTCCTCGGGGCCGTGCAGCTTGGGCTTGACCATGTAGACCGAGCCGGTCCGGCTGTTGCGGAGCGGACCGGTGCCCTTCAGGTCGTGCAGGGCGATCAGCGCGGTGACGGCCGCGTCGAGGATCGTCTCGGGGATCTCGGCGCCGTCGAGGGTCACAGCATCCGTGTACATGTGATGGCCGACATGCCGGACCAGCATCAGCGACCGTCCCGGCAGGGTCAGGCGCCCGCCGTCGGGGGCCGTGAAGGTGCGGTCCGCGGCGAGGCGCCGCTCGACCGTGCGGCCGCCCTTGGACAGGCTGGCGGTGAGGTCGCCGCGCATCAGGCCGAGCCAGCTGCGATAGACCGCGACCTTGTCGGCCGAGTCCACGGCGGCAACCGAATCCTCCATGTCCATGATGGTCGAGAGGGCCGCCTCCAGCACCACGTCGGCGATGCCGGCCGGGTCGGTGCGGCCGATCGGGCTCGTGCGGTCGATGACGATCTCGATGTGCAGGCCGTTGTGGCGCAGCAGCAGTGCGGTCGGCGCCTCAGGTGTGCCGGTGAAGCCCGCGAAGTCCGCCGGGCCGGTCAGGCCGGCGCTGCGGCCGGCGCCGAGGTCGATCGCGAGGCGGCCATCCGTCACCGAGAAGCCCACGGCATCGGCCCAGGAGCCGACGCTGAGCGGCGCGGTCGCGTCGAGGAACGCCTTGGTCCTGGCCACCACCGCCGCGCCCCGGGCCGGGTTGAAGCCGGTGCCGGGGGCGAGGTCGCCGTCCTGCGGGATCGCGTCGGTGCCGTAGAGGGCGTCGTAGAGGCTGCCCCAGCGGGCATTGGCGGCGTTCAGCGCGTAGCGGGCATTGGAGATCGGCACGACGAGCTGCGGCCCGGCGACAGCGGCGATCTCCGCGTCCACGTTCCCGGTGGTCACCTGCACGGCCTCGGGCTCCGGCTGCAGGTAGCTGATCCGCGTCAGGTGGGCCGCGTAGGCCGCCGGGTCGTGCGGCTGGCCGCGATGGTCGCGGTGCCAGGAATCGATGTCGGCCTGCAGGCCGTCGCGCCGGTCGAGCAGCGCCCGGTTGCGCGGTGCGAGATCGCGGACGAGCGCCGCGAAGCCCGACCAGAACTGGTCGGCCGAGAGGCCGGTCCCGGGCAGCGCCTCCTCGGACAGGAAGGTGCGGAGGTCCTCGGCGACGACGAGACTCGACATGGCGATCTCCAGGGATGCAGCGGGCGCCGTGCGTCAGAAAAAATCGAACGGCCCGTGAAAATTTTTTGAGCCCCAAATCGATAGACCGCTTGGAATCCGCGAAAAAGGCGGCAAAAGGGATTTGATTCTTTCCGTAGCGTTGAGAATGCACGACCAGAGCGACCTCGAGATCTTCGCCCGGGTGGTCCGCACCGGCAGCCTGACCCAGGCCGGGTCGGAACTCGGCCTGTCGGTGGCGGTGGTCTCGAAGCGGTTGAAGCGGCTGGAGGAGCGGCTTGCCGTGCGCCTGCTGCACCGCACCACCCGGCGCGTGGCCCCGACCGATGTCGGGGCGGCCTTCTTCGAGCGGATCGCCCCGATCGTCGACGCCATCGCGGAGGCCGAAAGCCTCGTGTCCCAGACTGCGACGCGGGCCCGCGGCACGCTGCGGGTGACGGCACCGAGCTCCTTCGGGCGGCTGCACATCGTCCCGCACCTGCGGGCCTTCTTCGCCCTCCACCCCGACGTGGTGCTCAACCTGGAGCTGAGCGACGATTTCGAGTCGATCGTCGAGCGCGGCTACGATCTCGCGATCCGGGTCGGCGCGCTGGAGAGTTCCGGTCTGACGGCGGTGCGCCTCGCGCCGGTGCGGCGGGTTCTCTGCGCGCGGCCGGGTTACCTCGACGCGGCGGGGCGGCCGCAGAGCCTCGACGACCTGCGCGGCCATGTCTGCCTCGCCACCGAGAACCAGAATCCGTGGCGACTCATCGGGCCGGAGGGGCCCTGTACGGTGAGCGCGTCCGGTCCCCTGCGCACCCATTCCAACGAGGTGGTGCGCGAGGCGGTGATCGGCGGCCTCGGGATCGCGCTCCGCTCCACCTGGGACGTGCACGCGGAGCTGCGCGACGGGCTTCTGGAGGTGGTGCTGCCCGCTTATACGGCCGCGGCCTCGGCGGGCATCTTCGCGGTCTATCCGAGCCGGGCCTTCGTGCCGGCCAAGACCCGGGCGTTCATCGCGTTCCTGAAGCAGACCTACCGGTCGAGCCGCGCCTGGGCGGCGGGGTGAGGCGCGTGCCGCGGAGTCTCGCTCCTGCAGGGACGGGAGCGCCCGATTGACGTCCCATACCCTCTCCGGTCGATGCCTGCGGCACCGCCGTCCCTGCGCGCGAAGCGAAGCAGGCCGGCAGCGCCAAGCTGGCCGGAATCGCGCTGCCCTGGGTCACTTCGCTCCGGTCGCGATGACGGAGAGGGTCGCATCGACCGAGCTGTTCAGCCGGCGACCGTCCCGCCCTCACCCATGTGCGAAGACATCCGGATCGGTCCGCGCCAGCATCCGTTTGAATGCCGCCCACTCGTTGTCGGGGGCCCCCTGGACCACGACACGGTCGTAGCCGGCGGCGTATTGCCCGGCGGTCTTAGTCGCGATGGCGGACGAGGGCCGGATCACCGGCGCGCCGGCCGCCTGGATCGCCAGCTGCGCCCGGCACGAGCGCTCCATGTTGTGCATCAGCCGGAACGCCTCGCCGACCGTGCGCCCGCAGGTCAGCAGGCCGTGATTGCGCAGCACCATCACGGGCTTGTCGCCGAGGTCGGCCACCAGCCGCTGCCGCTCGTCGAGGTCGAGGGCGATGCCCTCGTAGGCGTGGTAGGCGACGCGCCCCGTGAACTGCATCGACCACTGGTTCAGGGGCAGCAGCCCCTCTTCCTGGCAGGAGACCGCCACGCCCGCCACCGTGTGGGTGTGCAGCACGCAGATCGCGTCGTGGCGGGCGGCGTGGATGGCGCTGTGGATCGTGAACCCCGCCGGGTTGATGCCGAGCCCCATCGGATCCTCGAGAACCCGCCCGTCGATATCCACGGTCACGAGGTTCTCCGGCGTCACCTCCTCGAAGCGCATCCCGTAAGGGTTGATCAGGAACCGGTGCCCGCGCCCCGGCAGTCGCGCCGAGATGTGGGTGTAGATGCTGTCGTCGAGGCCGAGGCGGTGGATCAGCCGGTAGGCGGCCGCGAGGTCGACGCGCATCGCCCGGATTTCGGCAGGAGCGGCGGGATCCGCGTCCCGGTCCGCGACGATCGACTGCGTGGCTGCGCTCATGCGTCGGCTCCCTGCCGGTCGGCCCAGTCGGCTCTCCGGGACCGCCGCCCGGCTCAGGCGGTCCCGCGATCCGGGCGCTAGGGGGCGGAACGAGGCCCAGGCCCGGAATCGTCCGCAGGGTGCACCACGGGGGATCGCCGGGCAATGCGCCGCGCGCAGGTCGATGCGCTTGCGATGATGACGCGGCGGGGTGACGACGGCCTCAGCCCGCCAGCGCGGCCTCGATCCCGGCTCCGATCGCCAGCAGCCGGCGGTCCTGGCCGTGCCGGGCGAGCAGCATCAGCCCCGCCGGCCGGGACAGGCCCGGCATCGGCAGGGACAGGCCGGTGAGGTCGAAGAAATTGCCGAAGGCGGTGTTGCGCAGCATCAGGCGGTTGGCCGCCAGGAAGGCGGCATCGTCGGCCTCCAGCGGCGCGATCAGCGGCGCCGTGGTGGCGGTCGCCGGAAGCACCAGCACGTCGAGGGGGGCGAGCCGCCGGTCGAAGGCGGCGATCAACGCGGCCCGCCGGCGCATCGTCCGGATGTAGCCCGCCGCCGTCGCATTCCGGCCGGCCACGATCCGGCGGTGGACCCGCCTGTCGTAGCGAGCGGCCTCGCGGTCCAGCCAGTCGGCGTGGATCGCCGCGGCCTCGATCGCCGCGATGGAGCCGTCCGGCAGCGCCGCGTCCATGGCGGCGAGGAGGTCGTCGACCGGGTGGTCGACGATTCGGGCACCGCTCCGGGACAGGTTGCCCAGCACCTGCTCGAACGCCTCGGCGACGAGCGGCTCCGTCTCGGTGAACAGCAGGCCCCGCGGCACGCCGATGCGCAGGCCGGCCACGGCGAACGCCTCTACCGGCGCGGGCTCCTCGCCCGCCATCACGGCATCCGCGGCCGCGCAATCCGCCACGGTCCGGGCAAGGGGGCCCAGGGAGTCGAGGGAGAACGACAGCGGGAAGGCGCCGTCCAGCGGCACGCGGCGGGCGGTCGGCTTGAAGCCCACCACGCCGTTCAGCGAGGCCGGGATCCGCACGGAGCCGCCGGTGTCCGAACCGATCGCGATGTCGCTCGTGCCCTGCCCCACCGAGACGCCGGCGCCCGATGACGATCCGCCCGGGATGCGCGCCGGATCGGCGGCGTTGCCGGGGGTGCCGTAATGCGGGTTCAGGCCGAGTCCCGAGAAGGCGAATTCCGACATGTTGGTCTTGGCCAGGATCACCGCCCCGGCCCGGCGCAGGCGCGCCACCACCGGCGCATCGGCCCGCGCCGGGGCCGCGTCCGCCAGCAGGATCGAGCCGGCGCGCGTGGTCTCGCCCGCCACGTCGAACAGGTCCTTGATCGAGACCATCGCACCGTCGAGGGGGCCGAGGGAGAGCCCGTCCCGGCGCCGCGCATCCGCGGCATCCGCCGCCGCACGGGCCTCGGCGGGGTAGAGCCGCGTGAAGACCGCCGGGTCCCCCTCCCCGATCCGGGCCAGACGCTCCTCGACGGTTTCGCGTACGCTCATGATCCTCACCGGACGACAGACCTGCGCGCCTTGCAAGCGGGAGGCCCGCCTCAGAACGTGCCGGGATAGGCGCCGCCATCCATCAGCAGGTTCTGCCCGGTGATGAAGCCCGCCTGCTGGCTGCACAGGAACGCGCAGGCGGCGCCGAACTCGTCGGGGCGGCCGAAGCGGCCGGCGGGGTTGTCGCGCGCCCGCGCCTCCAGAAACGCCTCCACGGTGGTGCCCGCCTTGGCGGCACCCGCTTCGGCGTTGCTGCGGATCCGGTCGGTGTCGAAGGGGCCGGGCAGCAGGTTGTTGATCGTCACGTTGTGCCGCACCGTCTTCCGGGCGAGGCCGGCCACGAAGCCGGTCAGGCCCGAGCGGGCGCCGTTCGACAGCCCGAGATGCTCGATCGGCGCCTTCACGGCGCCGGAGGTGATGTTGACGATCCGCCCGAACTTCCGGTCAATCATCCCGTCGACCGTCGCCTTGATGAGCGCGATCGGCGCCAGCATGTTGGCGTCGAGCGCCCGGATCCAGGCGTCGCGGTCCCAGTCGCGGAAATCGCCGGGCGGCGGGCCGCCGGCATTGTTGATCAGGATGTCGGGCTCGGGGCAGGCGGCCAGCGCCGCGGCCCGGCCGGCCTCGGTGGCGATGTCACCCGGCACGAGGGTGACGGCGGCACCCGTCGCGCTGCGGATCTCCGCGGCGGTCCGCTCCAGAATCTCCGCGTTGCGGGCCGTGATCGTCACCGCGACGCCCTCGCGGGCCAGCGCCAGGGCGCAGCCCTTGCCCAGTCCCTTGCTCGCCGCGCAGACGAGCGCCCGGCGCCCGCTCAAGCCGAGATCCATGGGAAGCCTCCGTGAACCGGCCCTCGCCGCGAGGGCACCCGCCGCGTCATAGCGCGCCCGCGCCGGCCGTCGAAAGCCGTGCGGCGCCGTTCAGGCACACTCGCTGTAGCCGGACCGCTCGGCCTCCTGGCGCGCCAGGCTCAGGACGCGCCGGCGCGCCTGGCTGTCGCCGATCGCCAGCCAGTGCCGCACCAGGGCGAAGAGCTCGCCGGCATCCCCGTCCGGCGGCTCGTCCAGAAAGGTCTCGGCCGGGACGTTCAGCTCGCGCGCGAGCTGCTCCAGCAAGGTCCCCCGGCGGCCGAGGGGGCGGTCCCGCACGGGCCTGCTGGGCTGCGGCGGAGCCGAAGGCACGATCGTGAACACGGTCATCCTCTAGCAATGACGGCGGCGCCGGAGGGGTCTCGCCCCCTCGGCGCACGGTGAAGACATCCTTACGGCGCCCCGCGAAACACCCGGTTACCCGGGACCTTCCTCCGCCCGCGCGGGGTCGGCGGAAGGTCCGGGGGCGGCTCTGCGCGGCGGTCGGCGCCTACCACGTACGCAGGTCGCGGATGCTGGGCGCATCGACAAATTCATCCCTCTCCGGAGCGACGAAGCCGGCCCACAGCAGGGCCGCCGCCCCGGTGACGAGCGCGAGCGCGGTGCTGAGGACGAGGCTGAGTGTCACGGCCATCCTGCCGGGCAGACGGCGTCGAACCGACGCGAGGCAGTTTCAGTGTGTCAGAAGATGTGTTGTCGCGAGCTTAAATAGGTTGGTCGCATTGCGGTTGCCGTCGGGCCGTCGTTGACAACGTTCCGGCCGCGCGGCCGGAGGGCTGCCTTCATCGGGCTGTTACCGGGCGGGACTACGCGCAGCCGGCGCGAACGCTTCTGCGGGGAATTGCCCGATGCCGGCCCAGTATTGCAGCAGCCCGCTCGACCCATGCGCGGAGCAGACGGTGCTCGTGATCTACGAGGATGATCGTCCGCTCGCCGCGATCCGATCCGTCGTCGACGCTGCCGGGCACGACGTGCTGCCGAAGCTGTCCGACGCCTGCATCCGGATCCTGCAGCTCGAGATCGCGGTGTATCACGGCCGCATCGAGCCCTACGCCTGGACGCAGCACGCTGTCGACGTCGTGGCGTCGCCGGCGGTCGTGTAGCCGCGCCGCGTCACGCCGCCGGGGGCGTTTGCCGCCCGGGCCGGCGCCGAGATCCGCTTACGGTTCGGAGACGTCCTGGGTCAACGCGCCGAACTCGCTGACCATGCATTCGTGCATGCGGCGCAGCCAGGCTCGGGCTTCCGTGGTCTGCGCCTCCGCCCGGTCGGCCCGTTCGCCCGCCGTGCGGGCCTGCTCCTCGGCGCGTTCCGCCCGTCCGATCGCCTCGCGCAGCAATCCCTCGGCGTGCCGGGCCCGGTCTTCGGACGCGCGTGCCGCCGCGTCGGATTCGCGCATCGCGCGCCGGGCATCCCGGACCGAATCCTGGGCGCTCTTCTGCAGAGCGCGCACCCGGGTCGCGACACCGCGGACGGCGGCCAGGGAGGCCGACCAGTCCTCGCCCTCGGCGGGGGCAGAGGGCACGGGACCGGAGAACAGCGCCACGACCCGGTCGATCGGGTCGGGTGTGCCGCCGCGCAGCCCGAGAGGGCCGGCCGGCGGCTCGACCGCAATTCTTGCCAGGCTGCTCACGCGGCGGCCTGATTGGCCAGATCCGAAAACTCGGCCATGATCGCGTCCTGAACGCGCCCGAGCCACGCCTCGGCGTTCTGGGCCCGCTCCTCGGCGACAAGAGCGCGCGCCTCGGCCGCCTTGGCGCGTTCCTCGGCGGCGATGACCTGCGCCTCGGCGCGCACCTGAGCGTCGCGGGCCTGCATCTCCGCGATGCGAGCGCGTTCATTGGAGGCGTTGATGTCCTCCCGAACCCGTTCCAGCACGTGCTCGATGCGCTCTTCCCGCTCCCGAGCCTGCGCCTCGATCTCGCGCGCCTGACGGGCGGCGGCCTGTACGCGGTGGATCAGCGCATCCCAATCCTGCGGCGGCGATTGCGGCGTCGGAATCCCGGTCTGCGCGTGCATCGACGTGACGACGCGCAGGACGCTGCCGAGGTTGGCTTCGGACGCAACGCTCGGTTCACGTGCGGTCTTGTCGACGGGCCGGAACCGAGGATCGCTCAGAAGCTTCTGCAGCTCACTCACGGAACGCGCACTCCAAGTCCGCAAAAATCTTAGCTGACTAAACCGTCTATAATAGTTAACAAATCGTTAATACGTGGAATGTGTGGTATTTGACCTTTAGCGAAGGCAATTGTCGGTACGTTTACGGCCCGCTTCGTTGGTCGCGCGGTTCGGCCCAGGGCTGGCTCCACGCCGTCGCGGTGGATCTCCGGAGATGCGGGATCACGAAGGATGGCCGCCGCAGCCCTGGGCGTCGAGCCGGCCGCGGACGTGCCTCTCAGAGCGGCTCGCCCGTCGCATCCTCACGCGGCGTCACGATGTCAGAACGCGCTGCCCCCTCCGCGCTCGTCCGGCCCGGCGGATGCGATGCGGGGCGTGTTCGCGCGCACGCGGTTGCGGCCTCGACAGCCATACGTGTCTGGCCTGACCCGAAACGCCCGGCGAGGTCCGCTATGACCGCTCCCCAAGTCGTCGCAACGATCTTCTTCATGATCTCGATCGGATCGTTCTCTGCGCTGGTCCTGATGGCGGCTGCGTCGGCGATGCTAGACGCAGTGGACGCTGCCTGCCGCCCCCGCCGCTCGGGCGGCCGCAGCGTCGGCCCTTGGTCGCCCCCGCATTTGGCGTGTCGGGTGCGCCAGATGGCACTTGCGCGGATCGAACTGCGGTAGCGGGGCGCGCCCCGCTCACACGCGCGCCTCAGGGCTGCCGGCGCTTCTGATTCTGCTCCACCGCAGGTCGATCCGGAGCGCTTGAGCACGCGTCGGGGTCAGCCGCGCGCATCGTCGTCTCGTCACCATCCCGGGCCTTCGCCACCATCGTGGCAGCACGGTTCGCCCCGCAGGAGGCGTGACCATGGCCGATGATCCGAAGGGAACGACACCCGAAGACCTCGCGCCTGACCGCCCGCGTCCGACCCCGCAGGGTCACGACAGCGGCGCGGTGTCAGGCGAGGACAGCACGGACCCGAATGGCGGGGCCAGACAGGGCCAGGGCGACGAGGCGGAGGGTTGAGAGCCTGTTGAGGCCGATCAGGCCGAATGCGTCGAATTGGTGGGGTCCACCAAACGGTCTGGTCACTGGCCGCGTGCTCAGAATCTGCTTTGGGAGGTTCGAGTCATGACGATTTCTACCTCGATCAACACGGTCGGCGTGGTTCGTGCGACGGAGATGATCCAATCCGCGCGCCGCGACGCGGCGCTCCAGCGTGATCCGCGTCCGCATACCGTCTCGGTCGAGATATCACGCCTCTCCGACACCCTTGCGCTGGAGCAGGATGCCGGGCGCTCACGGCCAGCTTCACAGCGGCGCGTTGTGGATATCACGGTCTAGAAAGGTAGTTTTACCTGCGGCGTCTATGTTCGGTTAAGCATAATCTGAGAGATTTAATCGATCGAAATCTGCTTCTAACGGGTTCGGAGGAGAGGATCTCTTTCAATACCTTCGGTCGTGTCAGGAATGAGCATGACGAGTGAAAAACGCCTGTCGGGCAGGACAGAGTGCTTCAGCGCCGGACACATCGTCGCCGAAGGCAACGACAGACGGCTGCGATGCCTTGTCTGGAACATGTCCGACACCGGTGCACTGGTCGAGGCTGGCGAGGATGATGCCGTGCCGGAGACATTCACCCTGGTGACGGCGATCGACCAAGCCTCGCGGCGTTGTGCCGTCGTCAGGCGTACCGGCGCACGGTTCGGCGTGGTGTTCACGGATGCCTGAGCCTGCCCTGTGAACCACCACCGGTTTCGGGTACTCCCACCCTGTCCCGTGGAACGGTCTCAGTCACGCGGTCGGCACAGGCTGACGCATGAGGGGACGGTCCTGGCCTCATCCGTACCGGGCCGGTTCGTCCACGTCTGCAGCCACGCGCCGCGCCGCGGGCAGGCGAGTTCCACATGCACGACGCTCGTCGCCCCCGGGTCGACGGATCAGCGATAGCCTCGGACGGCGTCGCCGGCGTGGCGGTGGTCGTCCTCTGGCGGTGGCGGGCGTGGCTGCGGAGCGCGCTTCGTCACGCCGCCGCGGTGCCGAGGCGGGGGCGAACGATAGCCGGGACAGGACGGGATGGTTGGGACGGTCTCGAACGTCTACTCCCTGCAGCTTTGTGCCGCCCTCGTGGTCGAGGCGGCACGCGAAGGAGCGGCTTCGACACGCATGCGGTGTTCCCGATGTCGCGCGACACGCTCGTCTCCCTGGCCCTGGCGGCAGCCTTCACGCTGGGGTGCGTCGGCATCCATGGTGCGCGCAAGCATCCGGACGCCGTGACCTTGGCCCTGGTCCTGCTGCTGGGCTTCCTCGCGACCGTGTATGTCGGCCAGCACGTGAAGCTGGATGCGCGTCACCCCACCTGGCAGCACGAGGCCTCGCACCCGTGGATGCCGCCGGCCTCGCATCCGACGATGTGAACGGCCCCGCATCGTCTTGCCGGTCCGGCCGGTCGCCGGAGGGCCCGCCACGGGGACATCGGGTCGCGCGGGCGCGACCGTTCGGGATGCACGGCCGAGTAACCCGACGGTCGCTACGATGACCGCCAGGCGGCGGGCAGCCCCGTGGGGTGACGGCGAGCGCGCCCCGAAGCTGAACGCGGCAGGGCTGCCGACGACGGCGATCGGAACCGCGGCGGGGCTTCTGGCGGGGCTGGTCTTGTGCGGGGCCGCGCCACGGATCGAACCCGCCGTCCTGGTTTCCGCCGCGATCGGCGGCGCCGCCTTCGCGTGGATCGCCTGGATGCTCTGCATCCGCCCCCGCCGGGCGCCGGGAGCCGGCAGAGCCCGGACGGAGGGTGGCCGGCTCGGACCCGCCGGGCTGAGTGCCGGGCCCGGCCAGGCTGCTCCGCGATGGTGTAGGCGGCCGTGGGCATCCCGCAGCTCGAGGCGGTTCGTTCGGCACATTGCAGCGGCAAAAACTTCGAGCGCTGCAGATTTCAGCTGCAACAGGCAGGACATCGCCCTGTAAGTCGGAGCTCCTAGTCCTCCGTCTGAGACCGCAATACGGCGGCCAGGACAGAGGGCGACATGCTCACGGATCATGCCACGATAATCGAGGCCGCAGCACGCTCTGTGCTGGCTCATGAGCGCGCGGTCCGACACCCCTCCCGACGCATGAAAGTCTTTGATTGTGCTTGCCTCGGGCTCGCATTCTTCGGAACAGCGAGCACGGTCGCGGCGTGGCAAGACCCTGCCCCGCGCGTCGGGACCACCATCAGCGGGGCCCTCAGCGACAGAGGTGATAGCAGACAACCGTCGCACGGGGATCTCGACCTCGGCGCCTTTCTCCAAATCGCTGGCCGCTGAAAGGGCCAGCCGATGAATTCGATGCTGACGGGTCTCTTCCCGCTCCTCATTGTCGCGAAGTGGGGCGCCGGTTCTGTCTTGGTGGAACGCGCTTGGCATCAGCGCGCGCCGGCTGGCCAGATCGTGGCAGCGCTGCTCTGCGTCGGCTTTTGCTTCGCTGCCATCGCGGCGTTGGCTTGGGCGATGCCGCAGCCGGATCAGAACTGGTCCGATGCTCCCATGGGCCAGATCGTGCGGCAGGGCCCGTCCGCGCTGGAAGCGCCGATCCCGGGCCGTTGAAGCGGCGTTCACGCCACCGCGCCCTCGCCGCTGGCGGTGCGAAGTCGGGATGACGCGCGATGGTCGACGCAATTCCCGAGACACCGGGCGCAGCCAGACCTCCACCCTGGGTGGCCGAGCGACGGTCGCTCAACCTCCGGGACGGGGGGTGGTCCAGAATGCCATGACCAGAAACCCGATGACCAAGGGTATGACCGCGTCCGATCTTGCGGTCGGCTGGACGATGGCGGGCAGCTTGGCGTTCGCCTTGTTCCAGTCCGTGCAGCTCATGGCGCTGCCCGCACACGTGGTCTGAGCCGCGCCCGTCACGCCACCGCCTCGCGCCGGAACCGGACATGCTCGGCGTCGGCATCCTGTGCGCCATCGCCGGGCGCGTCGCGTGAGCGCCCGGCCCTTCCATCCGTTCAGGCCGAGGCGGCGGCTGCGTCGGGTGCGCGCGTCAGCTCAACACGACGCTGCCGACTTGACCCGTGATCTCCGCGCGCACCGAGGCGGACATCTCCGCCATGTCCTGCGCCGCCCGCGGCAGGTCCTGGGCCAACCGCATGGCCCGCCGGTCGAGCGCATCGCAGACTTCGACGATGTCCGAGGATGCCAGAGCCTGCCGCTCCACGAGGGCGCGAATCAGTTCGGTCGCGAAGAAGATCGTCGCCATCTTGAGGTGCAGCGCGGCTCGCCCCCCGGCGACGTCGGCCAGATCCTGGATCGTGCTGCTGAGCGTCTTGGCCTCGTCCGGCGTCATCGCACACTCCATCGGTGCTGCTCGCCGGCCGATGGTCGCGGAAACGGCCGGGCTTCACAAGAGCCCTGCCGGTTTCGGTCAGTTTTCGAACGCGTCGGCGGATAGATGACAAGGTATGTTAAGCGCGATTATTGCATTCGCGGCTGCGTCGACGCGCGCGTGTCTGCAGGCGCACGGGGTCGGTCTGCGAGGAGGCTGAGAGACGGGCGGACAAGCCTCCACCGGGCTCGATCACGATCGTATGCCGGTCCTTCTGGAAGGCGCTTAGGGCTTGCCGGGCCACGGAGCCGGCGATTGCCCGCCCTGCGAGGCGTAGAGGCTCCCGGACCCCGTGCCGATGCCGAGCCTGCTGGGGATCGAGGGGCCGGACCCGCCGGCCATGGCGGGCCGCGATGCCGGGCATCGGCGGATCGCCGCACTCATGGTGTTTCCCGCTGCAGGCATCGTCAGCGTCCTGGCCAACCGGACGCCGCCGAACGATTCGCGCGAGACGGCGGCCGCCTTCGATCGGATCGTGTTCTTGGCGCTGGCTTCCGGGCGCGACGGCCCGGCCAGCACGATCACGGATTACCGCCGCGCGTTCGGGATCTGGCGGCGCAGCTTCGACCGGCGCCGGAGGCAGGCTCGCGAGCGGCTCGCCGAGGCCTGGAACGGGCGTGACACCCGTCAGGCGGGCGTAACGCCTGTGTCGGACGATGTGACAGTCCGTAACTTACCACGCCTGGAATTTCGGCAAGATTGACTTTAATCAAGATGTGGCCGGCACAAAAAGGATGGAAACGCTATGACTGGGTAGCGATGGCGGCAACTATGAGACCCGATCAGGTTCAGCTTGCTCAAGACGCGTATGTCTCGGCCGCAGATTTCATAGACAATTACATAGACAAGCTTTCAGTAGCCCCCAGGCATCTGTTGCGGAACCACGTGGCGTTCGAGATCGCATATCGTATCAAGCAAGGTGTCGACCGCAAGCAGGAGCTGATTGCCCTCGCAGTCCAAGCAGCGCTCACGGAGGCGATGCTCAAATCCCTGCGCTCTGCCGAGCCCGAGGCCGTGAGCTGCTATCGCTGATTCAGCTGTCTCTATGACAGTCCGCGTCACCGGGGTGTCTTCCGTTCCTCCGCGGTCGGAATCCGTCACGGCCTGCACCGTGACCTGATCTTGGGGGGAGACGCTGCCGGCCGCGGATCACGCGGGCCGGTGTCCAAGAATGGGATCGTGACCGTCTCCTCCTCTGTGGTGTCCGGCGGCCACCGCCGGTGAGGTGCTTGTCGCGCAGGAACCGCGTCGCGTGCACGAGACGGGACGTGGTCTTTCGTCTTCCGTCGCAGGCACATGCGCAGGGCGGCCCGCCACGGCCGGGGGCGAACCGTTCCATGGACGATCGCGGGAACGTCCTTTTCACCATCTCGGCCGGATGGAATGGGCCGAAAGGGGCCTGTGTCCGTTCAGAGCGCATGGGTATACCCGCGCAGACGCCACAGGATTGCCCGACGTCCCGCGCGGGTGCGATGGCCGATCTGCCGACGGCCGTCTTCGTCGAACGCTGGCGCCTCATCACGGGCGAGCCGCCGGCCATCCTGCTCAACCCACGCAGTGCGATGCTGGCTCTGCTCGTCGCGAGCACGCCTGTCGCGCCCCTCGAGCCGCCAGTCCCCGCCTGGGATGATGGCGGGCGTGGCAGTGGCACGCCGCGCTGATCCGCCATCCCCTCACCGAGCCGCGCATCGGCTCATCGCCGGTGGGATCCGCCAGCGATCGGAATCGTCATCGGGCCACAACGCTGTGGCCCTGCGCACGCGGCGCCTCAACCGCAAGGTCGAATGCGACGCGCAGAGCGGGGCTGGCGGCGCCACGATCGTCCGAACGCGCGCCGCCCATCAGGCGCGCGTCGTCTCTGCGCCGCCAAGTTTCGCGAGCCAGTCCGCTTCGGTCGCGAGGCCGGCGGCGTCGATCCCGTGGGTCGGTGACACCGGCGGCCTTGGCGGCGGGCTGGCTGCAGCGACGAAGAAGTCCGGTCTGCCGCATGTTCATCCGCACAGGCCGCGGCACTCGGCTGCCGTCCGACAGGCAGAGGCAGGCGTTCCAATGGAGGAGATCGCGAGCGACCTCGGCCATTCCAAGCCCGAACATGACCGGCGCGATTTATGCGCGGATCTCGCCGGAAGCTTTGAGCAGAGGGGCTGCCGCGTTCGAGCTCGACAAAGGTCCGAATCTCGTTCCAAAGGCCGCGTCGGGCCGCGACGGGTTCGGCGCACCCGCTCCAGGTTCAGTGAACCTGCAATGACATTTCCTGTGGGACGCCGTTCTGGAAAAAACCAGTGCCATCAGAGCGTTAATGGTGGAGACGACAGGGATCGAACCTGTGACCTTTCCCATGTCAAGGGAATGCACTACCGCTGTGCTACGTCTCCTCATCGACCGCGATCAGGTTCGCCGAACCTGGACGCCATCGAAATAGTCCATGTATCTCAGCGACTTATGAGGAGTGCCGCCTACCCTGTCAAGGTAGTGCTCTCCCGCTGAGCTACGCGCCCGGGCCGGAGCCGTTTGAACTCCGGTGGGCGGGGCCTATAGCGGCTGCCCGGCGAGCGCGCAAGCGGTACCTGAGCGCCGGGCAGCCGCAATCGCCGATCCAGCCGGCGGAGCCGTTATGGTGCACGCCGGCGGAAAAATGCGCTATGGGCCTGCCGCTCGGCATCCGGCCGCGCCGCGACACACGGCGCCGGCACGCCGCCGCCTCACGCTACGGGACATGCGATACTTCATCGACCATGATCACGGTGACTCGATCCGCGGCTGGATCGTGCCGGACAATCCCCTCGCCATCAGCCGGGTCGTGGTCTCGGTCGACGGGCGACGCGTGGCCGAGATCCCGGCCAGCTTCACGGACGAGGTCTTCAAGCGCAATGGCTGGCACGCGACCGGCCAATGCACCTTCCTGGTCACTCCGGGCGAGGTGCCCGGGCTGCCCGAGTTCCCGCGTTTGGAGCTCTACGACGCCGATACCAACGTGCTGGTCTACCGGCGCGTGCCGTCCGAGGGACGGGTGCGGCTGCGCACGATGCTGATCAACACCGGCATCGAGCCTGAGGCCGTGCTCCAGGCCGCGCTCTTCCCGCATTTCCAGCACTGCTACTTCGGCGTCCACAAGCTGCCGGACGAGATCCTGACCTGCGTGCTGACCGGCCCGGCCGCCCCGTCGGCCTTCCTGTCCGGAGCCGTGACGATCCCGCGCTACGAGAATTTCCTGACGCCGGACCTGATGATCACCGCGATCCTGCTGCAGGAGCCGCAGATCGAGATGGCGACCCGCATGCTCTGGCTGAAGGCGCGGACCGGCGACGCCGCCGATCCCGCGCGCAGCTGGCGCCTGGGCCCGCTCGCCGAGGCCGCGGCCTTTGCGGACGAGTATGACTTCACCGACGTGAAAAGCCTCAAACGGTTCTTCCGCATGCTGCCGGAATCCGCCTACCGGCTGCTCTACAACCCGCTGACGCGCCAGCTCGGAACCCGCATGCCGGAGGACCGGCTGCATCCGGGCAATTCTATCGCGGCGATCGAGATCCTCGCCCGGGTCGGCATCGTCGGGCACAAGACCCGGTTTCCCGCCTTCGCGTCGACCCTGTTCGACCGGCTCGGCATCGGCGCGCCGATCCCGGTCCTGCCCGCAATACCCGCCGAGACCCAGGCGCTGGCCGAGCGCCTCAGGTCCGTCAAGGCGGTCGAGGAGATGATCGTGTTCGATGTGGCCATGTCGGATGCCGTGAAGGCCTCGGTCGACAAGAGCTGGAGTTGACGGTGCGGCCGACCGGGCCGGAGGCGCCCGAACTTCGCCTCCCGCCGGCGCACCTGACCGGGCTCTGGCGCGCGCGCCGCACCCTGCCGGCCCGGGCCGCGCCGGACGGGCTGCGCGTCGCGCTTCTGGACCTCGCGGATCGCTGGGTCGAGATCACGCTGTCCAACGACCCGGCCGAGGGCCGCGATACGGTCCCGGATATCAGCTTCGTCGGGCCGGACGGGCGTCCGGGATCGGTGCTGCCCCAGGAGGCGCGGGGCGGGGGCGCCTTCGCGTGGATCGGCCGCCTGCCCGGCAATATCGTCGAGCTGCGCGTGGCCGATCCGGCCGGCCGGGTTCCGGCCCGGCTGCGCCGGATCTCGGTGCGCCGCCTCGCCCGACCGGTCCTGGCCCTGCGCGGCCTGATGCGCGAGCCCGGCCTGACCGCGCAGGCGCTCACTTGGCGCGTCCTCGGCAAGAAGGTGCGCGCGCGGGGCTTCCTCGGGCGGGCCCTGCGCCACCGGCGGGTGACCGGCTACGAGGCCTGGCTCGGGACCCATGCGCTGCGCCGTGCGGAGCGGGACGGGATCGCCGCCGAGATCGCGGACTGGGCCGACCCGCCCCTGATCTCCGTGCTGATGCCGGTGCACGACCCCGACCCGAAGGTGCTGCGGGCCGCCCTGGCGTCGCTGCGCGCGCAGCTCTACCCGCATTGGGAGCTCTGCGTCGTCGACGACGCCTCGACGCGCCCCGCGATCCCGAAGATCCTGGCCCAGGCGGCCGAGGCCGATCCGCGCATCCGCGTCCACACCCGGTCGAAGAACGGCCACATCGCCCGCGCGACCAACGACGCGCTGGGCCTGGCCCGGGGCGTGGTCTGCGCCTTCATGGACCATGACGACGCGCTCACCGTGGACGCGTTCTACGAGGTCGCCCGGGCGCTCCGCCGTGATCCGGATCTCGTGCTGATCTACAGCGACGAGGACAAGATCGACGGGCGCGGCCGCCGGTTCGACCCGCATTTCAAGTCGGGCTTCGACCGCGAGCTGCTCTACGCGCAGAACTACATCAACCATCTCACGGTGGTGCGCACCGAGGCTTTGCGCGCCGTCGGCGGGCTGCGCCCCGGCTTCGAGGGCAGCCAGGACCACGACCTGCTGCTCCGGCTCACGAACGGCGCCGATCCCGCCCGCATCCGCCATATTCCGCGGGTGCTCTATCACTGGCGGGCCGCGCAGGGGTCAGGCACCTTCTCGGACCGGTCGCTCGCCCGGGCCGAAGCGGCGCGCCTGCAGGCCCTCGCGGAGGTCGTGGCCCCCTGGGGCGGCCGGGCGGAACGCGGTCCCGGCGGCTTCAACCGCCTGATCCGGCCGCTGCCGGCACCGCCGCCGCGGGTCTCCGCGATCATCCCGACCCGGGACCGGGCCGAGATCCTGTCGGTGACCCTTGACGGGCTGCTCGGCGCGACCGACTACCCCGACATCGAGGTGGTGATCGTCGACAACGACAGCCGCGAGCCCGAGACCGCGGCCCTGTTCGCCCGCTACCGGGACGATCCGCGGGTCCGCGTCGTGAAGGTACCGGGCGCGTTCAACTTCTCGGATCTGTCGAACCGGGGTGCCGCCGCCGCGACCGGCGCGGTGCTCCTGTTCCTCAACAACGACATCGAGGTGCTCGAGCCCGGCTGGCTCGCCGAGTTGGTCCGCCACGCGGTTCGGCCGGAGATCGGCGCCGTCGGGGCCAAGCTGCTCTATCCGGACCGCACCATCCAGCATGGCGGCATCGTCCTGGGAATCGGGGGGGTGGCCGGCCACAGCCATCTCGGCGTCGCGGATGCGGATCCGGGCTATTTCTGCCGGATGGTCATCGCCCACGAGGTCTCGGCGGTCACCGGCGCATGCCTGGCCATGCGGGCCGAGGTCTTCACCGAGGTCGGGGGGTTCGACGCGGTCGACCTGAAGGTCGCCTTCAACGACGTCGATCTCTGCCTGAAGATCCGCCGGGCCGGCTACCGGATCGTCTGGACGCCCTTCGCGAAGCTGATCCACCACGAGTCGAAGAGCCGCGGCGCCGAGGACACGCCCGAGAAGCAGAAGCGCTTCGAAGGCGAGGTGCTGACCATGCTGGATCGCTGGGGGCCCGAGCTGCGTGCAGACCCCTACTACAACATCAACCTGTCACGGAACTCGGCGCATTACCGGGTCTGAGCCGCGCCGGTCCCGCGGATGCTGTCGGCAGCCCGCGACGACATGGTGCTATGCGTGCGTCAGTGGGTGAACTTGCGTCCGGAGCCGGTTGCGATACCTCTGGACATGCCGCATGAGGCGGTTCCGGCCAAGGCGTCCAGGCGGGCGCGCGGCGAGGGCAGCAACCAGAAATGAGTGCGAACACCCCTACGGTCACGGGCCTTGAGCGCGACGCCCAGCAGGCGACGGGGGACCACAAGGTCCATCCCAACGAGATCGCCATCGGCGTGGTGATCGGACGTGCGTCCGAATACTTCGACTTCTTCGTGTTCGGCATCGCCTGCGTGCTGGTCTTCCCGAAGGTGTTCTTCCCCTTCGTCGATCCGCTCAAAGGCATGCTCTACGCCTTCGCGATCTTCGCCCTCGCCTTCATCGCCCGCCCGATCGGCACCGTGCTGTTCATGGCGATCGACCGGCGCCACGGCCGCAGCGTCAAGCTGACCACGGCCCTGTTCCTGCTCGGCGGCTCGACGGCGGCGGTGAGCTTCCTGCCGCGCTACGACAGCATCGGCATCTCGGCGGTCTACATCCTCGCCGGCCTGCGGGTGCTGCAGGGCCTGGCGCTGGGTGGCGCCTGGGACGGCCTCGCCTCGCTGCTCGCCATGAACGCGCCGCGCGAGCGCCGCGGCTGGTACGCGATGATCCCGCAGCTCGGCGCGCCGCTGGGCTTCACGGTGGCGAGCGCCCTGTTCGCGTTCTTCCTGGTCAACCTCGACGAGGCCGACTTCATCGACTGGGGCTGGCGCTTCCCGTTCTACTGCGCCTTCACCATCAACGTGGTCGCCCTGTTCGCACGGCTTCGCCTGGTCGCCACAGACGAGTTCGCCCGGATGATGGATCTCGACCGGCTGCGCCCGGTCCCGGCCCTGGAACTGTTCCGCCACCATGCCGGCGACGTGATCCGCGGCGCCTTCGTGCCGCTGGCCGCCTTCGCGCTGTTCCACCTCGTGACGATCTTCCCGATCGCGTGGCTGGCGCTGAACAGCACCACCCGCTCGCCGGGCGAGTTCCTGATCGTGCAGTTCTCGGGCGCCATCGTGTGCGCCGGCGCGGTCGCGGCCTCCGGGCTGATCGCCGACCAGATCGGCCGCCGCAACTGCCTGATCATGAGCTCTTCGCTGATCGGCTTCTTCGCGATCGGCAGCATCATCGCGCCGCTCCTGTTCGGCGAGAGCGCCATCGGCCAGACGATCTACGTCACGATCGGCTTCATGCTGCTCGGCCTCGCCTACGGCCAGACCGCGGGTGCGGTGAGCGCCCGCCTCGGCAACCACTACCGCTACACCGGCGCCGCGCTCACGTCCGACTTCGCGTGGCTGCTCGGGGCCGGTTTCGCGCCGCTCGTCGCGCTGTTCCTTTCGCAGCGCTACGGGCTCGCGATGATCGGCGTGTACCTCCTGTCCGGTGCGGCCTGCAGCTTGGTGGCCCTGTTCACCGACCGCTCGGAAATGCGTCAGATGTAGCCGGTCCGGCCCGCGGCACAGGCCGCCGGCCGCCCGTTGACCGACAGGAACGCCGCCTCGCGCGGCACGGCAGAAGCGCCGCGGCAGCGGCATGGGATAACGAGACGCGTGCTGTGACCTCTTCGACCCCTCGACCGGACAGGACCGACACTGCGACCCGCCGAGGCGGCCGTGGGCGGCGCCTGCTGCCGCTCCTCGCCCTGCCGCTCCTGACCCTGCTGGGCGGCTGCAACTTCGTGGTCCTGCACCCGGCCGGCTACGTCGCCGAGCAGCAGCGCAACCTCGTGCTGGCGGCGACCGGGCTGATGCTCCTGATCATCGTGCCGGTGATCGCCTTCACGCTGATCTTCGCGTGGCGCTACCGCGCCACCAACGAGGATGCGGTCTACGATCCGGATTGGCACCACTCGACGCAGCTCGAGGTGCTGATCTGGACGGCGCCGCTGATGATCATCATCGCGCTCGGCGCGCTCACCTGGATCGGGACCCACACCCTCGATCCGTTCCGGCCGCTCAGCAAGATCGATCCCAAGCGCGACGTCCCGGCCGGCACCCAGCCGCTCGAGGTCGAGGCGATCGCCATGGATTGGAAGTGGCTGTTCCTCTACCCGCAATACGGGGTCGCCACGGTCAATGAGCTGGCCGCGCCCGTGGATCGGCCGATCCGCTTCAAGATTACTGCGACCGACGTGATGAACACGTTCTACGTGCCCACGCTCGCCGGCATGGTCTACGCGATGCCGGGGATGCAGACGCAGCTCCACGCGGTGATCAACCGCGAGGGCGCTTACGAGGGCCGCTCGGCGCATTACAGCGGCGCCGGCTTCTCCAACATGTTCTTCAAGTTCCACGGCGTGACCAACGAGGGCTTCGACCAGTGGATCGCCAAGGCCAAGGCCCAGGGCGGTGAGCTCACCCAGGAGGCCTATCTCAAGCTCGAGGAGCCGAGCGAGGCCGAGCCGGCGCGGTTCTACAAGTCGTACATGAAGGGCCTCTACGACCGGATCATCGGCATGTGCCCGCGTCCCGACCAGATGTGCGTCGGCGAGATGACGAAGATCGACGCCCAGGGCGGCGCCTCGGGCGAGGAGGCGGCGGCGAACTACAAGCGGCTGCAATACGACAACCGCCTCGCCGAGCGCGGCGTCGAGGGGCCCGGCGCGACGGCGCCGGCTTCCGAGACCGGGCCGCACGGCCAGACGCAGCCCCAGGGCATGCAGCCGCGGCCCGACATGGGCAACCCGGATGTCCGGGACCAGAAGGCGCCCGACAGCCAGGGCAAGGGCTCCGGCGAGGGCCAGAGCGAGGGCGGCCAGATCGCCCCGAAGCAGCTGAACCAATGAGGCCGCGCGCCGATGACAGCGGACTCCACACACATGACCGGCGGTCGCCGTCGAACCCACTGAACGGGCCGATCCCATGTTCGCAAACCTAGACCTACAGCAGCTGCTCTTCGGACGATTTACGATCGAGCAGATCCCCTATCACGAGCCGATTCTGCAGGCGACGTTCGCGGGCGTCGCCGTGGTCGGCCTCGCTGTGCTCGGCGTCATCACCTACTACCGCTTCTGGGGGCCGATGTGGCGTGACTGGATCACGTCGATCGACCACAAGAAGATCGGCATCATGTACTGCATCTTCGCGGGCGTGATGCTGCTGCGCGGCTTCGCCGACGCGGTCCTGATGCGCTCGCAGCAGGCGGTCGCGTTCGGCCAGGAGCAGGGCTTCCTGCCGCCGCACCACTACGACCAGATCTTCACCGCCCACGGCATGATCATGATCTTCTTCGTGGCGATGCCGTTCGTCACGGGACTCATGAACTTCGCCGTGCCGCTGCAGATCGGCGCCCGCGACGTCGCCTTCCCGTTCCTGAACAATTTCAGCTTCTGGATGACGGTGGCCGGCGGTATGCTGGTGATGGTCTCGCTGTTCGTCGGCGAGTTCTCCCGCGCCACCTGGCTCGCCTACCCGCCGCTCTCCGGGGCGGCGATGAGCCCCGGCGTCGGCGTCGACTACTACATCTGGGCGCTGCAGATCGCCGGTATCGGGACGCTGCTCTCAGGGATCAACCTGATCGCCACCATCGTGAAGATGCGGGCGCCCGGCATGACCATGATGAAGCTGCCGATCTTCGTCTGGTCGTCGCTGTGCACCAACATCCTGATCGTGGCCGCCTTCCCGATCCTGACGGCCGTTCTCGCGATGCTGTCGCTGGACCGTTACGTCGGCACGCACTTCTTTACCAACGACCTTGGCGGCAACGCCATGCTGTACTTCAACCTGATCTGGATCTGGGGTCACCCGGAGGTCTACATCCTGATCCTGCCGGCCTTCGGTGTGTTCTCCGAGATCACCTCGACCTTCTGCGGCAAGCGGTTGTTCGGCTACACCTCGATGGTTTACGCGCTGGTGGTGATCACCATCCTCGCCTACCTGGTGTGGTTGCACCACTTCTTCACCATGGGCTCCGGCGCCGACGTGAACTCGTTCTTCGGGATCACGACGATGATCATCTCGATCCCCACGGGTGCGAAGATCTTCAACTGGATGTTCACCATGTACCGCGGCCGGATCCGGTTCGAGGTGCCGATGCTGTGGGTGGTGGCGTTCATCGTCACCTTCGTGATCGGCGGCATGACCGGCGTCCTGCTGGCGGTGCCCCCGGCCGACTTCGTGCTCCACAATTCGCTGTTCCTGATCGCGCACTTCCACAACGTGATCATCGGCGGCGTGCTGTTCGGCATGTTCGCCGGCGTGACCTTCTGGTTCCCCAAGGCCTTCGGGTTCAAGCTCGACGAGTTCTGGGGCAAGATGGCCCTCGTGTTCTGGGTGAGCGGGTTCTACGTCGCCTTCATGCCGCTCTACGTGCTCGGCCTGATGGGCGTGACCCGGCGCATGCAGCACTTCGACGACCCGTCGCTGCAGATCTGGTTCGTCATCGCGGCCTTCGGCGCGGCGCTCATCGCTTGCGGCATCGCCTCGCAGATCATCATGTTCGTGGTCTCGATCCGCAATCGCGAGAAACTGCGCGACCTGACCGGCGACCCGTGGGGCGGCCGGACGCTCGAATGGTCCACCTCCTCGCCGCCGCCGGACTACAACTTCGCCTTCACCCCGGTGGTCCACGATTCCGACGCGTGGTGGGACATGAAGAACCGCGGCTTCGCCCGTCCGATGACCGGCTACAAGCCGATCCACATGCCCAAGAACACCGCCTCCGGCGCCATCCTGGCGGCCCTGAACTTCACCTTCGGCCTGGCCATGGTCTGGTACGTCTGGTGGCTGGCGGCGCTCTGCTTCGTGGCGATCTTCGTCGTCGCGATCCTCCACACCTTCAACTACAATCGCGACTTCTACATTCCTGCCGACACGGTCAGTCGGACGGAAGGTCAGCGGTCGCGCGAACTGGAATTGGCGTGATTCGATGATGCACGGGGAGACTGCACCCCCCGGCGCCGCGGCGCCGGTCTTCTACCAGACCGACGAGGAGGGCCATCATTCCGAGGGCTCGACGATGCTCGGGTTCTGGCTCTACCTGATGAGCGACTGCCTCATCTTCGCAACCCTGTTCGCGACCTACGGGGTGCTCGGCCGCAGCTATGCGGCCGGGCCGACCCCCAAGGACCTGTTCGACCTGCCGGGCATCGCGGTGAACACCGCGATGCTGCTGTTCTCGTCCATCACCTACGGCTTCGCCATGCTGGAGATGGATCGGAATCGGATCAAGCAGACGCAGATCTGGCTGGCGATCACCGGCCTGTTCGGCGTGGCCTTCGTGTCCCTGGAGATCCGGGAATTCGTCCACCTGTTCCATGAGGGCGCCCCGCCCTGGCGCAGCGCCTTCCTGTCGTCGTTCTACACCCTGGTGGCGACGCACGGCCTGCACGTCTCGGTCGGCATCCTCTGGCTGGTCGTGCTGCTGGTGCAGCTGCGCAAGCACGGCCTGATCGTCGAGAACAAGCGCCGGCTGATGTGCCTGTCGATGTTCTGGCACTTCCTCGACCTGATCTGGATCGGGGTGTTCACCGTCGTCTACCTGATGGGAGTGCTCGAATGAGCGCCGACGCGCACCACCTGTCCGGGCACGGCCAGGATACCCACGACGCGCACGCCCACAGCGAAGGCGGGCACGGCAGCTTCGGCAGCTACATCACCGGCTTCGTCCTGTCGGTGATCCTGACGGTGATCCCGTTCTGGCTGGTGATGGGCAACGTGCTCGACAACAGCCTCGTCACCACCCTGGTGATCCTGGCGCTGGGCGGCGTGCAGATGATCGTGCACGTCATCTACTTCCTGCACATGAACACGAAGTCGGAGGGCGGCTGGACCTTCCTGGCCCTGATCTTCACCATCATGGTCGTGGTGATCATGCTCTCGGGCTCGGTGTGGGTGATGTACCACCTCAACCACAACATGATGCCGATGGATGCCCACGACGTCATGAACAACGCCCGCTGAGCGCGCGTTCGGAGATGGGGCCCGCGGGGTCGGGAGGGGGGGCTGATCCGAGATTGGCCCCCTCCCCGGCCCCGCTCTCGTTGCTGCGGCGCGTCGTGTTCGGCGTCGCTGCGGGCTTCGTGTTCGTCGTGCTCGTCGGACTCGGAACCTGGCAGGTCCAGCGCCGGACCTGGAAGCTCGACCTGATCGCCCGGGTCGATGCAAGGGTTCACGCGCTGGCCGTGCCGGCCCCCGGCCCCGCCGAATGGCCGCGCATCGGCCCCAACGACGCCTACCGGCATGTCTGGCTGGCCGGCACCTTCATCCACGACCGGGAAACCCTGGTCCAGGCCGTGACCGAGCGCGGCGGCGGCTTCTGGGTGCTGACGCCGCTTCGCCGCTCTGACGGCAGCCTCGTGCTCGTCAATCGCGGCTTCGTTCCGGGGGCGAACCGCGACCCCGCGACCCGGCAGGCCGGCCAGGAGGCGGGCGAGACCCGCGTGACTGGCCTCCTGCGGCTGACCGAGCCCGGCGGCGCGTTCCTGCGGTCGAACGACCCCAGGGACGGGCGCTGGTACTCGCGCGACGTGGCCGCCATCGCGGCGGCCCGGGGCCTCACCGACGTCGCCCCCTACTTCGTCGATGCCGACGCGACGCCCAATCCCGGCGGCCTGCCTTTGGGCGGCCTTACGGTGATCGCCTTCCCGAACAGCCACCTGGTCTACGCCCTGACCTGGTACGGGATGGCGCTGATGCTCGCATGCGCGGTGATCTACGTCCTCCGCAGCCGCGGGGTCTCTAGACCTGTGGGGGAGTAGCCCGGTTTCCGGGGGCGTCTATAATGAGGTGACAAACGCCATAACGAGTCACCGCCATGACCACCCGCATTCCGAACTTCGCCGAGATATCTTGGGTCGGCGAACCGCTTGCGGTGGCGTCGCCGGCATTGCCTGAGCCCTGGATGACCCCGGAGGGCATTCCGGTGAAGGGCCGGTACGGGCCGGAGGACCGCGAGGGCATCGAGTTCCTCGACACCTTTCCTGGCATCGCGCCGTTCCTGCGCGGCCCCTACCCGACCATGTACGTCACCCAGCCCTGGACGATCCGGCAATATGCCGGCTTCTCCACGGCCGAGGATTCGAACGCCTTCTACCGGCGCAACCTCGCGGCCGGCCAGAAGGGCCTGTCGGTGGCCTTCGATCTCGCCACCCACCGCGGCTACGATTCCGACCACCCGCGCGTCTCGGGCGATGTCGGCATGGCCGGCGTGGCGATCGACTCGATCTACGACATGCGGACGCTGTTCTCCGGCATCCCCCTCGACGAGATGACCGTGTCGATGACGATGAACGGCGCGGTGCTGCCGATCCTCGCCCTCTACATCGTCGCCGCAGAGGAACAGGGCGTGCCGCCGCAGAAACTCGCCGGCACGATCCAGAACGATATTCTCAAGGAATTCATGGTCCGCAACACCTACATCTATCCCCCCAAGGGATCGATGCGGATCATCTCCGATATCTTCGCCTATACGTCGAAGAATATGCCGAAATTCAACTCGATCTCGATCTCCGGCTATCACATGCAGGAGGCCGGGGCGACGAACGACCTGGAACTCGCCTACACGCTGGCGGACGGCGTCGAGTACATCAAGGCCGGACTGGCCGCCGGCCTGACCATCGACCAGTTCGCCCCGCGCCTGTCGTTCTTCTGGGCGATCTCGACCAACTTCTTCATGGAGATCGCCAAGATGCGGGCCGCGCGCCTGATCTGGGCCAAGCTGGTGAAGGGGTTCGATCCGAAGTCCGAGAAGTCGCTGGCGCTGCGGACCCATTCCCAGACCTCCGGCTGGTCGCTCACCGCCCAGGACGTGTTCAACAACGTCACCCGCACCAATATCGAGGCGATGGCGGCGACGCAGGGCGGCACGCAGTCCCTGCACACCAACGCGCTCGACGAGGCGCTGGCGCTCCCCACCGACTTCTCCGCCCGGATCGCGCGCAACACCCAGCTGTTCCTGCAGCAGGAGAGCGGCACCTGTCGGATCGTCGACCCGTGGGGCGGCTCCTACTATGTGGAAAAACTCACCGCCGACATCGCGGCCCGGGCCTGGGAGCATATCCGCGAGGTCGATCAGCTCGGCGGCATGGCCAAGGCGATCGAGGCCGGCATCCCCAAGCTGCGGATCGAGGAGGCCGCCGCTCGGGCCCAGGCCCGGATCGATTCCGGCCGGCAGACCATCGTGGGGATCAACAAGTTCAAGTCCGACGACGACATGGCCATCGACCTCCTGCGGGTCGACAACGGCAATGTCCGCCGCCTGCAGATCGACAAGCTCAAGCGCCTGCGCTCCGAGCGCGACGAGGCCGCCGTCACGGCCCGGCTCGAGGCGCTGACCAAGGCCGCCGAGACCAACGAGAACCTGCTCGAACTCGCGGTCGACGCGGCCCGGGCCAAGGCGACGGTGGGCGAGATTTCCGAGGCCCTGGAGAAGGCCTGGGGCCGGCACCGCGCCGAGATCCGCTCGATCTCCGGCGTCTACAAGCGCGAGGTGGGGGGCATGTCGCCAGTGGTCGAGGAAGTCCGGGCGCTGGTCGAGGCGTTCGAGGAGAACGACGGGCGCCGGCCGCGCATCCTGGTCGCCAAGATGGGCCAGGACGGGCACGACCGCGGCCAGAAGGTGATCGCCTCGGCCTTCGCCGACCTCGGCTTCGACGTGGATATCGGGCCGCTCTTCGCCACCCCGGCCGAGGCCGCCCGGCAGGCGGTGGAGAACGACGTGCACATCGTCGGCGTCTCCTCGCTGGCGGCCGGGCATCTCACCCTGGTGCCGGAGCTGAAGGCGGCGCTCACCGAGCAGGGCCGCGACGACGTGATGATCGCCATCGGCGGCGTGATCCCGCCGGGCGACTACGACGCCCTGGTGGCGGCGGGCGCCTCGGCGATCTTCCCGCCCGGCACGGTGATCGCCGAGGCCGCGGTCAAGCTGATCCGCGCGCTGAACGACCGGCTGGGCTACGCGGCCCGACAGGCGGCGGAGTAGGATCGGGGCCCGTCTCCCCGATCGCTGGGAGACGGGGTGACGCTCAGTTCAACGCCTGCGGGTCCGCCTCCGTGAGGAAGGCCGCGACCGCGTGGAGGAACTGCATGCGGTTTTTCTCCATCATCACCGTGTGCGTGCCCTCCCCGAGTTCGATGAAGCGCTTGTAGGGGGCGTGCGTGAGCTTCGTGAAGTATTCCTGCGCCTGGTAGCTCGGCAGATCCGCGTCCCATTCGGCGTGGATGATCAGCACCGGCACGCGGATATCGCCCGGGTCGTAGAGCGGCTTGCCCGCGGCCCAGTACGCGTCCTTGTCGGCCACGGTGCCGTTCGGCGCCCGCAGCACCGGCGGCGATTGCCGGGCGCCGACCGGGTCGGTGGCGAAGGTCGCGTCGGCCCATTGGTCGAACCAGCCCGGCGGGATCAGGTCGGCCTGCTTGTCCTCGGGCACCCCGGTGAGCCAGCGCGCCTTGGCGCTGTCCCGGCTGACGCTGCGATAGGCGCCGAGCGGCCCGGAGCCGCCGCCCATCAGGGCCGGCGTGCGCGCCAGCCATTGCGGCGCGTAGAGGACCAGCCGGTTCACCCGGTCGTTGTGGGTGCTGGTGTAGAGCCCCATGGTCGAGGTCCCCCAGGACCAGCCCATCAGGTCGATCTTGTCGACGTTGCGCCGCTTCAGGATGAAGTCGACCACCTGCCCCACCACCTTGGCCGCGTCCGGCGTGCGCATGAACGGCGGATTGTCGGCGGCCGGGGCGCTCATCGGCGCCGGGCGCCCGGATTGCCCGTAGCCCGGTAGGTCCACGAGGTAGACGTCGAATCCCTGGCCGGCGAAATAGTCCATCGCCGACATCCCGCCGAGCGGCAGGTCGAAGGCCGTGGACGCCGGATAGGTCGAGCCGTGCACGAACAGCAGGATCCGGTCGCCCGCGAAGCGTTCGGTTCCGGCCGGGTGCTTGTTGCGCACGTAGACGTCGATGCCCGGCTCGCTCCACGGCAGGCGGAATTCTTCGGTCTGCAGCCGGCCCGCGGGCGCGGCCATCGCGGCGGACGGCGACAGGGTCGCGGCGAGGCCGGCCGCCGCGAGGGCGCCGAACATCTGCCGCCGCGGCAATCCGCTCTTCTGTCGTGGCCTGCCCCGGCGCGGGCGCGTCTGCGATGGTCCGTCCGACATGCTATCCTCCCGGCCGCCTTATCTGGCGGATCGGGCGATACAACCGCCGTGGCCTGACAGGCGCAACCGTTGGTGCGCCCAGCCGACACACGAAGAGCCGGTTTCGTCGCCCGATCCGTTCAAACCGCTGTGACAAAGCCGCCGCGATTCCATGCCGGACGGGTGACGCCACGCCCCCGGGCGGGCATTGAGGCGGGAGATCCAGGGAGACGTCGCCGCGATGCCGACCCCGAAGCACATCGACACCACGCCCTTCCCCGACCAGAAGCCGGGCACCTCCGGGCTGCGCAAGAAGGTGCCGGTGTTCCGGCAGCCGAACTACGTCGAGAACTTCGTCCAGGCGATCTTCGACACCCTGCCCGACAAGGCAGGCACCACCCTGGTGCTCGGCGGCGACGGGCGCTTCCTCAACCGCGAGGTGGTGCAGAAGATTCTTAGGCTCGCCGCCGGCAATGGCTTCGGCCGGGTGCTGGTCGGGCGCGGCGGCCTGCTCTCGACGCCGGCGGCCTCCTGCGTGATCCGCAAGGCCCAGGCGATCGGCGGCATCATCCTGTCGGCGAGCCACAATCCGGGCGGCCCGGACGGCGATTTCGGCATCAAGTTCAACGCCGCCAATGGCGGCCCGGCGCCCGAGACAGTCACGGACGCGATCTTCGCGCGGGCCAAGGCGCTCACCCGCTACAGCCTGATCGAGGCCCCGGATCTCGACCTCGACACCCTGGGCGAGACCCGCCTCGGCGCCATGACGGTCGCGGTCATCGACCCGGTGGCCGATTACGCCGACCTGATGCGCACGCTGATCGATTTCGGCGCCGTGTCCCGCCTGTTCGCCGCGGGCTTCCGCATGCGCTTCGACGCGATGAGCGCGGTGACCGGCCCCTACGCGGTCGCGATCCTGGAGGGCATGCTCGGCGCCCCCCGGGGGACGGTGGTCAACGCCATTCCGAAGGAGGATTTCGGCGGCCATCACCCGGATCCGAACCCGGTCCATTGCCACGACCTGTTCGATCTGATGCAGGGGCCGGACGCCCCGGATTTCGGCGCCGCCTCGGACGGCGACGGCGACCGCAACATGATCGTGGCCCCGGGCCTGTTCGTGACGCCGAGCGACAGCCTCGCCCTGCTCGCCGCCCACGCCCACCGGGCGCCGGGCTATGCGGGCGGGCTGGCTGGCATCGCCCGGTCGATGCCCACGAGCCGCGCCGCCGACCGGGTCGCGGCAGCCCTCGGCATCA
>Ga0255028_100044_pt1 | contig 37050 bp, 40 predicted proteins | sample DRGLUT_MetaT_FD_178168 | JGI IMG/M metagenome (GOLD analysis project Ga0255028, IMG submission 178168) | Metatranscriptome of freshwater microbial communities from Pennsylvania, United States - DR:GLUT (Metagenome Metatranscriptome) | ecosystem: Environmental > Aquatic > Freshwater > Creek...
CTCCTCGAATGATGTGCAATCAACCTCGACAGTTACTTTCATAGCCTCATCTCCTTGTGACGGGGAAGCGGCCGGCATCAAAGAATCGATCCGGCTCTACACAACCTTTGCGGCCAACGTTTAGTCGAGATACAAAAACTTATGGCATTAGCTACATCGCAGGCAAAGCAAAACTGACTGCCCGCAATGCAAAAATGCTTCGGAGTTGACTAATTTCCAACTGGGAAATTGTTCGCGTTGTACGGCAGCTTTCCGCCCAGTATCCCCGGGCTCAGCAAACCGTCGGCCGCCAAGGCCGTCGTCGCATGCGGAGGTGCCTTAACGGAACGGTCGCGGCGCCTCGATGTAGTCCACGAGAGGGCATCGGGACGTCGGCGCCGAGAACCCACGAGGCTTCCGCGAGGCTTCGGCGCTTGCGCCGCGACGACGGCCCGACGGGCTCACCTGCAGCAGTCGGACCCCGTCCCGCTAGTGACGAAATCACCGTCGGGCAGGACAGGACGACCGGTCCGCTCGGCCTCAAGCTCCCGCTCGGCCTGGAGCCAGAACTCGACCTCGTAGCCGTGCGGCCGGCCGCGCATGTTCCAGAGGTCGAAAGCTCGGAGACGGATGTCCCCTTCCGTCGTCGTCATCTCGGTCGGCATGTCGTGGTCCTCGTCATGGTCGAGCTCGTGGGGACGGCCTCCGCGGAACGCCTACGCCGGAAGAGTGGCGGACGATGGCTTCTCCGGGACCGGACGACCCTTCTGCGAGGCTCGCTGGATCAAGGTTGCGATCGCATAGCCCATGGCGCCGATGGCCAACGCGGTGGCGAAGGGCGACGTCCCGTCACGGCCCTCCCGGCTGGAGTGCCCGCCGCGGCTCGACCGTTCGGCCCGGTGGACGCCCGCCCGCCCATGCTCCAGGGTATCCTGAGCCAGGTGGGTGGCTCGGTCGGCGACGTCGCGGATCGCGTCCTGGGCGCGCGAGAAGATCTCGTCGGTCGCCTCCTCGATGTGGCGGCCGGCGTCATCGGGCGCCGTCCCGTTCGCGGGATGGCCGTGCTCGCGCGATGTCTGGCTCATGGTCGGTTTCCTCGCCTTGATGGGGGCCGCCCGGCAAGCGCCGCCGGGCATGGACTGTCGCATTCAGACGACGCCGATGCTGTTCACAACAGCCGTGGTGCCTGGGGAGGCCCAGGCCGCCCCCACCGCCTCGCGGCGCTCCTGCATGGTGCGCACGGTGCCGCCGAGATGGACGGTCCCGCCGTCCGCCTTGACGGTCACAGACTTCGGGTCGAACAGCCACGAGCGGTCCAGTGCCTCGCTGATGTTGTCGCTGACAGCCGAGACATCGACCTGAGGCTTGACCATGATCCGGTTGTTTACTGCGATGACGCCGGACAACTGCCTGAGCTCGCGCTCGGCGCCCTCGGATTGGAAGCGATGATCGACATCGCCCGTCAGGGTGACGGTGCCCTTCGAGACCTTCACGAGGACGCGATCCGGCGGGACCGCCACGTTCCATGCGAGTCGGGCGACGGCGGTGGCGGCGATGTCCTCGTCGGACCGCTTGCGGGCATAGGGCACCACGACTTCGATCTCCTGGACGAGGGCCCTCACTCCCCTGACGCGGCAGGCGGCGGCCTCGGCAGCGATCTTCTCGTCGTAGGTCCCCACCTGACCGGACAGGGCGACCACGCCGTCTTTGGCCGTGACGCCGATCTCCGAGGAGGTCACCGCGGGATCCCATATCAGTTCGGCCGTGACGCGGTGCTGCAGGCTGGTGTCGTGGGACATGACGGTCTCCTTGAGGCTGCCGGGATCGACGATGCGGGGAAGGGCTTGGCGGCCCCGCTCCGTCCGATGCTGTCCGGCGTCCACGGCAGGCCGTGTCCCGGCATCCGGCCAACGTAGGCGGTGCGGCGGGCCCGATCCTTGATCCAGCGCAAGGATCGGGATTGACCAAATGTCGGGGTGAGCTGTGGCCCGGCCGTCGTCCCCTTTTCATCGGGCGCCGATGAGCCCTCTCGACTCGTCGGCGATCTCGCGCTCCTCGTCTGCCGGGATGACGAGGACCGGAACGGTCGAGCCGTTCCGGTCAATGCGCGAACAGCCTTGCGCATTGCGGTTTGGGTCGAGGTCAATGCCGAGGAAGCCGAGCCTCGCGCAGACGGATGCTCGGATGGCCGCCGTGTTCTCGCCGATGCCGCCGGTGAAGACGAAGGCATCGAGGCCGCCCAGGGCGGCGACGAGGGAGCCCGTCTCGCGAACGATGCGGTAGGCGAACAGGTCGAGGGCCTCGCGGGCCTCAGTCGCCATGCTCGCCTCCAGGACCCGAACGTCGTCGCTGATGCCGGACACGCCGAGCAGGCCGGAGCGCCGGCCGAGCAGGTCGGCCACTTCGGATGCGGCCATGCCCCGCGCCTGGATCAGGTGAAGCACGAGGCCGGGATCGACGGTGCCCGAACGGGTGCCCATCATCAGGCCCCCAAGGGTGGTCAGCCCCATCGTGGTGGCGACGCTGCGTCCCCCGGCCAGGGCGCAGAGGCTGGCGCCGTGGCCGAGATGGGCGACGACCATACGCCCCTTCGCCCTCGCACCGATGAGCCGGGGCAGCACCCCGGCGATGTGGGCGTATGAGAGGCCATGGAAGCCGAAGCGCAGGAGGCCGTCCTCGGTCAGCGCGCGCGGGATCGCCTCGATCTGGGCCAACCGGTCCTGGGTCCGGTGGAAGGCGGTGTCGAAGCAGGCGACCTGCGGCAGGTCGGGCCACGCTTCCTCGACCGCGGCGATGCAGGCGAGCCCCTGCGGCTGGTGGCCCGGGGCAAACGGAACTAATGCCCCCAGCTCGGCGATCAGGTGTTCGTCGACAAGGGCAGGTCCAACGTGGCGGGCGCCGCCATGGACGATCCGGTGGCCGACCGCACGAAGGCTCACGTTCGGCATGCCTCGCAGGCGCGCCAGGAGCCAGCCCACGACTGCGCCCAGGTCGCCATCCGGCGGGACGTGGCCACCAAGGTCGAGGTTACCCTTCACCGTCAGTTCGGCGACACTGCCGATCCCGGCGACGTGCACGCGCCAGAGGGCGACGTCCTCCTCGTCCCGGAACAGGGCGCAGCGCAGGCTGGACGAGCCGGCATTGAGAACGAGGATCACGCACATCTCCGGGAAGGCTCCTGAGTGGCACGGCACGGCCGGGCGCGACGTGATCCAGATCAAAGAACCGCCACCCGGGGAATGCGACGAGGGTCTTGGAAGGGGCGCAGCGTCTCTCCGCAATGCCCGGGAATCCCGAATGCCTGTCGCGAGCGATCCGAAGCCTGCCGTCGTCCAATATCTCAGCCAGACGCCGGCCCATCTCGACTTCGTGCCCGGCCCACTGGGACCGGCGGGCCTCGACGCCATCGACGCCTACTGGCGGGCGGCGAACTACCTTTCGGTCGGCCAGATCTACCTGCTCGACAACCCGCTGCTGCACGAGCCCCTATCCCTCGGACAGGTGAAGCCACGCCTGCTCGGCCACTGGGGCACGACATCCGGCCTCAACTTCATCTACGCGCACCTCAATCGGACCATCGTCCTGCGCGACCTCGACATGATGGCGGTGTGGGGGCCGGGCCACGGCGCTCCGGGCCTGGTAGCCAACGCCTACCTCGAAGGGACCTACGGCGAGGTCTACCCAGACGTCGGCCCCGACACGGCCGGGATGCGCCGCCTGTTCCGGCAGTTCTCGTTCCCTGGTGGCGTCCCGAGCCATGCCTCTCCCGAACTGCCCGGCTCCATCCACGAGGGAGGTGAACTCGGCTACTCGCTCATCCACGCCTTCGGGGCGGCGCTGGACAACCCGGGCCTGATCGTCACCTGCGTGATCGGGGACGGCGAGGCCGAGACCGGACCGCTCGCGGCTTCCTGGCACGCCTCGAAGTTCCTCGACCCGGTCGGCGACGGCACCGTCCTGCCGATCCTCCACCTCAACGGCTACAAGATCGCCAACCCGACGATCCTCGCGCGGATGCCGGCGGCGGAACTGCGCAGCCTGCTTGTGGGCTACGGTTACGAGCCACTGTTCGTCGAGGGCGACGAGCCCGGTCTGATGCACCAGGCCATGGCGACGGCCCTCGATTATGCCCTCGACCGGATCGCCGAGATCCGCGAGGCCGCCCCCCACCACGACGTCGGACGACCGGCCTGGCCGATGATCGTGCTGCGAAGCCCAAAGGGCTGGACCGGACCGAAGATGGTCGACGGCAAGCCGGTCGAAGGGACATGGCGGTCGCACCAGGTCCCGGTCGCCGCCTTGCGCGAGAACCCGGAGCACCTCGCGATCCTGGAGACCTGGATGCGGTCTTACCGGCCGGAGGAGCTTTTCGATGGAGCCGGCTGCCTCGTGCCCGCCCTGGCCGCGCTCCACCCCCGCGGCGACCGGCGGCTGAGCGCCAACCCACACGCCAACGGGGGACGCGATCCGAGGTCCCTGCGCCTGCCCGATCTCTCCGAACACGCCGTCGCGATTCCGTCCCACGGCACGGCGACCGCCGAGGCGACCCGCGTGCTCGGCCGCTACCTCCGCGACGTGCTCGACTTCAACGCCGAGGCCCGCAACTTCCGGGTGATGGGGCCTGACGAAACCCTGTCCAACCGGCTCGACGCCGTGTTCGACGTCACCGACCGGGTCTGGCGCGACACCATCCTTTCCACCGACGAGCACTTGGCTCGCCAGGGCCGGGTGATGGAGGTGCTGTCTGAGCACCTCTGCGAGGGCTGGCTCGAAGGCTACCTGCTCACCGGCCGGCACGGCGTCTTCGCCTGCTACGAGGCCTTCATCCACATCGTCGATTCGATGGTGAACCAGCACGCTAAGTGGCTGAAGGCCTCCCGCACGCTAGCCTGGCGCAAGCCCGTGCCCTCGCTCAACATCCTGCTGACCTCGCATGTCTGGCGCCAGGACCAGAACGGCTTTAGCCACCAGGACCCAGGCTTCATCGACTTCGTCGCGAACAAGAAGGGCGACACGGCGCGGATCTACCTGCCGCCGGACGCGAACTGCCTGCTCTGGGTGATGGACCACTGCCTGCGCACCTACGACCGCATCAACGTGGTCGTCGCCGGCAAGCAGCCCGCCCTGCAGTGGCTCGCCGTGGACGAGGCCGCCCGGCACTGCGCGGCCGGCATCGGCGTGTGGGAATGGGCCTCAAACGACGGCGACGGCGAGTCCGACGTGGTCATGGCCTGCGCCGGGGACGTGCCCACCATGGAGACCCTGGCGGCCGTCGCCTGGCTCCGCGACCGCATCCCAGCCATCCGGATCAGGGTGGTCAACGTCGTCGACCTGATGACGCTGCCCTCGCCGGGCATGCACCCGCATGGGCTCGACGACACCACCTTCGACAGCCTGTTCACCCGCGACCGCCCTGTCGTGCTCGCCTATCACGGCTATCCGTGGCTGATCCATCGCCTGACCTATCGGCGCACCAACCACGCCAACATCCACGTCCACGGCTTCGTCGAGGAAGGTACGACGACCACACCCTTCGACATGGCGGTCTTGAACGGGCTCGACCGCTACCACCTCGCACTGGCGGCCTTGAAATGGACCTCCGGGCTAGGGCCGTGCGTCGCCCATGCCGAGGAGGAGCTTCGTGACCTGCTGGCGCTGCACCGCGAGCACGTCTGCCGCACCGGGGAAGACCTGCCGCAGGTTCGTGATTGGGCCTGGACAGAACATCCAGTCTCGACCGGCCCGGAACGGGCTACCACAGCCCAGGACGGCCGGCGGATGACGAACCGGGTGGTGAAATACGAGACCGGCCCCGAGATCCAGATGACCTAGTGGTAAAAACCTGGGTTCCTCCGGACTTTCGATGCTGAGGGCTTCCAGGTTGATTGATGCTGCTGAGCCGTCTCCTGGCCATTGATCAGGCAGCATGGGACCACGAGCCGGTGACAATGCGGATGGCGTGAGGGCTCCGTCTCTCAGCCTTCAAACAGAGAGGCCGCTGTAGGCGGTCGCCCACAGGATAATGGATCATGAAGGACGAGAATGGCTACGAGGTTCGCGTGCGCGCGGCCCCGACGAGGGGCAAGAGCCGAAGTGCGAGCTGGCACTGGGAGCTTTGGCACCACGCCCAGATCATCGGCTCCGGGGAAACGCAGGGCGATGAGGGCGCCGCTCGCGAGGAAGCGATGTCGGCGCGGATCGATCACAAGATCAAGCAGCAGGGTAGTTGAAGGTCGCGGGAACCGCTCGTCGCTGACGATAGGTCAGTGACGACGCGCTCGGTCTGGGGGGCGGAACGCACTCAGGCCGCCGCCCGACTGATGCCATCGCCGGCCCGAACAGACCGCTGACCGGTTCGGTGAGGTCGCTCACACGATGCGCTCGTTATTCAGTGGCTCAGGAAGCTGCAGATGGGGCAATGGTGCAGGACATCCCGGGTGACGCCGCCCAGGACCGTTTCCCGCAATCGACCATGACCGTAGGCCCCCATGACGATCAGGTCCGTCGAGCCTTCGGAGGCCAGGTCGAGCAGGGTCTCCGCGTCGCTCGCTCCCTCGGTCGGATGATCGGCGGGCGTCGCCGTGATGCCGTGCGTCGCGAGATAGGCGGCTACGTCCGCTGCGCCGGAAGCCCCGTTCCCGCGTGTGACCGCGACGACGTCGACGCGGGTCGCCAGACGCAATATCGGCAGTGCGTCCAGGACCGCGCGCCGGGCCTCCCTGGTGTCCTTCCACGCTACGAGGACACGTTGGCCTTCGAGATGGTCGACGCCGGGTGGCACGACGAGCACCGGGCGTCCCGTCGCGAGGACGACGGATGCGGGGTCGAGCGGGGGGAGGCATTCGGTCGCTTCACCAGGATATCTTCGCCCGACCACGATGAGGTCGGCCGCGCGAGCCTGGCTGACGAGGAAGGCGAGCCCAGGTTCGAGCGCGGAGCGCCATGAGACCCGGCTCCGGTCGCCGACGACCTCGCGGAACAGGTCCTGCGCCCGGGCGAGCGCTTCGACGATAGCCTGTCGGGATAGGGCCGGAAGGAAGGCGGAGGCGCCCATCGGACCGACCTGCGCGGTAGCGTGCTCGGGCGACTGTGCGGCGACGCCTATCGTCTGGGCCGCGAAGGCATCTGCGAGATGGGCCGCGATCTTGATCCGCCCGCTCGCATGGCCGGCGAGATCGACAGACACCATGATGCTCGCGAAGGTCATGGATGGCACGGCTCACTCGGTTCGGGGAAAAGGAGAGTGCCTGTCGAGGGCGGTGCATGCTTTGACCTGGCGCAAAGGCGGCCCGCGAATTGTCCTCTGGCCCTCTCCCCCAATGAGGCAATCCGGCCTCCCCGATGCAGAGAGACGGGTTTGCGCTGGATCAACGATGACGCCCCCGTACTCGGGCAGTGTTCACGCTCATCGTCGGAGGCCGCCCATGTCGTATGCCAGCATCATCGTCGCCGTGGACCCCGGAGAACAGACATCGACGCGGGTGGGGCTGGCCGCGCATCTGGCGCGAAGGCTGAAGGCGCGGCTCATCGGTGTCGCCGCATGGGCACCGGATTACCCGCGGGGGTTCGGCGAGACGTCCGTGCCGGCCGGCTACGAGATCGAAGAGATCCGCCAGATAACGCTCGACGAGCTGCGACAGGCGGAAGAGGTCTTTAGCCTCGCCGCCCGGCCAGCGGAGCGGATCGAGTGGCGTTCAGAACTCAGGGACCCAGTCACCTTCCTCGAAGAGCAGTCGCGTGCGGCCGACCTCGTGGTCGTCGGGCGCCAGGGCAGGAAGGACATACCGCACCTTGCGGCCGCAACCGACCCCGGCGACGCCCTGATGGCGCTGGGCCGCCCGGTGCTCGTGGTGCCGCCCGGCGTAGAACGGTTGTCGGCCTCCCGCGTGGTCGTGGCCTGGAAGAACACCCTGCAGAGCCGTCGGGCGATCTCGGATGCGATGCCGCTCCTCAAGCTCGCCGAGCAGATCCAGGTCGTCCAAGTCGCCGACAATGGCAACCGGACCGAGTTGGACGACGTCGTGGCCTATCTCGGCCTGCACGGCGTCAACGCTATGGGGGTCCTCAAAGTCGCGAATGGCGCAGGGACGGCTGACACCCTTCTCAAGGCCGCCGAGGCATCCGGGGCGGACCTGATCGTCAGCGGGGCCTTCGGGTACAGCCGCCTGCGGGAGTGGTTCTTCGGCGGCGTCACCCGCAACCTCCTCGAACACAGCCCGGTCTGCTGTCTGATGTCCCACTGACCTGAGTATGGCCCAGGGATGACGGAGGATGTTTCAATGACCTGGATGAGCTGGTTGCGTCACCGCTTCATCGACACGAAGGCGAGCGGCCCGTCGCGGAACCCGGTCCGCGGCTCCGGATCGGAGCCGCCCATGACACCACCGACTTCGGTGGGCGCCCATGACCGTTGAGGATCAGGCCGAGACCGTCGCCTTTCTCGAAAGCGAGGCCGCCCTTCTGGGGCTTCCGGTCGACACCATCACGACGCATATCTCGACCCTCTTCTTGGTCGCCGACCGTGCCTTCAAGCTCAAGCGCCCCGTTCGCTTTCCCTACCTGGATTTCTCGACTGCCAGTCATCGGTTGGCCTTCTGTGAATCCGAGCTCCTCTTGAACCGTCGCACGGCGCCCGAACTCTACCTCGGGGTCCGCCGGATCACCCGGGAGGCCGACGGGCGCTTGGCTTTCGACGGCACCGGCCTCCTCGTCGACGCGGTCGTGGAAATGCGCCGCTTCGCCCAGCATGACCTGCTCGACGACATGGCGCAGCGCGATGCTCTGACGCCCGCGCTGATCACCGACCTCGCGCACCGCATCGAGGAGTTCCACCGCGATGCGGCGGTCAGCCTCGATCATGGTGGGGCAGCCGGCATCGCCACGGTCCTCGACATGAACGACCGCTCGCTCCGCGCGGCGGCGCTCGTCCCGAACGAGGCCGCGGACACCCTTCACGCCGCCTTCCAAAGCGCCTTTGAACGGCACGCCCCCATGCTTGAGGAGCGGCGTCTGGCCGGGAAGGTGCGGCGCTGTCACGGCGACCTCATCCTCCGCAACATCTGCCTCGTCGACGACGTACCGACGCTGTTCGACTGCATCGAGTTCGACGACGACATCGCGACCATCGATGTCCTCTACGACCTCGCTTTCCTGCTGATGGATCTCTGGCATCGCGACCATGGCGACCTGGCTAACCTCCTGTTCAATCGCTACCTCGACGAGATGGACGAGGCCGCCGGCATCGGTCTGTTGCCATTCTTCATGGCAATCCGCGCCGCCATCCGTAGCCATGTCTCGGCCGCCCAGGCGGTCGGTCAGCCTCCGGACAAAGCCGCGGAAACGCATGCCGAGGCGCGGGCCTATCACGACCTCGCCCTGTCTTTGCTGACGGGTCCGGACGCCACGCTTCTCGCAATTGGAGGCTTTAGCGGATCGGGCAAGTCGACCGTGGCGGCCCAGGTGGCTTCCCATCTCGGTCCGCCGCCCGGTGCCCGCGTGCTCAACAGCGACCGCATCCGCAAGCGTGCTTACGGCGTTCCGGCCCTGACGCACCTCCCTCAATCCGCCTATCGGCCCGAGGTGTCCCTCAGGGTTTACGCCTCCCTCAGAGACGAGGCATGTCAAGCATTGAGCGCGGGATGTGCCGTCATCGTCGATGCGGTGTTCGACCGGCCCTCCGAGCGCTTGTCCATCGAGGCGGCCGCTGCGAATACCGATGTCACGTTCCAGGGTGTCTGGCTTGAGGCGCCCACGACCGGGCTGCTGGCGTCCCGTATCGCTAACAGGCGAAACGACCCGTCGGACGCGACCGCCGAGGTGCTCCTCGGTCAGGTCCGGCACGATTGCGGCGACATCGCTTGGCAACATCTCGCAGCGGAGGCCGATCTGACGACGACCAGGGACGCGATCCTGGCGTCTTCGCCCTCACGCGGCGACGGTAGGGCCAGAAGCCGGGAGGCTGAACCCGCCTGAAGCGAGGAACCCGGGACGCCTAAAGTTCGTGGCCGGATCGCCATAGCGAAGTGGCGCCCCGTCCGGCGCAGTCATGATCCCACCGGCGGCCTGCAGGATGGCATGTCCCGCCGCGATGTCCCATTCCCGGATGCCGCCCAACCGCGGATATAAGTCCGCCAGACCCTCGGCGATGTGGCAGAACTTGAGCGAAGACCCCATCGGACGGCGCTCGGCCAGCGGCAGACGCGACAGGTAAGCCTCGGTCGCGGCATCCATGTGCGAGCGGCTGACGAGTGCGACGAGGCCCGTATTGGGCGGAGCCCGAACCCCGATCCGACGGGCGCCGGTCAGGTGGGCGGCATCTGATCCCGGAGGTGCCGCGACCGTATAACTCGATGTCCCGCCGAACCACACCTGTTCGAGCAGGGGGGCGTAGATGGCGCCGGCGATGGGCCCGCCATCCTCGATCATGGCGACGTTGACCGTGAATTCCTTGCGACCCGCGATGAACTCACGGGTCCCGTCCAAGGGGTCGACGAGGAGGAAACGCGGACCGAGCTCCGGTCTAGACCCGGCCGCGACGCTTTCTTCCGCGACGACCGGAACATTCGGAAACGCGTAGGCGAGCTTTTCGAGGATCAAGCGTTCGGCCGCGAGATCGGCCTCGGTGACAGGAGACCCGTCCGCCTTCCACCGCGTGGAGCAATCGCGGGCATAAATGGATGCCACGGATCCGCCTGCGGCAATCGTGATCTGGGCCAGCGATAGGGCAAGCGTGTCGAGCGGCATCGAACCGATTCCCTTGGCTGCGCTTCAGACGGCCTTGCCGACGAGGTGGCCGATGCCCGCCGTCACCGCCATCGCCAGCGCCCCCCAGAACGCCACCCGCGCGGTTGCGCGCGGGATCCCGGCACCGCCGACCTTTGCGCCGAGCGCCCCGAGCAACGCCAGGAACACCAGCGAGGCCGCGGACACCGAGTAGACAACGAGGTTGGTCGGAGAGACCGCCGCAACGCCCAAGGGCATGGCGGCACCAGCCGAGAACGTTGCCGCAGAGGTGAGCGCCGCCTGGATCGGACGGGCGGTCGTGAACTCGGAGATGCCGAGCTCGTCCCTGGCATGGGCGCCGAGCGCGTCCTTGGCCATGAGCTGGTCCGCGACTCTCAGCGCGAGGTCGCGGTCGAGGCCGCGCGAGACATAGATTCCGGCAAGCTCCTCCCGCTCCGAAGCCGGGTCCTGTTCGAGCTCGCGCCGCTCCCGTGCGAGGTCGGCACGCTCCGTGTCGGATTGAGAGCTCACCGAGACGTACTCGCCGGCCGCCATCGACATCGCGCCAGCGACGAGACCGGCCGTACCGGCGACCAGGATCTCACCGGAGACGGCGGAGGACGCAGCGACTCCGACAATCAGGCTGGCCGTCGAGACGAGCCCGTCATTAGCCCCGAGCACCGCGGCCCGAAGCCAGCCGATGCGGTCGATCAGATGGTTTTCCGCATGGACCCTGCGCATGGACGTCAGCGTCTCTCGACGGGTGCGGGTCTGTGGCCGCCCGGAAGGATGCGGCGCAGGACGGTGTCGTGCCAGAGGTGGTGATGGACAAGGGCGGCCGCGGCGTGGAAGAGAGCAGCCCCCATCAGGATGTTTGCCGCGAGCCCATGCCAATGCGTGAGCGGTCGGCGCCATTCCGGGTCACCGATCTGCGGCAGCGCGAGCGGTCCGATCAGGGTGACACTGCGCACGAAGGCGTTGGCGATGCCGAGCCCGGCGATCACGAAGAGCAGTATGTACACGACCGCATGCGTGGACTTGGCGAGCACATGCAGCAGCCCTGGATCCTCGACGGAGAGCTGCCGTCCCTTCGTATGCCGCCAGGCGAGCAACGCGACGATGACACCGGTGAAGAGGAAGCCCAGGACGAAGTGAGCAGACCAGATCCCCGAACGAAACGTCCCTTTGGGTACGACGTCTTCGAGAAAGGTGCCGACCAGCCAGAGGGTCAGGACCAAAGCGGCCGTCAGCCAGTGTAACGTGATGGTCGTGCCGTCGTAAACGTCCTGACGTGGAGGCATGCTTGATCCATCGGCTGAGAGGGGCTCACAGCGCCACCAAAACTACGGGCATGAACGCGAAGGCTCAGAATCGTCGCAGGTCGACGATCTCGATGGCCGGACGGTGACCTGCGCGAAGATCCGTCTAAGTGACGCCGTACGTGGAAACGTGTTCCACCCTCGCCGGCGGAAGCATGTCACTCACGCTGGCCCGGCCAATCTAGGCTTCGCGAGGGGCGGTAGCGAACATACAGATCTTGGCCGCCGCGCATTCACCCGATGACAGGACGTTGTCGACGCGACACCTATGCCGGCGGCGGTGTCGGCAATGTCGTCGGCGCAGTGGGATGACGCTTCCTCGACGCTCCCTGAACCAGGATGGCGATGGCATAGCCCAGGGCGCCTACGGCCAGCGCCGTGGCGATTTTGGACGCCCCATCGCGCCCGTCGCGGCCCGAACGCCGGCCGCTGTTCGACCGCTCGGCCTTCCGAAGGCCGGTCCGCCCGCGTTCCAGAGTTTCCTGGGCCAAGTGCGTGGCCCGGTCGGCGACCTCGCGGACGGCCTCCTGCGCGCGCGCGAAGATCTCGTCGGTCGCGCCATCAATGCTGTGACCGTCGATGTCCCGCCCCTTGCCGTCCGCGGCGTAGGCGTTCGTGGGTGATGTCTCGGTCATGATGCCCTCGCCGTGCTTTCGACTGTTCCCCTTGTGGGTCTGGAAGATCCGCTGGGAGCTGATGCGCTCCGTCAGACGACGCTGATGAGGTTGTCGACGGCGGTAGTGCCCGGGCAGGCCCATGCCGCGGCCACGGCCTCGCGGCGCTCCTGCATCGTGCGGACGGTCCCACCGAGATGGACGGTGCCACCGTCCGCCGTGACGGTTACGGTCTTCGGATCGAACAGCCACGAGCGATCCAGCGCCTCACTGATGCTGTCGCTGACAGCCGAGACGTCGACCTGAGGCCGAACGGTGACGCGGTTGTCCACCGCCGCGACGCCGGAGATCTGGCGAAGCTCCCGCTCGGCGGCCTCGGACTGGAAGTGTCGGTCGACCTCGCCGGTCAGGGTGATGACACCCTTCGAGACCTTCACCGAGATGCGGTCCTGCGGCACGGCCACGTTCCAGGCGAGGCGCGCAACGGCCGTCGCCGCGATGTACTCGTCGGACCGTTTGAGCGCGAACGGCACGCGGACCTCGATCTCCTGGACGATGGCCTGCACGCCCCGGATCCGGCGGGCGGCGGCCTCGGCGGCCATCTTCTCTTCGCAGGTGCCGACCTGGCCGGTGAGAGCGACCGCACCGTCCTTGGCCGTCACGCCGATTTCGGAGGAGGTCACCTTGGGATCCCAGATGAGTTCGGCCGTGACTGCGTGCTGCAGGGTGGTGTCGTGGGACATCGTGGTCTCCGTGACGATGCAGGGAGCGGCTCGGTGACCCTGAGCCTCCGGCGGAGACACTGTTCGCCGTCCGCGCCGAAGTGGGATGACCCGGCATTCGGCCAACGTACGCAGCGGGATCGGTGAGGTCCTTGATCCACCGCAAGGACCGGGATTTCTCGGGGCCTACGGTGGGGTTATGGCCGTCGCGGTCGAGGAGATTCACCTGGCCCCGCCACGAGATCCGGAGCCCCCCTTGGGAAACGTCCCCGGGACCTGCGCGTCGCCCCGATCCTACCGAATAGGAATTCAAAGTTGATCCGTCCCCGTGCCATCGAGGCGCTGACCGAGCAGCACGACCGTCTCACGGCGTTGCTGCGGCGGATGGATGGCGGCCGGTGGTGGTCCTCCGATAAGGCCTGCCGTCTCGAAGAGGACGAGGTCGGCGTGCAGGCCGAGCGGATACGAAGCGCCCTCGACGTCATCACGCGCCTCGCCGGCGAACTGGAGCTCGAAGGCGGCATCGGCGCCGGCTCCCAGCTTGCCCCTAAGTCGTCCTATCCGCTGACGTATTCGCGCCATCCAGCGCCGGAAAGCGGCGCTTTCCCGGAGGAATTGGGCCCTTTCTCCCCCGGCCCGGTCGTTCCGCACCGGGAGATCCATGCCTCCGGCGGATACGAGAGGCGAGCCTGGGATTTGTCCGGCGTCACTACCAAACGTACCTGAAGCCCCACGTCTCGGAAGCGCGACGCTTTGCAAAGGCGCATCGGGCGATTGGGTGCCCTCGGTCAGACGACCGTGATCTGGTTGTCGACCGCCGTTGTCCCCTCGGACGACCAGGCGGCACCTACAGTTCGGCGGCGCTGCTGCATCGTCCGAAACGGGTGCCGCCGAGATGGACAGTGCCGCCCCGTCGGCCTTCACGGTGATCGTGAGGGCAACCACACCGTCCTTGCCGTCACGCCAATCCTGGATGAGGTCACTTCGGGTCCCAAATCAATTCGGCTAGGACGGCGTGTTGCAGGCTGCTGTCGTGGGACTTCGGAGGTCTCCGTGGCACCGAGCAACATGGCTGTCGGCCTGGCCGGGATCCATGCCGTCGTTGCGCCGAGCCGGTCGGCATCGGCGGGCATGTGCGACGAAGGAAGCCGGGGTGCTGGTATCGGCTCACGCTAGCGGCGCGGATACGCGAGGTCCTTAATCGACCGCAAAGATCGAGCGGGTTGAGTGTTCTCGCCTCGCAACCAGCAGGCGCTCTTCGCTAGGACAGGCTACAAGCGTCGGCGAGATCCTCGACGGCATTCCTGAACAGCCCGATCCCGCCGCGCAGGATAATCGAAAGGGCGGTCGATGCGACAAGCAGGGCGTTCGCTCTGCCCATTTGATACTGGCAAGCTCGCATCCCGAAGCTAGCGTCCCTGTTCGAACCACCCGCACCCTGCATGGGCGACGGTCAGAGGGCGAAGAAGCCGACGCTCGCAACGACCATGATCGCGGTGGCCATCCAGCCACCGATGCGCAGCGGCATCGACAGGCTGAGACGCCCCATGATGCGGCCGTTGCTGGCGACCAGCATCAGCGCGGCCATGACCGGCGCCGCGAGGAGACCGTTGACGACGGCGGCCCAGTACAGCGCCTTGACCGGATCGAGCGCGGTGAAATTAAGGCCGACACCGGCCAGCGTCGCCACCGAGAGCGTCGCGTAGAATGCCTTGGCCTGCCGCAGACGGCGGTCGAGGCCCTCGCTCCACTGGAAGGCTTCCGCGAGGGCATAGGCTGCCGATCCGGCCAGGACAGGCACCGCCAGCAGTCCTGTCCCGAGAATGCCGAGCGCGAACAGCGCGAAGGTGAAGACGCCGGCAATCGGCCGGAGCGCTTCGGCCGCCTGGGCCGAAGTCTGGATGTCCGTGACCCCGTTCGCGTGCAACGTGGCAGCGGTGGCGTAGATGATGAAGATGGCGATGACGTTCGAGACGCCCATCCCGACCACCGTATCGGTTCGGATGCGGGAGAACTGCGGACCCGCATCCCGAGGCGTGCGACAGAGCGGCCGGGCGCCGCGCCTGTTTCGATCCTCGACCTCCAGCGCTGACTGCCAGAAGAACAGGTAAGGGCTGATCGTGGTGCCGAGGACCGCCACCAGAGCCGTCGCATTGACGGCGTCGAGGCGCAGGTGCGGGATGAGGGTCGCGAACAGGGCTTCGTCCCACGGGACGTGCACGGTGAACACCACGGCGACATACGCGAACAGCGACAGCGTCAGCCATTTGAGGAGGCTGGCATATGGGGCGTAGGGGATGAAGATCTCGGCGACGACGCACAGGATGCCGAACCCGACGGTGTAGAGCTTGGGATTGCCGCCCAGGAGAAGGGTGAGCGCGGCGCCCATGGCGCCGAGGTCCGCTCCGAGATTGACGACGTTGGCCAGGAGCAGCAGCGTCACGACGGAGCGCACGAGCCAGGACGGGTAGTGCCGGCGCAGGTTCGCCGCGATGCCACGGCCGGTCACGCAACCGATGCGGCCGCTGATCTCCTGGATCACGATCATGAAGGGCAGGCTGAACAGCATGGTCCAGGCAAGACCGTACCCGAACTGCGCACCGACCTGGGAATAGGTCGCGATGCCGCTCGGGTCGTCGTCGGCGGCCCCGGTGATCAGACCAGGCCCGAGACGTCGGACCATGCCGATGGCGGACGGTGAGGCAGGAGGCGCTTTGACGGTGCTGCCGGGCGAGGCCGTCATCCGACGTGTCCATCGTGCAGGATGCGACAGGTCCTGAACAGGACGCGGGGGCCGAACTCTCCCCGGTCGGCGGCGGCCGCCTCGCGTTCGAGGCCGAGCGGCCCGTCGACGACTGCCCGGGCCGAGCGGTCGAGTACGCATCCGGCCTCGTCCGAAAAGCTTCCATGCCGTATGATGACCGTCTCTGCACGAACCGTGGGCGGGCAGCGAGTGTGCATGCTGGCGAAGCGGGACATCGGTTCAGGAAACCCAATCGCCGTAGAGGTCGAGCGCAACCCCGGCTCGACCTGCGTCAAACCCTCGTACGCGGTTGCGGAATGGGGTCCAAGGGAGATGGGACGCCTGATCCGGACGGCATGTGCCGTCTCCGTCCTATCGGGCCTCATCCCCATCGAGGTCGTGGCACAAGGTGCGAACACCGGTGCGGGCGGCGATCCGCGTACCTCGGTCGCCCAGCCGGAGGTGTCGGGCAAGCCGTCGGCCATCGCCACCACCTCGATCCAGTCGTCTCTGGGAGCGGCCGGCGACCCGACCGGATTGCGCCGTTTCTTCTCGGGTCACGGCATCGTCTACAGCTTCAACGCCATCGCGGACATCCTGGGCAACACGAGCGGCGGCACGCGTCGGACCGCCACCGTGATCGGCCGCATCGACATGCAGCTCGACGCCGATCTCGGACGCCTCGCCGGTTGGAGCGGCGCCGCGTTCCGGGTGGAGGCCTACCAGATCAACGGCGCGGGTCTGAGCCGGGCGGCCGTCAACGACCTTGCCGTGGTGAGCGAGCTGGAGGCGCTGCCGTCGACGCGCCTCTACGAACTGTGGGTCGAGCAACAGCTCCTCAACGGTCAGTTGGCGGTCAAGGTCGGCCAAGTGGCGGCCGATACCGAGTTCCTCGTCAGTCAGACCGCGACACTGTTCATCAACTCCACGTTTGGGTGGCCGACGATTGCGGGCACGAACCTGCCCAGCGGCGGCCCCGCCTATCCATTCGGGGCGCCTGCGGTCCGGGCGAAGTACCTGCCGAACTCGAACCTCTCGATCCAGGTCGGATTGTTCGACGGGGACCCAGCGGGACCCGCGCGTGCCTGGAACGATCCGGACCCGCAGCGGCGCGACCGCACCGGGACGAACTTCCGGCTGGACGACCCGCCCTTCCTGATCGCCGAGGTGGCCTACGCCTATAATTTCGAGAGCCGGGACCGGGCAGGTAGGGTCCTGGACGAGCCGGGAACGGTCACGGTCGGGGGCTGGCACCATTTCGGCCGCTTCGACGCGTTACGGATCGACGATGCCGGTCGCCCGCTCGCGGATCCCTCGTCCAGCGGCGTCGCCCGCAAGTTTCGGGGCAATGACGGTCTCTACGCGATGATCGACCAGACCGTGTACCGGGAGCCGGGCAAGAACAACGAGGGCGCGAGCGTGTTCGTGCGCGCCGTGACTTCGCCTGGCGAACGCAACCTGATCGACCTCTACCTCGACGCAGGCATCGGGTACCGCGGCCTGCTCCCGAACCGCTCCAACGACACGGTGGGCCTGGCCGTATCGTACGCCCGGGTCTCACCCTCCGCCCGGGGTTTCGACCGCGACACGATCCTAGCGACCGGACTGGCGATGCCGCGGCGTCGGTTCGAGGCCCTCGTCGAGGCAACCTACCAGGCCGTCCTTGCGCCCGGTGTCACGGTCCAGCCGAACCTGCAATATGTCTTCCACCCGGGCGGCAACGTCGCTGACCGACGCGACGCGAGCGAACGCAGGATAAGGAATGCGACCATCGTGGGCGCCCGGGCGACGCTGACCTATTGAGATACTGCGAGCCCTCGCGTGCTTCCGAGCGTAAAGTAGGCGCCACTGGCGGTATTCGTTTCCTGTACGGAGAAACATCGGGCCTGCCTGCTCTCCGGCAGCACCTCCGAACCGGGCTGACGGGCCATCCCTTGCGCCGCACCCTCATCGCGGGATCACGCGTCCTGCAGGTCGTGCAGCGCTTTGTAGGCCCTGAACAGGACACGGGGATCGAACTTGCCCTGGTACACAGCCGGCGGCTCGCGTCTAAGGCCGAGCAGGCCGTAGACCGCGGCCTGCGCCGAGCGGATCGAGTATTCGACCGTGAACACCACGTCGTCGGGCAACTCGCAGAATTGGCCCATGAAGCCGAGGTTTGCCGTGCCTTTCGGGATCACCTGCGGACGGTCGCCGGGCTCGCGCGGCAGGAACTGGCTGGTGATGAACGGCATCATGCACGGGATGCAGACGGACGTATCCAAGATGCCGGCCGCCTCGGCCTCGATGCGCAGGTGGCCGAGGATCTCGGTCATGATCTCACGCCCGGTGCAGGCCAACATCGGCTTGCCGACGTAGTTGCCAAGCTCGTCGACGGCGAGGCCGTAGCCCCAGAACACGCCGACGTCCTCGGGCTGGCCGATGAAGTGCGGCTGGAACGGGACGACGATGGAGGCCAACCAGTTCGAGCGCGGGAAGGTGACGAGGCCGCCCTCGCCGGGCACGTTTCCGGTTAGGTCCCGCATCAGGCGCAGGAAAGTCGGGTCGTGCAGGGTGGTGGTGAAGGACAGCCACTTGGATCGGTCGACGTGGTCGGCGAAGACTGCGGGGCGTCCGAACTCAGGACGGCCCTTCGCCAGGCGCTCCCAAAGCGTCCAGGCGCCTCCGTCCGCCTTGCCCTTGAGTTCCGGCACGCGGTCCATGCCGCCAAGGGTGGAGCCCTCCGTCATAGAGCCCAGGGTGACGAAGACGAGGTCGCCGTCACGGACCCGGATCTCGCTCGCCTCGCCCATCCTCTCGATTAGGATGCGGGAGACGCTCCTGGCCCCCTCCTGGCCGACGAGCCCCAGATCGGTCACCCGGGTGTCGAGTACGAAGGCGACGCCGCGCTCGTCGAGCCACTTGCGCAGCGGCAGCACCATAGAGTCGTACTGGTTATAGACCGTCCGCATGATGCCCTGCAGGCGGTTGAAGCCCGAGACCATGTGGGCGAAGCGCACGAGGTATCGCCGGAACTCGGCCGCACCGTGCCAAGGCTGGAAGGCGAAGGTGGTGCACCATATGAACCAGAAGTTCGTCTCGAAGAACGACGGGTCGAACTGTTTGGCGATGGTGGATTTGCCCAGCATCGACTCAGGCGTGAGGGCGAGACGCTCGATGGTCAGGATGTGCCCCTCATCGATCCCGAATTCCGGCGCTGTCAGCGTCTGGCCATCGATGACGAGGCGCGCCTCCGACGAAGTCTTCATCGTCTCGTTCCAGGCGATGGTCTCCTGGGTCACGGTGCGTGTGCCGTCGAGGGTCGGGATCGACGCGAACAGGTCGAAGGTGCAGAGATACTTGCTCTCCAGCATCCGGCCGCCGCGCAGGACGTAGCCGTCCGTCGGGTTGCCCGATCCGTCGAGGTTGCCGCCCAGGACGCCAGACTCCTCGATCACCGTGATGTTGCACCCCGGCACGTCGCCGTCGCGGATCAGGAAGGCCGCCGCTGCTAGGGAGGCGATGCCGCCGCCGACGAGGTAGGCTTTCCGGTCGGGGCGAGCGGCGGGATCGCCATGGGCCATGCAGTGTCTTGCCTTTGAGTGTGTCTTCGCCGTGCCCGCACCGCGGTGCCTTCTGATCGAGGACGGAAAGCTCCGCTATCGAAGCGTACGCCGAGACTATTCGAAGGGCTCGGAGAGTCTTTGATCCAAGACAAAGCCGCACCTCAGGATCGGGCGCATAGACGTTCGGCGATGGATTGGCGCCTAGGGCATGACATCGGACGAAGGAAATTTCCAATGCGTCTTCCCGTTCTGGTCCTGTCCGCCGTGTTCGCATTGGCGATGACCGATCTCGGCTTTGCACAGGCCACCCTGCCGAACGATGCTGTGAACAGCGCGAACAATCCCGGCTCGGTGAGGGAAGTCGCGCCAGTCAAGGAGCAGTCCCTGGACTGCACCTGCCGCTCGGCGCCGAGTGCGGCTGCTCCAATTGGCGACACCGGGTCCGGCGACCAGATCGTTCGTTGCGGCTGTCAAGAGTCCGCCCCGGACACGACGGGAACCCTGGCTGCCCCTTCCCGCGCCCCTGTGCCGGGACCGACCGGCACCGGACCATCTCCCTCCCGCTGACTGCCATCGCAGTGCTCTTATCGCCGTCCGGCACCATCCGGGGAAGGTCGATCATGAATTCCGGACCTGGGCACATGACAGACATCGACGAATTCCAGCGCGAAACCTGGGACGACGATGGCGGGGCGGGTCTGGCGGGACCTCGCACGACAAGCTGGGGCCCGCATCGGCCTCTGGCCTCGTCGAACGCCGCGACCGATGCATCGACGGGGCCCGTCCCGTCTGCTCGGACGTCTCGGCGGATCCGTGCAGGCATTCCGCCGGCCGTGCATCGGGTCTGATCTTTCGAGACCTTTGAGTACGCCGGCGACGCAAGCCGCCGGCCGCGACCCTCACCCCAGACATTTCGGAGACCACCATGTCCAAGGCCATCGGGATCGACCTCGGCACGACAAACTCCTGCGTCGCCATTCTGGATGGCGCGAAGGCGCAGGTGTTGGAGAACGGGGAGGGCGGCCGGACTACCCCTTCGATTGTCGCCTTCACGGAGAGCGGCGAGGTGCTGGTCGGACAACCGGCCAAGCGCCAGAGCATCACCAACCCCGAGAACACCATCTCGGCGATCAAGCGCCTGATCGGTCGTCGCTACGACGACCCGCTGACCGAGAAGGACAAGGCCATGGTCGGCTACAAGATCGTGGCCGGCCCGAACGGCGACGCCTGGGTCGAGGTGCGGGGCAAGACCTACAGCCCGAGCCAAATCAGCGCCTACATCCTCACGAAGATGAAGGAGACCGCGGAAGCGTTCCTCGGTGAGAAGGTCACCAAGGTCGTCATCACCGTGCCGGCCTACTTCAACGACGCGCAGCGCCAGGCCACCAAGGACGCCGGCCGCATCGCCGGCCTGGAGGTGCTCCGCATGATCAACGAGCCCACTGCGGCGGCGCTGGCCTATGGGCTCGACAAGAAGGGCAGCGGCACGGTCGGCGTCTACGACCTCGGCGGCGGCACCTTCGACGTCTCGTTTCTTGAGATCGGGGAGGGCGTCTTCGAGGTAAAGTCGACCAACGGCGACACCTTCCTGGGCGGCGAGGACTTCGACAACCGCATCGTAGACTATCTCGTCGACGAGTTCCGCAAGGAGAGCGGCATCGACCTGCGCAAGGACCGGCTGGCGCTGCAGCGCCTCAAGGACGCCGCCGAGAAGGCCAAGATCGAGCTGTCCTCGGCCACCCAGACCGAGGTGAATCTGCCCTTCGTCACGGCGGACCAGAACGGGCCCAAGCACCTTGCGATCAAGCTCAGCCGGGCGAAGCTCGAAGCCCTCGTCGCCGACCTGATCGAGCGTACGGCCGGGCCTTGCAAGGCGGCCTTCAAGGATGCGAACCTTGACGTGTCGCAGATCGACGAGGTCGTCCTCGTCGGCGGCCAGACCCGGATGCCGAAGGTCCAGGAGACCGTGCAGGCTCTGTTCGGACGCGAGCCGCACAAGGGCGTTAACCCCGACGAGGTCGTGGCCATCGGCGCCGCGATCCAGGCCGGCGTGCTCCAGGGCGACGTCGGCGACGTCTTGCTACTCGACGTCACCCCGCTGTCGCTCGGCATCGAGACCCTGGGCGGCGTGCTGACCAAGTTGATCGAGCGCAACACCACGATCCCGACCAAGCGCGGCCAGACCTTCTCGACAGCGGCCGACGGGCAACCCGCGGTGACCATCCGGGTGTTTCAGGGCGAGCGCGAGATGGCGGCCGACAACAAGCTGCTCGGCCAGTTCGATCTCGTCGGCATCCCGCCGGCGCCGCGCGGTCAGCCGCAGATCGAGGTGACCTTCGACATCGACGCCAACGGCATCGTTAATGTCTCGGCCAAGGACAAGGCGAGCGGGAAGGAACAGACCATCCGTATCGAGGCTTCTGGCGGCCTCGACGAGGCGGCGATCCAGCGCCTCGTGCGCGAGGCCGAGATCCATGCGGGCGCCGATAAAACGCGCAAGGAGCTGGTCGAGGCCAGCAACCACGCCGATGTCGCGATCTACACGACCGAGAAGAGCCTCAAGGTGGCGGAGGGCCAGGTGGCCGCCGAGGTGAAGGCAGAGGTCGACCAGGCGCTGACGGCAGCGCGCGATGCGGTTTCGGGGGGTGACACCGTGCGCATCCGGACGGCGACCGAACGCCTGAACCAAGCCGCCCTACGCCTGGGCGAGCTCACCACCGCGCCCAAGCCCCCGTCAGCCGACCCTGAGATCGTCGACGCCGAATTCGAGGAGGCCCCGGGCGACGCCGCACGTCGTCGGCCGGCGGCATGATCGGTCCGAACTCCGAACGGGATCGAGCCATGACCGAGAGCACCAACGCCGCCGCGTTCCCCGATGAGGAGGACGTGGATCACGTGGCCCTCCAGGCGGAGAATGCGTCCCTGCAGGAACGCCTTATTCGCGCGCTTGCCGAAACCGAGAATGTCCGACGACGTGGCGAGCGCGGCATCGCGGAGGCCAGGACCTTCGCGGTTCAGGAGTTCGCGCGTGCGCTCCTTCCGGTCTCGGACAACCTGGGCCGCGCCGTCGCCGCAGCATTGGGCGGCCAGGACATTGGTCCGGTCGGCCACGCCAGCTTGCTGGAAGGCATCCAGGCAACCGAACGGATCCTGACCGGCACCCTTGAGCGCTTCGGCATCCGGAGGGTGGAGGCGCTGGGCGATTCCTTCGACCCGAACACGCACGAGGCGATGCTGGAGATCGACGATGCGGTCTACCCGGCCGGCACCGTCATCGCCGTCCTGGAGGACGGTTTCAAGCTGCACGACCGGCTGCTGAGACCGGCCCGGGTCAGTGTAGCCAAAGGCCCGGCCAGCATCGCTCCGGTCATCTGAGACGACCAGTGCCAGTCCGTCGACCGTCCCGGCACCAGGAGCCAGCGTGAGCGAAGACCCTTACAAAGTCCTGGGCGTGACGCGGGACGTCTCCGAGGCGGACCTGCGCAAAGCCTACCGGAAGCTCGCCAAGAAGCTGCATCCCGACTTGAACCCCGGCAAAAAAAAGGCCGAGGATGGCTTCAAGGCGGTGGCGACCGCCTACGACCTGCTGAACGACCCGATCAAGCGCGCCCAATACGACCGTGGCGAGATCGACGCATCCGGCGGCGAGCGTCCACGGCAGCCCTATTACCGTGAGCAGGCCGAGCGTGACACCGGGCATCCCTATGCCGACGATCTCGGCTTTGGAGGGTTCGGCGGCGACGACATCTTCGCCCAGATGTTCGGTCGCGGCGGGGGCCCCAACCCCGACCGACCGGGCGCGGACGCTCGCTACCGGGTGGAGCTCGATTTCCTGGAAGCGTTCAACGGCGGGAAGCGCACGCTGACGCTCCCGGACAGCCGAGCCCTCGACGTCACGATCCCACCCGGAACACGGACAGGCCAGACGCTGCGTCTGCGTGGCAAGGGTGGGCCCGGCATCGGAAAAGGGCCTCCCGGCGATGCTCTGATCGAGGTCGATGTCCGTCCCCACCCGGACTTCAGGCTCAAGGGAAATGACATCCACATCGACCTGCCACTCTCGCTCCGTGACGCGGTGCTCGGCGGCAGGGTCATCGTGCCGACGCCGTCAGGTCCGGTCGCCATGACCGTTCCGAAGTGGAGCAACGCCGGCGCCGTCCTGCGCCTGAAGGGCAAGGGCTTGGTTCGCACCGGCGGCGTGTCGGGCGACGAATACGTCACATTGAGACTGACCCTGCCGGCCGAGCCGGATGCCGAACTTCAGGACTTCGTGTCCCGGTGGGGGAAGACGGAGCATCACGAGACCCAGCAAGGCGTGGATGCGCGATGATGGAGATGCGAGAGTTCCTGGTCCGCGCACGCGTGGAGACGGATGTGCTCCGGTCTTGGGTCGCGACCGGCTGGATCATCCCGGAAGATACCGAGGGGCGTTGGACCTTTCGCGACATCGATCTCGGTCGAGCGCAACTGATCCAGGACCTGGAGCGTGACTTCGGCGTGAACGAGGAAGGGATCGTCCTGATACTCGACCTCGTGGACCGGATGAGCAGCATGCGCCGGGCTCTCGGTCATCTCGCCGTGGCGATCCAACTTCAGCCGGAGGTCACCCGGAAGAGGATCGCGGATGGGGTCCGCGAGGGGCAGCGCAAGTTCGAAGATGCCGCCGGCTGAACTGGTGGAACGGTGCGGGGTGCCGGAATGCGTCTGTGCCTCGTTCGAAAGCCCTGGCGGCGGGCGGTCAGCGAAATTGGCGAGACGCTCCAAGGCAGAATGGAGGCTCAAGTCCCGCATCCGCTCCGATGTCGGCATGGACGATTCCGCAGCGGCTCAATGACCGGGCAGGTGGAATGGGCTTGGTCGTTCGGGCTTGCTCGGCCGAGCATGAGTGCTTTCGCGGCAGTTAGTGGGTCATCAGGCTGCAAACGGACGCCTTGGCCAGCAGGTCACGCGTGACTCCGCCGAAGAACCACTCCCGCATTCGGCTGTAGCCGTATGCGCCCGACACGATCAGATCCGCTCCGAACTCGGCCGCCCCGGCCTGCAGGTCGTCGGCGACGGTACGGGCTGAAGGGGATGCCTGACGCGCGCTCGCCTGGATCTCGTGGAGTGCCAGGTAGCTGACTACGTCCTCGATCTCGGCCTGGTCCTCGCCGCCCCCGACGCGCAGGAGCTGCACCGCCTCGGCGCGCCTGAGGAGAGGCATCGCGTCCGAGAGCGCCCGGCGGGTCTGAAGCGTGTTCTTCCAACCTACGACGATCCGCTGTGCCGCCAAGTGCTCGACGTCGGGTGGGACCACGAGGACGGGTCGGCCTAGGCCCATCAACGCGTCGCCGGCATCGACCGCAATGCCAGGACGCAACTCCTCGTCGTCCCCGGGTCTGCCGACCACGACGAGATCGGCCGCTCGGGATTGCCGCTCCAAGAAGGTGACCGGCTCGGCGAGGTCCGAACGCCACTCGACGCGGCCGTTTGGGCACGAGGCCTGCCGAAAGACCTGCTCGACGCCTGCGAGGCGGTCGAGGGTTGCCCGGCGGATCTCCTCGATGATCATCCCCATCGGAGCAGCCGTTTCCCCATAGCTCCGCGGGTAGTCCGGTAGGCAGGCGGCGACACCGACGAGGCGTGCGGCGAAGCGATGGGCCAGGTCGGCAGCAAGCCGGATCCGCGCCGGCGCGTGTCGGCCGCCGTCGACCGCGACCATGATGCTTGCATAGGACATGGGACGTCACTTCCGACGCGGAGCGTTGTGGCCCTTACCTTGGAGCTGCCTCAGCCCGCCGGCCTTGATCTCGGTCAAAGGCGGTGCTGCAAAAGGGCTCTTGGGCCAGCTTGTGGTGCGAGTGACACATCGACCTATCGAGATGTGGCTGGACACGCGTTCTTCCGAGCCAATGCAAGCCCTGTCCGTGAGAACCCATCCTCAGTTCCGGGAGCGGGTTGGACGGAGGCGGGGTTCGACGGCTGAAGTTGGGGGTTATCTTTGCTCGTCAGTGGGCCATGAGCACAGGGATGCCCGCGTTTTCGATCACGTATCGCGTGACGCCACCGAGCAGGAATTCGCGCACACGGCTGTGGGTGTAGGCACCCAGGGCGAGCATGGAGGCGCCCCGTCGCTCGGCCTCGGCCAGGATCGCGGCGCCAACCGGGGTCCCGTCCTCAACCGGCAGGGTGACGGCCTCGGCCACGACCCCGTGCCAGCTCAGGTAACCACACAAGTCCGCGGCCTGCGCCTCGTCGAAGCGTTCGGTGCTGGCATGCACGACCGTGACGCGCGTGGCCTCGTGTAGCAGGTCGATGGACTGGCCGATCAAGCGCGTCGCCTCCAGGCTGCCGTTCCAGGCGATCACGACGTGGTCCAGCAGGTCGTACGGGACAGTATCGCCGACCATCAGCGTTGGCCGCCCGACCGAGAACAACGCTGTGTCGAGCGCACGCCCGGTGAACGGCAGCTTCGGATCGGGCCGGTCGACGATGACCAGGTCGTTGACCCGTCCGGCCAACGTCAGGAGCGGCTCGACCTCGCCGGTGAGCTCAGTCCAGGTCACGAAGGTGGCGTCGAGGCGCTCGGACTTCGTGTTGAACGCCACCCCCTCGCGCGCGCACCATGCCTGCAGGGCCGCCTTGCCGTCGGCCGCCGCCTCGCGCGCACCCTGCTGGATGGCCTCGATGCTCGCCTCATCGAGGGGGGCGAGGCTCGCGATGCCGGCCAACACTTGCTTCAGCCCGGGCGCCATGAAACGCACGCTGATATGAGCATGAAGGCGCCGGCCGAGACGAAGGGCAGCATCCAGCCGACAGGTGGGGTCGAGGCCCGGGGCGGTCGGGACGAGCAGGCAGCGCAGGTACATCGGGAATCTCCTCGTTCAACGTTCCAGCAACCTGATGTCGGCGATGAAGGCGTCAGCCTGGTCGGGCTCGAACCGGAACTCGGGCCTGTCCGGGGTGACCCGCGGGCGCCCTCGGTCAGAGCCTCGGCGATATTCTCGACCAAATTGCACTGCGCGCGTGAAGCTCGCGGTAGGTCAGCGCCGCGGGACACGTCCCGATTGGCAACGGCGCGCGGGGCGCCGGCCGGGGTGGTGGTTGGCCCGGCGTGTCAGTGGCTCATCAGGCAGCAGACCGGCGTTGTCTGCAGGACCTCACGGGTAACGCCGCCGAAGGCCCACTCGCGCAGGCGGGAGTGACCGTAGGCGCCCATGACGATCAGGTCGGCGTCCTGTGCCTTCGCGAACCGCAGGATCTCATCGCCATCGCTGACTGCCGTCTTCAGGAAGTGCGTGGTCACCGAGGCGCCGTGGCGCACGAGATGGCCGGCCATGTCCTCCGCACCCGCGAACCGCGCGCCATCGCCAGCGGCGGCGACGAAGACCTGATCCGCGTGCCGGATCCGGATGAAGCCGAGCGCGGCCGTGACGGCCCGGCGCGCCTCGGAGGAGTCCTTCCAGGCCACCACGATGCGAGCAGCTTTCAGATGCTCCAGGTGCGGGGGAACGACGAGGACCGGGCGACCGGCCTCCATGACGACCGGGCCCGGTGCGACGCCGAGGTTTGCGGTATTGTCATCGTCGGGGCCGCGGCGGCCGACGACGACCAAGTCCGCCGCCCGCGCCTGCTCGACGAGATGGGTGACTGGTTCAGAGAACGCCGGGCGCCAATCGGTCCGGATGCCATCGTCCGCGATGCGCGCGAAGACTTCGCGGGCTTGCTCCAGGATCTCGCGGACCCGACGCTCGTTTTCCTGCTCGTGGATCTTGGCGTCGTAGACGTCGTGGATCAGGAACGGAACCGGCACCTTATGGGCGGCCGCCCCGGTGAGCGTCGCCTCGAAGCGGTGCGCGATCCCTGCGGCGAGGCGTATCCGGTCCGGCGCGGGCCCGTCCAGATCCACGGATACGAGGATGTTCGCGTAGTGCATGGTCGCCTCCGAAAACCGTAGGAGCCGGTCCGAAGGAGGTGTTCTCGCTTGGACTGGCCGCTCGGACCTTGTTCCAGCGCAAAGGCGCTGAGCGACAGGTGGCCACCTGAGGGGCGATCTCGGGTTTGAGACGATAGATCCGCGCCTCGTGGTGGTCGACGACGATCAAGGCATCGCTTGCGGTCGCGGCTGGCTAGGGCGTCAGCACATCGGTCGAATGCGCGGACAGGCCCGCGCCTTCCATCAGGTGCCGCAGCCGCTCGACCTCGCGAGGATCCATGTCCTTGTGCCGTGGTTGCGGGAAGGTTCATTCGCGCCCGCCCAGGCTCAGGTTCCAGCTCCCGTTCGGCTTCTCCTCGGCGATCCCGATCCGCTCGACGAACGCCACGACCTCTCGCCATTCCAGGTTGTTGCTGGTCGGACGATTGAAAATCTGGGCAAGCGTGGTCCGGTCGTGGCCGCGAATTTGGGGATGCGTCATCGCGATGGGCTCCTGAAGGAGGCTGCACCGAGCGGATCCGCTCGGACCGCTCGGTGCGTCGGGGTGTGGGACTCGCTCAGACGACCCGGATGTCGTTCTCGACCGTCGTCGCGCCGGGAGCGCCCCAGGCGGTCCATCCTGCCATCTGCCGGTCGTACAAGTTGTCCACCGTGCCGCTTAGATGGACCACGCCGCCTTCGGCGCGGACCTTGATGGTCTTCGGGTCGTACCAGCCCCGGTGGAGCGCCTTGGTGATGTCGGCGCCGATGTTCACGGCGTTTGGCCGCTCCTTGATCTTGATCCAGTTCGTGATGCCGACCACGCCGAGCATGCCGCGGATGTCGTGCTGCGCGGCTTCCTTCTGGAACTGCCACTCGACCTCGCCGGTGAGGGTGACCCAGCCCTTCTCGACCTTGGCCTGGACCGCCTTGTCGGGAACCGAGACGTTCCAATCCAGGCGCTGCAGCAGCGCGACTGCGATCTCGTCGTCGTTCCTCTTGGCATGGTGCGGGAGGCGGACCTCGATCTCCTCGGCGACGGCGCGGACGCCCTTGACGCGGCCGGCCGCCCGCTCGGCGGCGTACTTCTCCATGTAGTTCTGGACGTGGCCGGTCAGGGTCACGACGCCGTCCTTCGCGGTTACGCCGATTTGGGCGGCGGTCACGCTCGGCTCCCAGCCGAGTTCGGCGAGGACGTCGGTCTGCAAGGTCTTGTCCATGGTCATGATGCGTTTCCTGGATCGAGGAGGACTGTGTCCCGTCGCCGGTCGGCCTTCGCGATCGATTGCGTTCGGCGGGCCGGGAGCGGGAGCGCGAGATCGGCCGACATCGGGGACCGCGGGAGACCGCCGGTGGGTGATCCCGGCAGCGGGGCCTGCCGTCAGTGCCGATGGCCGAACCCTAGTCCCCGACCGGGTACAGTCTTTGATCCAGCGCAAAGTCAGGGGCCGACGCTGAGCCCATGATGTCAGTCATGCCGGGCTGGACGACGCAGACCCACGCCCCGGATCGGACGACCAAGCGATGGCCAGATCACTGACGTCCACGTTCGCCCTACTCGGTGCGCTCCTCGTCGTGACCACGGCGCAGGCCGCGCCCATGGATGAGCCTCAGGCCGGCTCCAGCGGACCGAACATGCCGCCGTTGCGGGACGTCGTCCCCAGCGAGATCCGGTCGCAGGATCCGGCAGTGACGGGGAGCATGCGGGCGCCCGCCGAGCCCGGCCCACGGTCCCGATGGCATGACCTCAAGCGGCCGCCGGTCCGCCCCCCAGTTCGCCCTCCGGGCTTATAGCGGCCGCGCCTTCCGGGCGTGCCGGACGAGACGTGGTCGGCCCCTCTTCCTGGTTCCTTCTGTGTCCACCCTGCGCGAGACGGGGCGAGGAAGAGGATCCGGCGCGAGCCCCAGAATTCACTCTGCCGACAGCCGGTCGAGCCGAGCGTGGTCGATGAGGCGCACGCCCCCCGGCACGATCAGGATGCAGCCCTCTCGGTCGAGGCGCGACAAAGTTCGGCTGACGGTCTCGATGGTCAGGCCGAGGTGGTCGGCGATGTCGAGGCGGTTCATCGGAAGTTCGAGAGTGACCGCGCTCCATCCGATCTGCGCGTAGCGCGCCTGCAAACCCATCAGGAAGGCCGCGATCTTCTCGTCGGCTGTGCGTCGGCCGAGCAGCACCATCATGTCCTTGGCCCGGGACAGCTCATGGCCCGTGATCTCGTGCAGGTGCATTATTAGGCTTGGCTGTGCGCGGACCACTTCCATGAAGGCAAGCCGGTCGAACCGGCATGCGGTCACCGGGCCAAGGGCATCCGCGGAGACCGCGTAGCGGTTGAGCAATGAGAGCCCGAGAAAATCGCCCGGGAAGGCGAAGCCGGTGACCTGACGGCGTCCGTCCGGAAGGATGCGATAGAGGCGCAACGCGCCCGAGGTGACGTTGTAGACCGATCCCGCAGGCTCGTCCTGACCGAAGAGGTTTTCCTTATTGTCGAGCGAGACCCGCCGGCTCAACGGCTCCAGCGTATCGCGCTCCGCCAGCGGCAGGGCCGTTGACTGGCTGATGAGACGACGCTTGCCGAAGCGTCCGACCGAATAGCCGGAAGGCACGGGAATGGGACGCTTGGTGGTCGGTGCAGCCGGCGACGAATGGATCGACATGAGCTTGTCCTTCCGGCTGGAAACGGCCTCGCCCGCCGATCGGCGACCGAGATGACCTCATCGGGCATGAAGACCTTCGCCGGCACGCCGCTCGCAGACCGGTCGTGAGCGCCGAAACGATACGGCTCGGGCTCGCGCGCATCAGGCCGCGGCAACTGCGGCCGGTGCGAGGGCCACGTCGAGGTGAACCGGATTGTGGAGCGTGTTCGCGACCGGTGACCACAGCACCGTGTGCTTGATGAGCGCCGCCAAGGTCTTTCGCGATGCGTCCGCGTCGATGCTCACTAAGACCCGGATGGCTTCAAACCCGATGGTCTTCGGGTGGAGGTCGCCGCTGCCCCAGACCGCCGTCATGTTGATGTCGGCCTCGACGGTGAGCTCCAGCGACCGGATCGGGATGCCTCGACCCAGGGCGTTGGCGTGGATCCCGATGGACAGGCACGAGCCCAGTGCGGCGAGCAGGGCCTCGGAGGCGTTCGGCGCTGTGCTGTCGCCGAGCAGGCCCTCGGGCTCGTCCTCCATCACGGGCTGCGGCGGCAGGTTGCGGATGTAGTTGAGCTGGTGCAGTCGGCCCTGCGCGACCGTTCGACACCGCAGGGTCCGGACCGCGGTCGGATCCGCTTTGGCCTTGGCAACAACAAGTTCGAGTCCGCGTTTACTCTCCAGGGACGGCGCCGGGATTCCGGGTGGAGGTGGTCGGTCGGCCATGTGAAGTTCCCTTCCCTGATAAATCGTTCAGGCCTGCCGTTTCGCGTAACGGAACTATCCGTCCGGTAGATATCGGGTAAATGGTAGTTTAGGCTTTTTCGCAACAAAGTCGGCAACCAAATATGACGACGAGGATCGCGAAAATGGCGAGGTTCGGCGAATGCTAGACTGGGATGACCTGAGATTTTTCCTGGCCCTGGCCAGGCACGGCAGCCTCTCGGCGGCGGCCAAGGTGCTCCACGTCTCACAGTCGACCGTCGGGCGGCGTCTCGCCACGTTGGAGGCGACCCTCGCCGTCCGCCTGCTCAACCGCACCCCCGAAGGCTATGTGCCGACTTTGGCCGGTCAGGACGTTCGCGAAAAGGCCGAGCGGCTGGAGGCGGAAGCCATCGCCCTCGAACGCGACGTCACCGGGCGCGACACCCGTCTGCGCGGACTGGTGCGGGTGACCTGCGCCGAGACGATGGCGGCGCACCTGCTGGCACCGAGCTTCGCCAGCCTCCACGCGCAGCATCCCGACATCATGATCGAGCTTATCCCCAATCCGCGGGAGCTCAGCCTGGCGATGCGCGAGGCCGACATCTCCGTCCGCATGAGGCAGCCCGAGCAACATGACCTCATCGTTCGACGCATCGGCAGCATGGCCTTCGGTCTCTACGCCACGTCGGAATACATCGAAGAACGCGGCGAACCGGATTTCGATGAGGGCTGCCCCGGCCATCATCTGATCACGCAGATGGAAGACAGCCAGGAAATGACCCAGTCGGCCTGGCTGACCGAGATGGCCTCGCGGTCCCAGGTCGTCCTGCAGACGAGCAGCCACGAGGCCGCGGTGCTGGCGTCTGCCAACGGCGGTGGACTGGCGTGCCTCGCGCGGTTCCGTGGCGACGACGAACCTCGGCTGAACCGGCTGGCGGTGCCGACCGAGCCGCCCAGCGCCGACATCCTGTTGCTGGTTCACAAGGACAATCGCGACACTCCGAGGATCCGGGTGGTGCTGAACCACATCTCGGAACGCATTCACGCGGTCGCTTCGATCCTTCAACCCCAGGGAGCGAACCTAGAGGACGTTCACGTCGCCGGCGTATGATGCGTGCTACGCGTGCCGCAGTTGCAACGGCGTCCGACCTGAGACGACCTCCGATACTAAAACTGCGCTTTGTGAGACCGACCCCTGTAGTAATCGGGGCGCATCCGTCTTTGCATAGCTAAATATCAAAAATGCTTGGCGCATGTATTAGGCCAAGGCGGTATCTTGCCTTCAAGCAGATCTGGCGACCACTCGCCGTCAAGATCGCGCTGACGAAGGCAAGCCATCATGATCACGGACGCGAGACTGACGCAGGATGTGCTCGCCGAGCTGGCCTGGGATCCGAGCGTGACCGCCACGGATCTTGGGGTGACCGCGAGGGACGGCATCGTCACGTTGACCGGCCACGTCGACAGCTTCGCGCAGAAGCACGCCGCCGAGGCCGCCTCCCGCCGGGTCAGAGGGGTGAAGGCCATCGTCGAGGAGATCGCGGTGGACCTCCCCTTCGATCGTCGCCGCACCGACGAGGATATCGCGGCGGCCGTGGTCAACCGTCTGGACTGGGACGCCGCGATCCTTCCTGATACGGTCACGGCGGGGGTCCAGGATGGCTGGGTAACCCTCAACGGGGCCGTCGACTGGAACTTTCAGAAGGATGCCGCGGCTCTCGACGTCCGGTCCCTGCTTGGCGTCGTCGGGCTGACGAACCGGATCACCATCAAGCTGCGGGCGAATGCGCGCGACATCGCCGAGGGCATCAAGGGCGCGCTCGGGCGTTCCTGGTTCTTCGACCCAAAGCGCGTCGGTGTCGACGTGGAGGGCGACCGTGTCCGGCTGACCGGCAGCGTCCATACCGAGCACGAACGCCGGCTCGCCGCCGTCACGGCCTGGGGCTCCCCGGGGGTCGCCATCGTCGAGAACGACCTCGCAATCGTCTGACGAACGCCCGCGTCCTCTCGTCCTCGTCGAGGAAACTCCCATGCGCCTCTTCATCCGCCCCCTGACGCTCGGCGTCTGCACTGCTCTGATGCTGTCGACACCGCTCCACGCCGCCGGCGAGCCGCAAGGCGGCCCCACCACGGCGGCCGACGCCAAGTCGGCCCAGTCCTGCCTCGACCACCTCAAGGCCTTCGACACGCAGATGGAGACCGAGGGCTACTGGCTCAGTGGGTCGGGTTCCGGCTACGGCTACCCGTTGGGCGGCTACTGGTTCGGCGCAAGCATCGCCCAGGTGGTAAGCCTAACCCCCGTGGCGATGCCGTACGCGTATGCCCGCCCTGGATATGAGGTTCGGACGCTCCTCTTCGCCGCCGACATCCTGGCGCGTCATGGACGCCAGGAGCCCTGCGAGGACGTGCTCGTCCAGGTCCGGGCGAGCTACGACCAGTACAAGGCCGATATGAGCGGCCGTGACCTGCGGGTGGCGAACGCCCTGGGCTTCCGCAAGCGGGAGCTCTCGCTCGCGAAGCCGGTCGCAACGCGAACGACGGCGTTCCGATCCGACGAGTTGCTCGGGAGCGAGGTGCGCACGCCCGGGAACGTGGCGCTGGGTAGCGTCGACGACATCGTCATGGGTCCGGAAGGCGGCAAGATCGCCTACCTTGTCGTCGCCCGCGGCGGTGTCTTCGGCATCGGCGAGCGCCACGTTGCGGTTCCATGGGACCACTTCAAGGTCACTCCGAACCTGAACATCCTCGTCCTCGACACGAGCAAGGACGGCATGGACCAGGCCCCGCGGATCATCGAGGGCCGTTTCGTGAAGGCGGAGCCGCTCGCGCAGCAGACCGCAAAGGCGGACGCCTACTGGCGCACAGCCGCCAAGACCTCGCGGACGGACTGAGCCTCGCACCGGCCGACCTCAGGTCGTTGCCTTCCACGACCAGCAATACGATTGGAGTTTCCCATGCGCACGATGACGGTACTGACGACGGTTCTCGCCCTCTCGATGATGACGATGGCCCAGGCGCAGGCGCAGGCGCAGGCACCCATGGCTCCTGCCGGAGACGCGGCAAACACGATGCGCGAGGCCGGACGCGAGGCGAGCCAGGCAGCTAATGCGGCGCAGGAGGCGGCCCGGCTGGCGATGACGGCGTCAAGGAAGGCGGTGAGGGATGCGCCGCAGCAGTCCGCCGAAATGATCGGGAAGCTCGCAACCGACGCCGCAGAGGCGGCGACACGCGCCGAGACCAAGATCACCGAGGCCAACAGGGCGGCGGGCATGGCGGCGAACGCCTCGATGCGGAAGGCTGCGGATGCCGCGCGGAAATCCGTGGAGGCGACCCGGCTGGCGGTGCAGACATCCCGGGATGCCACGGAGGTCTCGGTCCGTTCGAACATGACGGCGATGCGCCAGGCGGCAACGGCCGTGCGGGCGTCCATCGTCAAGGCCGTTACGGCGACTGCGAACGCGGCACGCGCAGCACGCGAGGCGGCCAGGACCACCTGGGACCGCGACATGGCGCAGACCCAGGTCCGCGGCTGATCCGAGTTGGGACCATCACGTCTAAACACTTATACCTGAAGGAAAACCCGCGATGGAGATGACCCAGATGGCGCGGATCTGCGAGGAGGCTGCGCATCAGCATGACCGGGCTGCTGCCCACTACCGGCATTTCGCCAAACATCTCGCGAACGACGAACACGCCGCCGCTGCGAAGGAGCGGGACCTAGCTCTGGACCATTCCGAGAAGGCCCGCATCGAGGAGGCCGCTCTCCGACCGGATGGCGTCGTTCACGACCCGCGGGCCGCCGCCGAGGAAGCCTGGCATTTTATAGGCTGAGGCCTGCATTAGCAGTGACCTGCCTCTCTCGTGACGAGGAAACATCTCATGGCCAACCCGACGTCCCCCGAGCGTCCTGATCCGACGGTTCCTGACCACACTCCAGCGCATCCACCGCAGCCCGATCAAAGCCCGTTACCCGAGCCGCGGGGCGTGCCGGACTACGGACCTGAGGAAATGCCACCTTCTAACGAACCCCTCGGCATCCCTTCCGGCGCACCGCCGGAGATCGGATGACTTCGGGCGGTCAGCCTCCGCCCGCCGTCCGATTTCTACCCGAAGAGGGGACGGCCGCTTCGTGCGAGCACGAAGTATCCTGCATGCACGCCATCGAGACGACGCTCCGGCATCCACGGCTTCGGCGTCCTTCGTGAGCATGATCGGATCGTCGCGGAACTGGCACGCAAGGTGACCGGCACCGATCCTTTCTCGGCCCGCCGTTCGAGCCTCTCAGATGGCGATGGTGATCACCGACCCGCTCCGAGACGACACCGTGGCGGAGCCAGACATTATGTCGTCGGTGCCGGGCTCGTGCGGCCGCAAATTTGCGAGCGGCACCCTCGTTAGGGCCCTGGAAAATTGGGATACTGTGGGACTCGACGCTGACTTTCCGAGCGGCCACGCTACCAAGCCGCCGTCGGGTGCTCTTGCCGAGATCCTGCTGGCGGAACTGAACGACCCTTGATACGCGCGTGGCTCAGAGACTCCATCGCTTGATCATCGACCGAAGCCGAATGCCTGTCGGTGATATGCGGCCCGGACATTTCCATTCGAGGATCGGGCGACTGATGTCCTCGCTGCCGGCAAACGGGTCTACATCATCATCGACGCCCCTACCGCCACGAAGCCCGCCAGGGCGCGAAGGTCGCTCGGTTGTCGGGGATCTCGCGAGATGGCCTCCGCCTCGCGTTGCAAGCGAAGATTGCAAGCTTTCGTGGCGAGGCCGCTGATTGGGGTACAGGTGTCATGGCGTGCACAGGCCGCATCGAGGGCGTCGATGGGGGCTGCGGGAGCATTATTGCCCGGACCACAATAGTTGCCGTGGAATAGGGCGCTTGGTGCCGGTCCATAGACATTGGATTGGGCATGCGCGGGACTGGTAAGTGCATAAGCCAAGAGGGCCGGAACGATCCATTCTTGTCGCATTTGATCACACCTCGTTTAGTGTTAAAGTCCGGGATTGTTCGCCGCATCTGACCTCGGGATGGAGCTCGCGTCGGGCAGCGCTTCCCGTCTAGAGCCGCAAGCCGCCGCCAACCTGCAGCGTCTCGCCGGTGATCCAGGCGCCATCGTTGGATACGGCGAAGGCGACCGCGGCCGCGATGTCGGCCGGCTGGCCGATGCGGCGGAGCGGGGTGCGTGCGACGAACGGAGCTGCGCCCTCCTCACCCATGCCGCTCGTGCCTTCCGTCGCGACCAGGCCCGGCGCGACGCCGACGACGCGGATCCTGCGCGGCCCGAGTTCGAGCGCGAGCGACCGGGTCAGGCTATCGACCGCGGCCTTGGTGGCGCTGTAGACCTGCGCTTCGGCGATGGGCGTGACCCCGGCGCCGGACGAGATGTTCACCACCACGCCGCCGGTCAAGGGAAACGCACTTACCGCCGCCTGGGTCGCGAGGATGAGGCCCCTCACGTTCAGCGCGAACTGCCGGACTATTGAGTCGGGTGTGATGCCGGCGAGGTCGCCGAATTCGTAGATGCCGGCATTGTTGACGAGTATGTCGACATGCCCGAAGGCGGCAACCGCCTTGTCGAACAAGGCCTTGATCTCGGCCGGTTGCGAGACGTCCGCCTGCACCGCGATGGCGTGTCCGCCGGCCTCCCTGAGCCTCGTCACGAGCTTTTCCGCGGCGTCGGCGCTGTGCGCATAATTGACGACGACGCTCGCCCCGTCCGCCGCCAGCCGAAGCGCGATCCCGGCCCCGATGCCTTTCGACGCCCCTGTGACGATGGCCACACGTCCCTCAAGCTTGTTCATCTCGCTCTCCCTATTCGTTGATCGGAAGCATCCGCTGGTGACAGAGGATGGTAGCTCGCGACGTGAGACGGCTTCGTTCGTCGCGGTCAGCCGTGGAAGGGGACCCACCAAGTCTTGACCTCGACGTCGAGCATGCCGGACCGAACCGTCGGATCGTCCGTTCCGAACCTCGTCGCTTCCTCAAGGTCCACGGCCTTGAAGATCGCCATGCCGCCGGATGCCAGTTTTCCGGACAGGCCGCCGGGCGTCTTCATAAACGGGCCGCTCAGGACGATTTGACCCTTGTCGTGGCAGTCGCTGATGTAGGCGACGTGGTCCTGGAAGTCGGGCTGCTCGTTGTACGGCGTGCCTTCGACCCATC
>Ga0255028_100045_pt1 | contig 35105 bp, 33 predicted proteins | sample DRGLUT_MetaT_FD_178168 | JGI IMG/M metagenome (GOLD analysis project Ga0255028, IMG submission 178168) | Metatranscriptome of freshwater microbial communities from Pennsylvania, United States - DR:GLUT (Metagenome Metatranscriptome) | ecosystem: Environmental > Aquatic > Freshwater > Creek...
CCAGGGCGCCGGCCAGGGCGCCGGCCAGGGCGCCGATCCGGCCGAAGCCGCGGTCTCCGAGTCCGAGGCTCAGCGCGCGCAGGCCCGCTTCCGTGCCGCCAGCCGCGACCTGGCGGCGCTGCGGGCCGACGGCCGCGAGGCCGAGGCCCTCGACGCGCTGACCGTCGAGGCCGCGGGGCACAACCCGGACCGCGGCAAGCTCGACGGCTGGATCGAGCGCAACCTGAAGATCGAGACCTCCGGCCAGGAGAGCCTGCACGACGAGGTGGCGCAATTGCTGGCCTATTCGGTGGAGGCCAACGAGATCGAGCAGGCCACCCAGAACGTCGCGATCGGCACCCTCAAGCTCGGGCCGCGCACGGCGGGCGCCCTGCTGCACCGCGACGCGGCCCTCGCCGAGCGGCTGCTGGCCGAGGGCGAGCGCCTGGCTCGGAGCGCCAGCGCCCTGCCGATCTCGCCGCTGATCCAGGCCGACATGATCCAGGCCCTCGACGGCTGGCGGGCGCGCCTGACCACGACCATCGGGGGCCTGCGGAGCCAGAACGCCATGATCGTCACGATGGACGGGCTCGCCGCGACGATGATCGACAGCGCCAAGGCCCTGAACGACGCCTTCGTGGGCGATGCCGACCGGTTCGGCAGCTTCATCCAGCGGATCCTGCTCGCCGGCGCGGCCGGGCTGCTGCTGTTCGGTGCCCTGGTGGTGATCCTCGTCGCCCGCTCGATCCTGGTGCCTTTGCGCGCCCTGCAGGGCGACATGGTGATGCTGACCGGCAGCCCGGCGGGCGCGGCCGTGCGGGGCACGGGCCGCCGGGACGAGCTCGGCGACATCGCCCGCGCCACGGCCGTCTTCGTCTCCGAGATCGCGCGCCGGGAAGGGGCGCTGCGCCGGGCCAAAGATCAGGCCGACGTCGCCCTGGTCGAGCTGCGCCGGACCCAGGACAACCTCGTCCGGGCCGAGAAGCTCGCCTCCCTCGGGCAGCTCGTGGCCGGGGTCGCCCACGAGATCAACACGCCGCTCGGCATCGCGCTCACCACCGGGACGCTCATGAGCGACGAGGCGCGGACCTTCCGGACGGGGCTGTCCGCCGGCACGCTGTCGCGCTCCCGGCTCAACCACTTCGTCGACCGGGTCGAGGAGGGCGCCACCCTGCTCTGCACCAACCTCACCCGGGCCGCCGACCTCGTCCAGGGCTTCAAGCAGGTCGCGGTCGACCGGGTCAGCGACGAGAGCCGCAGCGTCGCGCTGGCGACCTGGCTCGACGACCTGCTGGCGAGCCTGCGGCCGCTGCTGCGCAAGGGCGGCCACAGGGTGGATCGCGCCTGTCCGGAGGACCTCGTCATCGACACCAATCCCGGCGTGCTGGCGCAGATCCTGACCAACCTGATCGCCAACGCGGTCGTGCACGGCTTCCGCGCGGGCGAGCCGGGCCGGATCGCCGTGGACGTGTCGGTGCGGGAGGGCGGCCTCGTGCGCATGGAGGTCCGCGACACCGGCCGGGGCATCCCGCCGGAGCACCTCGACCGGATCTTCGATCCGTTCTTCACGACGGCGCGCAGCGCCGGCAGCACGGGGCTCGGCATGCACATCGTCCACAACCTCGTGACCGCCAAGCTCGGCGGCCGCATCGCGCTGACCAGCGAACTCGGCCAGGGCACCCTCGTGCAGATCGAGTTTCCCGCGCGCCGCACCGAGGCGACGGCGCGGCCGCTGCCCGCCGCGATCGGGACGCCGTGAGGCCGGCCGCGGGAGGCCGGGCCGGGCTCCTCGCCCTGGCGGCGGGCCTGCTCCCTGGGCTTCTCCTGGCCCCGGGGCCGGCGGCGGCCCGCACCTTCGTGTTCTGCTCGGAGGGCAGCCCGGAGAGCTTCGATCCGGCCCTTGCCACGACCACCGCCACGATGAACGCGGCCTGGCAGGTCTACAACACGCTGGTGGAGTTCGCGCCCGGCACCACGACGATCCGCCCGGGCCTCGCCGAATCCTGGACGGTCTCGGAGGACGGGCGGACCTACGTCTTCGCCCTGCGGGACGGCGTGCGCTTCCACGCCAACGCGCGCTTCACCCCGACGCGCCCGCTGAACGCCGAGGACGTGGTGTTCTCCTTCAGCCGCCAGCGGCGCTCCGGACCCGACGGCGCCGCGCCGGGCTTCACGTACTTCCACGATCTCGGCCTCGCCGACCTGATCGAGGCTATCGACGCACCGGATCCGCGCCACGTCCGCTTCCGGCTGCGCGAGGCCGACACCACCTTCCTCGCCAACATCGCCCAGGCCTTCGGCGCCATCCTGTCGGCCGAGTACGCGGCGATTCTCGCGGCCGGCAACGCGTCGGACGACCTCGCGCGCGCGCCGATCGGGACCGGCCCGTTCATGTTCGAGGGCTACCGGCCGGATCAAATCCTGCGCTACCGCGCCTTCCCGGATTACTGGCGCCGCAAAGCGGAGGACGGCGAACGGGGCGAGCGCCCGGACGGCCTCGTCTTCGCGATCACCCCGAATGCGGCGGTGCGGCTGACCAAGCTGCGGGCCGGGGAGTGCCACGCCATGGCGTTCCCGGCGACCGGCGACCTCGACGCGATCCGGGCGGAGCCGGGCCTGACGCTGCTCGCGCTCGCCGAGCTGAACGTCGCCTATCTCGCGCTCAACACGACGAAGGCACCTTTCAACGATGTCCGGGTGCGGCGCGCCGTCAACCTCGCCATCGACCGGCAGGCGATCGTGGCGGGCGTCTACGGCGATGCCGGCATCCTGGCCCAGGGGCCGCTGCCGCCGGGAATCTGGGCCCACGAGGCCGACCGGCCGGACACGCCCTTCGACCGCGCCGAGGCCCTGCGCCTGCTCGCCGAAGCCGGGCTGGCGGAGGGCTTCGAGACCGACCTGTGGTACCCGCCGGTCAGCCGGCCCTACGACCCGAACGGACGGCGCGTCGCCGACATGATACAGGCCGACCTCGCGCAGGTCGGCATCCGCGCCCGCCCGGTCACGCGCCCCTGGAACGCGTACCGCGCCGCGCTCTACGGCGGGGAGCCCAGCCTGATGCTCTACGGCTGGACCAGCGACAACGGCGATCCCGACAACTTCCTGAACGTGCTGCTCGGCTGCAAGGCCGCCCAGGCCGGCGGGGCCAACCTCGCCCGCTGGTGCGACCCGGCCTACGACCGTCTGGTCGAGGCCGCCCGCCGCACCGGCGACCGCGAGGCGCGGCAGGCCCTTTACTGGCAGGCCCAGGCCATCGTCCGGCAGGCGATGCCCTGGGTGCCCCTGGCGCACACCAAGGTCCATCTGGCGATCCGCAGCGACGTGCTCGGCCTGACGATGGACCCGCTCGGCCGCCACCTGTTCGAGACGGTGCGGTTCCGCGGCCCGCGGTGACGGTGCGGGCCGACCGGCCCGCCGCGCTCATTTCTTAGTCCGCTGCTGGAAGACCCGCAGCACCTGGTTGCCCCGGGCCACGGCGTCGTCGAGGGCCTGCTGCGGCGACTTCGCGCCGTTGAGCGCCGCCTCCAGCTCCTCCGCCCAGAGGTCGCGGATCTGCAGCATGTTGCCCAGGCGCAGGCCGGCCGTGTTGCGCGTCGGCGGGCGCCGCGTGAGCTCCTGCACGGCGATGTGGAGCTGCGGGTGCCGCTCGAAGAAGCCTTCGGCCACCGCGTCGTCGTAGGCGGCGCGCGTCGTGGGGATGTAGCCGGTGTTCCGGTAGAGCGCGGCCTGCTGCCGTCCCTCCATGAGGAAGGCCAGGAACCGGGCGACGCCGCGGTACTCGTCCGGCGTCTTGCCCTGCATCACGTAGAGTGAGCCGCCGCCCAGGATCGCGTTCTGCGGCTCCGCGACCACGTCGGGGTAGAACGGCATCGGCGCCACCGTCCAGTCGAACCGGGCCGCGGTGGAGACCTTCCCGTAGAGGCTCGACGAGGTGAGGAAGAGCGCGCAGTCGCCCGAGACGAACCGGGATTCCCCGCGGTTGACGCGGTCGTTGTAGGCGAACACGCCCGCGCGCTGCAGGTCGACGAGGTTCTGCAGGTGGCGGACCTGGAGCGGGCCGTTGAAGACGAGCTCGGCGTCGTAGCCGTCCAGGCCGTTGGACCGGGTCGCGATCGGCCGGTCGTGCCAGACCGACAGCTGCTCGAGATGCACCCAGGTCGGCCAGGCGGAAGACAGCGCACACCGCTCGCCGTCCGCCGCCCTAAGCCGCCGCGCGGCCTCGAAGACCTCCGGCCAGGTCGTCGGCAGATGGTTGGCGTCGAGGCCCGCCTGCCGGAACCGGTCGCGGTTGATCCACATCACCGTCGAGGAGACGTTGAAGGGCAGGGACAGCATCCCGCCCTCCGAATCCAGGTAGTTGGTGGCGACGACCGGCAGGAAATCCTCCGGCGTCACCGCGAGGCCCGCCTCCCGCATCACGGTGGCGACCGGCCTGACGGCGCCGATGGCGGCCGCCATGGTCCCGTTGCCGACCTCGAAGACCTGGAGCAGGTGCGGCGCCGCGCCGGTGCGGTAGGCCGTGATGCCGCTGCTGATCGTCTCGGCGTAGCTGCCCTTGTAGACCGGGACGACCCGGTAATCGGCTTGCGACGCGTTGAAGGTCTCGGCGAGGCGGGTCACCAGCTCGCCGTTCGGCCCGTCGAGGGCGTGCCAGAACTGCAGCTCGGTGACGGCGGCGGCCGGGAGCGGGCGCAGCGCGAGAAGCAGGCCGGCGATCAGCACGCCCAGCCGGAAGAGCCCGCCGGGCGGGGCGTTCCGCGTCGCTCTGCTCATGCCAGCCGCTCCGGAAGCCAAAGCCACAGCACCGTGCCGGCGCCGGCGCTGCTCTGCAACTCGACCCGCCCCTGGAGGCGGTTCACCACGAGGTTGTGGACGATGTGCAGGCCCAAGCCCGTCCCGCCGCGGGCGCGGGCCGTGGTGAAGAACGGGTCGAACACGCGGCCGAGATCGGCGCTGGCGATGCCGCGCCCGTCATCCGCGATGGACAGGTCGATCCCGCCCCCGGTCCGCAGCCCCGTGATGGTGATGCGGCCGCCCTCGCGGTCGCGGAAGCCGTGCTCGATCGCGTTCTTGACGGCGTTCGACACGACCTGCGCCAGGATGCCCGGAAGCGTGTCGACGACGAGGTCGGGCGGGCAGTCGACCACGAAGACGTGCCGGCCCGGCCGCGCCAGGGCCCGCAGGCTCTTCAGCAACTCGTCGATCCAGTCCGCGAGGTTCAGCGCGCGGCGGTCCTCGATCGCCTGATCGGCCGCCACCTGCTTGAAGCTGTAGAGGAGGTCGGCGGCCCGCATGAGGTTGCTGGCCAGGAGCTGCGCGCCCTCCTGCATCCGCCCGGCATACTGGGTCAGCCGCGAGCGGGAGAGCTGGTTTTCCTCGACCATGCGCGCGAAGGCCATCGAGTCGGACTGGACCTGCGTCGCCGTCGTCAGGGCGATGCCGAGCGGGGTGCTGATCTCGTGCGAGACGCCCGCCACGAGCTGGCCGAGCGAGGCGAGCCGCTCGGCCCGGATCAGGTCCTCCTGGGCCTGCCGCAGGGTCGTGAGCGCGTCGTCGGCCCGCTGGGACGCCTTGCGTCGGTCCGCCTCCCGGCGGCGGATCTGCTCCAGGAACGCGTTGGTCGCCCGGGCGATGTCGCCGAGTTCGTCCCGCCGGGTGAGCAGGTGGCCGTCGCGGCCGATATCCTCCGGCGTGGGCGCGCCGGCGGCGGTGACGATGCTGTGCTGGAGGGCGTGCAGCGGCCGGGTGATCGAGCGCGCCACCGCGGCGGCGGCCCCGATCCCGAGGCACAGGGCCCCGACCGCCCCGACGATCAGGAGCTGCCGGATCACGCTGCCGAACTGGTCGGCGTCGTCGATGAAGGCCCGGCTCAGGGTCTGGGCGTTGGCGCTCATGGTGGCGGCCCGCCGGTCCATGTCGGCGATGGTCTCGTTCTGCTCGCCGATCTTGTCGATCGTCGCGGCGAGCTGCGTGCGCCAGCCGTCGATCGCCCCCGCCATCTCGTCGCGGATGCTTGCCGGGATGAGCAGCGTCCGGGAGGTGCCGGACAAATCCGCGCCCGCCGCCAGCACCCGCGACGCCTCGGAGGTGTCCCGGCCCGCCAGCGCCGCGTCGGTCCGCCGGGCGAGGCGCAGGGCCGTGAGGGCGATGTCCTGAGCGGAGAGTTCGGCCTCGTTCGAGAGGACCGAGTGGCGGATGAGGAGCGCGACCTCCTCGTAGAGCCGGCCCTGGCGGGCGACGTTCACCTGGACGAGCTGGTCGCACCACTCGACCAGGACGCGGCCCGCCTGGGTCGCGCGGGTCAGCTCGAACCCCTCCGAGAGCACCCGGTTGAGGTCGTCCTCGGTCCGGCTCCGGTCGCGATAGGCCTTCAGCAGCTCCGTCGCCCGGTCGGCCACCCCGGCCTCGCCGTCGACGCGCAGGACCCGGCGCAGCCTTTCGCCCACGGCGTCGAGCTGCTGCAGATCCGCGGCGAGTTCGTCGAACTCGATCGGGAAGACCGGGCGGCCGATGCGCGCCCGGTTCAGCTCCGCCGTGCTGATCGCCTCGCGCAACTCCCGCAGCGCGGTGACGACGCCCTGGTTCCGCTCCAGCTCGGCGTCCTTGACGGCCAGCACGGCGATCAGCTGGGCATTGTCCTGCTGCTGGCGCCGGCGCGCGACGTCGGTCAGCGCCACCAGGGCGTCCGCCCGCCGGGCCATGTCGGCGATCGTCGCGGTCGCCGCCCGCTCGGAGAGCAGGAGCGCGCGCATCCGCGTCACCTGCGAGGTCAGGTCGCCCGTCACGGTCGCCACGAGGGCGGCCTGGCCGCGCGTCCGCGCGAGATGCTCCAGCCTTTCGAGCTGCGCCGTCGCCGTCGCCGCGCGCGCGTCGAAGCGGCGCTCGGCCTCGTCCCATCCCTCGATGCTGCCGCTCAGGGCATCCGCCCGCGCCCGGTTCATCGCCGCGAGCGTCTGCGCCGTCTCGGTCGCCACCACGGCGCCGGCCCGGGCGCGCTCGGCCTCGCGGAGCAGGATCCAGGCGCCGAGCGCGATCGCGGCCGCGACCAGGATTGGGATCGCCCCGACCACGAGGACGCGGCGCGCGATGCCGGACCTGCCGAACCCGCGCATCATCGCGCCCCACACCGTGTCCCGCGCCCCGCCACCGTTGCGGCCTCCCGTTCTGTCGCCGGCTCCGCGACGCCACAATCGGTTATTGTGACATCCGCGCGATGACTTCCCGAGAGCAATGAAGCAACACGGGACGCAATATTCCCGCATCACGAAACCCGTAGACACCGCCCCGCACAACGGTCCTCGAAGGCCGAACGAGGGGAAACACCATGCTCGACGTCATCGCCCGCCTGCTGCTCTCGGCCGGCATCCTGGTCGGCACAACCTACCTGCCGATGCTCTCGCAGGCCGTAACCGCCCAACCGGCCGATGCCGGGACCTCCGGGATGGTCTCCCGCGCCTGCCCGGCGAAGCCCGCCGCGCCCGGCGCCCGCGCGCTGGCGTGCATCGGCTGACCGGCCATGGGTGCCCTGCCTCTGGTCCTGCTCGTCGGGACGAATATCGTGGTCGCCGTCCTGATCCCGCTTCTGGTCTGAGCCGGCTGCGATGACCCGCGGCGGTTGCCCCGGTGCGCGGCCTCCGTTAGCCGGACCATGCGGTCGGTTCGCGCCGCGCTCCGCGTCCAGATCCGCCTCCGGCCCCGCATGCCCGAGATTGCACGCCTCGACAGGGACCGACGCCGCGTCGCGGCGGTCGCCGTGGCGATGCTGATCGGCCTCGGCGAGCCGCGGCCGGCCTCGTCCCTCGAGCAGCCGGACAGCCCGCGTCCCGCGCGTCAGGCCCGGCCGATCGCGCCCGAACTGGCTGCCGCCCTGGCGGCCTACAGGACCTACGCGGTCGCCCAGGCCGACGCCTTCGTGCGCGAGACCGCGCGCTTCGTCACGGCAATCCAGGCCGGGCAGCTCGCGGAGGCGCGCCGGCTCTACGCTCCGGCGCGCGCGCCCTACGAGCGCATCGAGCCGGTGGCGGCCCTGTTCCCCGAGCTGATCAAGCGCATCGACGTGCGCAGCGACGAGTTCGAGCTGCGCGAGCGCGATCCCGCCTTCGTGGGCTTCCACCGCCTGGAGATGGCCCTCTTCACCCACGGCACCACGGAGGGCCTCGGCGAGGTCGCGGAGCGGCTCGCCGCCGAGACCGTGACCCTGCGCGACCGCGTCGCGGCGCTGGCCATTCCGCCCGCCAAGGCGGTCGGGGCCGCTTCGGCCCTGATCGAGGGGATCGCCGCCATCAAGATCAGCGGCGAGGAGGAGCGCTACAGCCGCACCGACCTGTGGGACTTCCAGGCCAATATCGAGGGCTCGAAGGTGGTGTTCACGCTCCTGCGCCCGCTCCTGGCGGACCGGGACTTCGTGGCCCGGGTCGAGCGCAGCTACAAGCGGGTCGAGGACCTGCTCGCCCGCTACCGCGGCGCGGACGGCGGCTTCCAGAGCTACGACAACCTCACGGCCCGGGACCGCAACGCCCTCAAGGGCCCGATCACGCTGCTCGCCGAAGACCTGTCGACGTTGCGTGGCCGTCTGGGGTTGGACTGAAACGATTGCCAAGATCCGTCCTGTCGTCTTTGTTCGCGGCGACAAGCGGCAGAACGAACAGACTTCGTCGAGCGATGATGCGTTTTTCGTCCCCGGTCTCCACCCGCCGCCGGTTCCTCGGGGGGCTCGGCGCGGCCGCGCTCCTCGGGCCAGCCCGGGCCGAGGATGCGACGCCCACTCCGGCGACCGAGGGCACGCTCGTCGCCCAGCCCTTCTACGGGCCCCATCAGGCCGGGATCGTGACCCCGCAGCCGGCCGCCGCCCTCTACGTCGCCTTCGACGTGCTGGCCGAGCGGCGCGGCGAGCTGCCTCACCTGTTCCGGACGCTGACCGAGCGCCTGGCCTTCCTGACCCGGGGCGGCGCCGTGCCCGATCTCCACCCGCAGCTGCCGCCGCGCAATTCCGGCATCCTCGGGCCGACGGTCCTGCCGGACAACCTCACCGCCACCGTCTCGGTCGGTGCGAGCCTGTTCGACTACCGGTTCGGCCTGGCGCGCGCCCGCCCGCGCCATCTCGGGCCCATGGAGCGCTTCTCCAACGACGCCCTCGACCCGGCCGAGTGCCACGGCGACCTGCTGATCCAGCTCTGCTCGAACACGGCCGAGACCAACATCCACGCCCTGCGCGACGTCCTCAAGGCGACGCCCGGCCTCCTCGCGCCGCGCTGGAAGATCGAGGGTTTCCTGCCGCCCCACGTGGTGAAGACCATGGGGGCCGACACCGTGCGCAACATGCTGGGCTTCAAGGACGGCACCGCCAACCTCGACGTGCGGGATTCCCGGCTGATGGACCGCTACGTCTGGGTGGGGCCGGGGCAGGACGAGCCGGCCTGGACGGCGGGGGGCAGCTACTAGGTGGTGCGGATCATCCTCACCCTCGTGGAGCGCTGGGACCGCACGCCGCTCGGCGAGCAGGAGGCGATCATCGGCCGGCACAAGGGCAGCGGCGCGCCGCTCCGGCAGGGCCACGAGCGCGACGCGCCCGATTACGCGGCCGATCCGGACGGCGAGACCATCTCGCTCGCCGCCCATATCCGCCTCGCCAACCCGCGCCTGCCCGGCACCGAGGGCAGCCTGATCCTGCGCCGCAGCTACAATTACTCCCGCGGGCTGACCGCGGCCGGGCAGCTCGATATGGGCCTGCTGTTCGTTTGCTATCAGGCCGACCTCGCGGCCGGCTTCATCACCGTCCAGAACCGCCTCTCCGGCGAGGGCCTCGAGGAGTACATCCGCCCGGTCGGCGGCGGCTACTTCTTCGCCCTGCCGGGGGTCGCGGAGCCCGAGAGCTTCTTGGGGGAGGGGCTGCTGGCCGCGGTGTAGGCCTATCGGGCCGGGATTACCGTGCGGTCCGTCCGCCTGCGGCGCCCCGAGATGACGGCGTGGCTGTCGGTTCGCGTGGGGTCCCTGATCAGGGCACACGATCTCGCTTCCAGCACGCCGCCCGGGGAACGAGGTTCGACGCCGCAAAGCGGGCAGGCCGCAGACCGACGGGACCTGTCACCACGCCCCATCCTTCAAGAACCGCTGTGCCGACGGCCTTGCGCGATTCGGAACCCGACGCCTACAAGTTGCCGGCTCAAGCTCGGCCCGGATCGAGCGGCAACACGGTGGGGCGGCCTAAGGCCTTGCTCCGCATGGAGGAAACCGCGTGAGAATCGCCCGATGCGGTGCAGCCCTGGCGCTGCTCTGGGGACTGGGTTCGGTGTCGCCCGCCAAGGCCGACGACTGCCCCCATCGCGGCCAGCTCGACGACGCGTATTGCGACGCCAACAAGGATCTCGTCGCCGATGTGCCGGCGAAGACCCGCGATCCCAGCGTCATCGTGTTCGCCTACACGCCGGTCGAGGATCCCGCGGTCTACGAGAACTCGTTCAAGCCGTTCACCGCCTATCTGAGCCAGTGCACGGGCAAGCGGGTCGTCTACTACCCCGTCCAGTCGAACTCGGCCGAGATCGAGGCGATGCGCTCCGGCCGGCTCACGGTCGCGGGCTTCTCGACCGGGCCCCTCGGCTTCGCCGTCAACATGGCCGGCGCCATCCCGTTCGCCGCCAAGGGCACCGAGAAGGGGGCCGAGGGCTACAATCTCATCGTCGTGGTGAAGGCGAACAGCCCGTACAAGACGCTCACCGACCTCAAGGGCAAGCGCGTCGCCCACACCGCCCCCTCGTCGAATTCCGGAAACCTCGCCCCGAAGGCGCTGTTCCCCGAGCAGGGCCTGAAGCCGGGCGAGGATTACAAGCTCATCTATTCCGGCGGTCACGACAAGTCGGCGCTGGGCGTCGGAACCGGCGATTACGACGCCGCCCCGGTGGCCTCCGACGTGTTCTACCGGATGGTCGCCCGCGGCACGATCAAGGGCGACGATTATCGGGCGATCTACACGAGCGAGAAGTTCCCGACCTCGGGCTTCGCCTACGCCCACGATCTCAAGCCGGAGCTGGCCGAGAAGCTGAAGCAGTGCTTCTACGATTTCCGCTTCCCGCCCGACATGGTGAAGGATTTCGAGGGCGACGACCGCTTCGCGCCGATCACCTACCTCAAGGACTGGGCGATCGTCCGCAAGGTCGCGGAGGAATCCGGCACCCCCTACAACAAGGCCGCCTACGAGCGGGAGGCCGCCCGCGAGGCCGAGGCGGCCCGCAAGAAGGCCGACGGCGCGGGCAAGCCGTGACCGCGGGAACCGCGCTGCGCGTGTCCGCCGCCGGGCCGGATGCGGGCGTCCGGGTGGATGACCCGCGCGCCCTGGTCATCCGCGGGCTCACCAAGGAATACCGGGCCGGCCAGCCGGTCCTGAAGGGCATCGACCTCGTGGTGCCCGGCACCGGCCTCACCGCGATCATCGGACCGTCCGGGACCGGCAAGAGCACCCTGATCCGCTGCATCAACCGGCTGGTGCAGCCGACCTCGGGGGAGATCCTGTTCCGGGGCGAGGATCTCGCCCAGCTCTCCGGCCGGTCCCTGCGCCGGGCGCGTCGCCGGATCGGGATGGTGTTCCAGGAATACAACCTCGTCGAACGCCTCACCGTGATGGAGAACCTGCTCTGCGGGCGCCTCGGCTACGTGCCGGTCTGGCGGGCGTGGCTGCGGCGTTTCCCCGAGGCCGACATCGCCCGGGCCTTCGACCTCCTCGACGCGGTCGGTCTGTCGGGTTTCGCCACGCGCCGGGCCGACGCCCTCTCGGGCGGCCAGCGCCAGCGCGTCGGCATCGCCCGGGCGATCATGCAGGAGCCCGAGATCGTGCTCGCCGACGAGCCGACCTCGTCCCTCGACCCGAAGAGCTCCGTCGAGATCATGGAGATCCTGTCGCGGCTCGCGGCCGAGCGCGGCGTGCCGGTGGTCGTCAACATCCACAACGTGGCGCTCGCCCAGCGCTTCGCCGCGCGCATCGTCGGCATGTCGGGCGGCCACGTGGTCTATGACGGGCCGCCCGACCGCCTCAGCGAGCGCGACCTGCGCGGCATCTACGGCGGCGAGAACTGGCTCGAATGAGCGCCACCGCCGGTCCCACCCCCGCGGCCGCCTCCCGCGGCGCCGCGTTTCGTCCGAACTGGACCGCCCGGATCGGCTGGGTGCTCCTCGCCGTCTACGCGCTCTATGCCGCCAGCCAGCTCGGCTTCGTGCCCGAGCGCCTCGCCAGCGGGCTCGGCCATGGCCGGCAGTTCCTGGCCCGGATGTTCCCGCCGAATTTTTCGCGCTGGGAGCTGATCCAGTCCGGCATCGTCGAGAGCCTGCAGATCGCCGTGATCGCCACGGTGATCGGCATCGCGGTCGCCCTGCCGATCGGCTTCCTCGCGGCCCGCAACCTGATGCCGCCCTGGGTAACGTGGCCGATGCGGGCGCTGATCGCCCTGTGCCGCTCGTTCCACCCGATCATCGTGGCGATCCTGTTCGTGAAGGCGATCGGCTTCGGGGCGCTGGCGGGCGTTATGGCGCTGATCGTCGCCTCCGTCGGCTTCATCGCGAAGCTGTTCGCCGAGGCGATCGAGGAGATCTCCCTGAAGCAGGTCGAGGCGGTGCGGGCGACCGGCGCGGGCTTCCTGTCCACGCTGATCATGGGCGTGCAGCCGCAGGTCCTGCCGCGCTTCATCGGCTTCGCCACCTACCAGCTCGATTCCAACCTCCGGAACTCGACCATGGTGGGGATCGTCGGCGGCGGCGGCATCGGCGCGACCCTGTTCACCGCCTATCAGCGCTTCGACTACGACGTCGTGCTGGCGATCCTGATCGTGATCGTCACGCTGATCATGGTGGCCGAGATCGTGTCGGGCTGGGCGCGCAAGGTGTTCCAGTGAGCGCCACCGCCTCAGCCGCCCTGGCCCCGCGCCGCTGGCAGCGCTTCTCCCTGGGGAAGCGCCTCGCACGGCTCGCCTTCACGCTGTTCGCGGTGGCGGCCTTCGCGGCGAGCCTGCGCACGATCGAGGTGATCCCGGAATTCCTCTACGACGCCCCAGACCAGCTCGCCGACCTGTTCGGACGGATGTGGCCGATGGATGTCGGCTATGTCGGCCCGACGTTGCGGGCGCTGGTGGAGACGCTGCACATCGCGACGCTCGGCACGCTGATCGCGATCGGCATCGCGGTGCCGATCGGGCTGCTGGCGGCGCGGAACGTGACGCCCAGCCTACCCCTGAACCTGCTGGCGAAGTTCGTCTTCGTGACCTCCCGCTCGGTGAATTCCCTGGTCTGGGCGCTGCTGTTCGTGGCGGTGTTCGGCCCGGGGCCGCTCGCCGGCACGCTGGCGATCGCGCTGCGCTCGGTCGGGTTCACCGGCAAGCTGTTCGCCGAGGCGCTGGAGGAGGCCAACCGCGGCTCGATCGAGGCGCTGCAGGCCGCCGGGGCCGGGCGGCTCTCGACCCTGCTGCTCGGCTACTGGCCGCAGGTGAAGCCGGCCTTCTGGTCGATCGCGCTGTTCCGCTGGGACATCAACATCCGGGAATCGGCCGTGCTCGGCCTGGTCGGCGCCGGCGGCATCGGCGTCGCGCTCGATACGGCGCTCAACCTGCTCTACTGGGATCAGGTGGCCGTGGTGCTCGCCGCCATCTTCGCCACCGTCATCGCGGCCGAGATCGTGGTCACGACCGTGAGAGCCCGCATGCTCTGAAGCATCACGGCGACAGGTTCGCGTGGACGCCGAGCGCCCGATCCCGCTGCGGACCGGTGCTTGACGCTGGGATGCCAGGCATGCCCTCCTGTCGGCAACAAGAATTCGCCTCGGAGGAATGTCTGCCATGACGCTGATCCGGTGCTGCGTTCTCTCCGCCGCGATCAGTCTAGCCGCCCTGATCGAGCCGGCTTCCGCCGAGCCGATCCGCGTCAAGGTCGGTGTCCTCAACGACATGTCCGGCGTCTATGCGGATACCGGCGGCAAGGGCTCCGTCGTCGCCGCGCAGATGGCGGTCGAGGATTTCGCCAGGACCAACCCGGACGTGCAGGTCGAGATCGTCTCGGCCGACCACCAGAACAAGCCGGATGTCGGGGCCGCCGTCGCCCGGCAATGGTACGACCGCGACGGCGTCGACGCGATCCTCGACGTGCCGACCTCCTCGGTCGCGCTGGCGGTGAGCCAAGTCACCCGCGAGAAGAACAGGATCTTCATCGACTCGGGCGCCGGCACCACGGAACTGACCGGCCGGCAATGCTCGCCGAACACGATCCAGTGGACCTACGACACCTACGCGCTGGCGCACGGCACGGCCGGCGCCATGCTCAAGCGCGGCGGCGACGCGTGGTACTTCCTGACCGCCGATTACGCGTTCGGCCTCTCGCTGCAGAACGAGGCCACCGCGGTGATCGACAAGGGCGGCGGGCGGGTGCTGGGCGCCGCCCGGGTCCCGTTCCCCGCCACCGACTTCTCCTCGTTCCTGCTGCAGGCCCAGGCCTCGGGCGCGAAGGTGGTGGGACTGGCCAATGCCGGCGGTGACACGGTCAACGCGGTCAAGCAGGCGCACGAGTTCGGGCTGACCGAGAGCGGCCAGAGGCTCGCCGCGCTGCTGATCTACGCCGTCGACGTCCACGCGATCGGCCTGCAGACCGCGCAGGGGCTGGTGCTCACGGAATCGTTCTACTGGGATCTCAATCCCGGGACGCGGGCCTTCTCCGAGCGGTTCTACCCACGCAACGGCAACAGCATGCCGACGATGAACCATGCCGGCGTCTATGCCGGGCTGCTGCATTACCTGAAGGCGGTGGCGGCGACGAAGTCGACCGACCCGCAGGCGACCATGGCCTGGATGAAGGCCAACCCGACGGACGACCCGCTGTTCGGCGAGGGCACGGTCCGGGCGGACGGGCGAAAGGTGCACCCGATGTACCTGTTCGAGGTGAAGGCGCCCTCCGAATCGAAGGGCCCGTGGGACCTCTACCGGCTCCTCGACACGATCCCGGCCGAGCAGGCCTTCCGCCCCCTGGCCGAGGGGGGCTGCCCGCTCGTCGGCAAGCTGTAGAAACGGGAGCCCGGCATGCTGCGTGACATCGGAGGACAGGTCGCCTGGGTGACGGGGGCCGGGTCCGGCATCGGACAGGCGGCCGCCCTGGCGCTGGCGAAGGCCGGGCTGCGGCTCGCGCTGACAGGACGGGGGCGGGAGGCCCTGGAGCACACCGCCGAGCTCGTGCGCGGGGCGGGCGGGGAGGCGCTGGTCGCGCCTGCCGACATGCGCGTGGCCGACGACGTCCAGCGCGCCTGGGAGGCCGTGGAGGCCGCCTACCGGCGCTGCGACCTGCTGGTGAACGCGGCGGGCCTCAACGTGCCGCAGCGGGGCTGGGACGCGATCACGCCGGCCGGCATCGACGCCGTGGTCGGCGCCAATCTCAACGGCCCGTTCTACGCGTCGCGGGCGGTGCTGCCGGCGATGCGCGCCCAGGGGAGCGGCCTGATCATCCACGTCTCCTCCTGGGCCGGCCGCTACGTCTCCAAGCTGACCGGACCGGCCTATTCGGCGGCCAAGCACGGGCTGGTGGCGCTCTCGGAGAGCCTGAACCAGGAGGAATGCGGGCACGGCATCCGGTCCTGCTGCATCTGCCCCGGCGAGGTCGCGACGCCGCTCCTCGACAAGCGGCCGGTCCCCGTGACGGCGGAGGACAAGGGGCGGATGCTGCAGGCCGAGGATCTCGCCGAGACGATCCTGTTCGTCGCGCGGCTGCCGGCCTCCGTGTGCATCAACGAGATCCTGATGAGCCCCACCTGGAACCGCGGCTATCTCGAGGGCGTGAAGCTCTGAGCGGTCGCGACGGAGGGGCCGGCCGCGGCGCCGGACCGGGCCGGCTCAGCTCAGGGGAACTTCGAAACCGCGCTTCACGGCCGGCCGGCTCATCAGGGCCTGATACCAGCGCTGCACGTGCGGATACGCGTCGAGGCTGACCTGATGGCGCTCGTGCCGCCAGGCCCATCCGAGGATCGCGAAATCCGCCACCGAGAGCGGGCCCGCCACGAACTCGACCTGCGCCAGGCGGCGGTCAAGGACGCCGTAGAGCCGCCGCGTCTCCTTGAGGTAGCGCTCGAGCCCGTAAGCCCGGTTCGCCGGATCGACGGTCAGGAAGTGGTGGACTTGGCCGGGCATCGGCCCGAAGCCGCCCATCTGCCACATCAGCCATTCCAGCGCGGCGACGCGCAGCCGCCGATCCTCCGGCAGGAACCGGCCGGTCTTCTCGGCGAGGTACAGCAGGATCGCGCCGGATTCGAACACCGAGATCGGTGCGCCGTCCGGCCCGTCAGGGTCGACGATGGCGGGAATCCGGTTGTTCGGGCTGATCGCCAGGAAGTCCGGCTCGTGTTGCGCGCCCTGGGTGATGTCCACCGGCGTGACCCGGTAGGGCAGCGCCATCTCCTCGAGGGCCACGCTGATCTTGCGGCCGTTGGGGGTGTTCCAGGCGTATAGCTCGATCATCGCGCGTGCATCCGTGCCGGAGCCGAATCGTCGGTCCTGTGTACCGGCCCCGGCCGGTCCGCAGAAGCCGGGATCGCACGGAGTGCTGCCAGCCGTCCGGCTACCGGCCGCCCCGTGCCGCGACCCCGCCTGCGCCTAGTCCCGCAGCGGCTCCGGCTTCTGGCCGTCCGGCAGGATCTCCTTGAGGTGGTCGTGCACCATGTCGGCCGTGAACGGCTTGCCGATGAAGCGCGCCCCGTCGGGCATGTCGTCCGGGCCCGGCTGGACCTGCCCGGACGCCACCACGATGGCGATGTGCGGCCACTGGCGGGCCGTCTCCCGTGCGACGGCGAAGCCGTCGCGGGAGCCCGGCATCTGCACGTCGGTGAACAGCAGGACGATCAGGGCATGGTTTCGGGTGAGCAGCGCGAGCGCCGTGTCGCCGTCGCTGGCCTCGAAGGTCCGGAAGCCCGCATCCTCCAACATGTCCATCGCATCCATGCGGATGAGACCGTCGTCGTCGACGACGAGGGCGTAAGGGGTCGAGGGGGCGGGCGCGTCGGTCATGACTGGACAAATCCCGACCCAGATCAAAGATCCGCCCATCGCGTCGGGCGGCGCGGGCTCACCGGTCCGGGCATCGTCTCAGGCCCCGGCCTGCCCGTCGTACCGGGTCTGCGCGGCGCCGATGGCGTCGAGATGCTGAAAGGCCCAGGCGCCCAGAGCCTTCACGGGCTCGGCCAGGGACCGCCCCATCGCGGTCAGCTCGTAATCGACCCGGGGCGGGATGGACGGCGTGACGGTGCGGCTCACCAGGCCGTCCCGCTCCAGGTTCCGCAAGGTCAACGTCAGCATTCGCTGCGAGATCCCGCCGATGCTGCGCTTCAGCGCGCTGAAGCGGTGCGGTCCGCGATGCAGCAGCATGATGACGAGCACGCTCCACTTGTCGCCGATACGAGACAGGACCTGCGAGACCCGGCGGCAATCCGAGGTCGGCGAGACAGTCGGCTCGGTCACATCCATGTAACCTCGGTATCAAATCTGTGCCGTCTTGCGGCGCTCGGCCAAGCTCATATCATCGTCCGGTCACAAACAGGAACCGGGTTCCGATATGAAACTCCTGCACGTGGATAGCAGCATTCTCGGGGCCGGCTCGGTCTCGCGCGAGCTGTCGGCCCTCATCGTCCGACGGGTGACGGCGGGCGTCGCGGCCGAGGTCGCGTATCGTGACCTCGCCACGGAGGACCTGCCGCACCTGACGCTGGCGAGCCTGCCGAGTGCGCATCCCCGGGCGGCCCTGGCGGGCGCGCTCGACGCCGCCGGGCAGTCCCGGCGCGACGCAAGCGACCGGCTTCTCGACGAGTTCCTGGCCGCCGACATCGTGGTGGTCGGGGCCCCGATGTACAATTTCGGCATCCCCTCGCAGCTGAAGGCCTGGATCGACCGCCTGGCCGTGCCGGGCCGGACCTTCCGCTACGGCGCGGACGGCCCGGAGGGCCTCATGCGCGGCAAGCGCGTGATCGTCGCGCTGGCCCGCGGCGGCTTCTACGGTCCGGACACCGCGATGGTCTCGGCGGAACACGCCCAGAGCTACCTGCGCGCGGTCTTCGGATTCCTGGGCATCGTCCCCGAATTCGTGCTGGTCGAGGGTCTGGCGGCCGGCGAGCAGACCAAGACCCACGCGATGGACGCGGCGCGCGACGCCATCGGACAACTCGCCGCCTGACAAGCACGCCCGGTGTGACAAACCGCACGCCGGGACGAGCTTGGTTCCCGCATGACCCGCGCGTCGCCTCGGGGGCGCGGCCAGACGCCCCGAATGCAAAAAGGTCCGCGATGTCCCTGACCCTGTACGACGCGTCGGTCCCCGTGTTCACGCGCGGGCTGACGATCCTCTCGACCTTGCTCGACAAGGCGGAGGCGCACGCATCCGAGACCGGCGCGGCGCCCGAATCCTATATCGAGGCCCGGCTCGCGCCCGACATGCTGACCCTGGCCGGCCAGGTGCAGCGCGCCTCCGACACCGCGAAGTTCGGTGGCGCGCGGCTCACCGGCACGCAGGCCCCGTCCTTCGCGGACACGGAGACGACGTTCGACCAGCTGCGGGCGCGCTGCGCGGACACGATCGCCTATCTCGGCACGCTGCCGCCCGACGCCTTCGCGGGCCGCGAGACGCAGGCGGTCACGTTCGGCGGCGGCGCGTTCCAGCAGACGCTGTCCGCCGACCGCTACGTCCTCCAGTTCGCGCTGCCGAACCTCTTCTTCCACGTCACGACGGCCTACGACATCCTGCGGCACAGGGGCGTCCCTGTCGGCAAGCGCGACTATCTCGGCCCGTTCGACGGCGCCTCCGCGTAGCGCCGGCCGGATGGACCGGGGCGATGGCGGTCGGAAGACCAGGGCCGCACGCCCCGCCCGAGAATCGGCTGCCGATGCTCAGGCCGAAGCTCCGGTTGCGGCCACGGTCTCGGCCGCGAAGGCGCGGTAGCTGCGCAGCGGCCGGCCCAGCAGCCCGGTCAGGCGCGCGACATCGCCGGCCTCGGGCCGCATGCCGTCGGTGAGGAAGCGCTCGGCCATGAGCCGCATGTCGAACGCCATCCAGCCCGGCATGAAGGCCCGCAGGGTCTGCTCGAACCGAGGGGTGTCGTCGCCGCCATAGGCGACGGGGCGCCCCAGGACCTCCGACCAGATCGCCGCGATATCCGCCCCGGTCAGCGTGTCCGGACCGACGAGGTTGATCCGGTCGAGCGGCAGCGGCCCGGGAGCCTGATCGCGGCGCAGGAGTTCGCGGGCCGCGATCTCGCCGATGTCCCGCGCGTCGATCATCGCGAGGCCCTTGCTGCCGATCGGCATCGGGTACACGCCGTGGCCCAGCACCACGTCCTTGATCGTCAGGTCGTTGCTGAAGAAGTAGGCGGGGCGCAGGATGGTGGCGCTAAAGCCCATCCGCTCGATCATCCGCTCGACGGCGAACTTGCCGGCGAAGTGCGGCACGTTCACGTAGACGTCGCTGTGGATCACCGACAGGTAGACGATCCGCTCGATGCCGGCCTCCCGGGCGAGATTGAGCGCGATCAGCGCCTGCGAGACCTCGTCGGGCACCACCGCGTTCAGCAGGAACAGGGTGGAGACGCCCGACAGGGCGTTCCGCAGCGCGTCGACGTCGAGCAGGTCGCCCTGCACGATGGCGATTCCGGCCGGCAGATCGGCCCTGGTGGGATCGCGGACGAGGGCGCGGACATCCGCCCCCCGCTGGGCGAGCTGCGCGACGACGTGGCGGCCGACGGTGCCGGTCGCGCCGGTTACGAGGATGGTCATGGGATCACTCCGGGTTTGTCTCGTGGACATCCTGAAGATGTGTGATCCGCCTGCGCACCAATAGTCGGTATATTGGGATCCACTGTCTCGCTGGTGGAACGGATGGATCTCCTCGCCCTCTCCGATTTCAATCTGGTTGCCCGTCACGGCGGGTTCGGGCGCGCCGCCCGGGCCACCGGACGCCCGAAGGCCACGCTGTCGCGCCGGGTCGCGGAGCTGGAGGGCCGCCTCGGCCTGCGCCTGCTGGAACGCGGGACGCGCATCCTGACGCTCACCGAGGAGGGGCGGGCGCTCCACGCACGCTCCGGCGCTCTCCTGACCGAGCTCGAGGAGGTTGCCGCGGAGATCGCGGCGGGCGGCCGCAGCCCGCGCGGGCGCCTGCGGATCAGCGCCCCGCTGCTGTTCTCGCAGACCGCCATGGGCCGGCTCGCCGCCGGATTCGCCCGGCGGTTTCCGGAGGTCCGGCTCGAGGTGACGACGGAGGATCGCGCCGTCGACATGGTCGAGGAGGGCTACGACCTCGTGATCCGGGTCAATCCGGCCCCGGATGAGGGCCTCGTCGGGCGAATCTTCCTCCGCGATCGGCTGGTCGTGGTCGCGAGCCCGGGGCTCGAGCGCGGGGTGGATGGCGCTTCCGTCCCGGCCGTCCTGCGTGGCGGGATCGATCCCGTGACCGCCTGGACGGTGACGCGGCCGTCGGGCTGGACGCGCATCGCGGTCGAACCGGTCCTTCACCTGTCCTCGCTGATCATGGTGCGCGACGCGGCCCGGGCGGGTGCCGGCGCCGCCTGCCTGCCGATCTCGCTGGTGGGCCGCGACCTCGCGGCCGGCACGCTGGTGCATTGGGGCGATGCCGACGGCCCGGAGATCGCGCTCTGGGCGCTCTATCCGTCGCGCCGGCTGCTGAGCGCGCGGGTGTCGGCCTTCCTCGACCACCTGAAGGCGGCGTTCCCGCTCGGGACGCCGGAGGAGCTGGCGGCCTTCATCGGAGGCTGAGGGCAGCGGCCCATCGGAGACCGGTCCGGCGCGATCGGGCGGCCGTAGCCCAGCGCGTCGGCCCCGGACGCGCGGATGTCCGTTCCGTGGGGCAGGCTTGAAAATCCCCGCCCGGTCCGTTTCCCGCCGATGATCGTTCGGCCGCCGGCAATGACGGTGCCGGCAGGCCTGCCGAGGCCCGGCGTTTGCGCAAGCATCGATCGCTTCATGCGCCACGGCTCCTTTTCGGAATGACCGTCCCGGTCTGGCGGGAACTACGGAACCTCTTTCTGCAGGCGGGAGGCTAAGCTTGGCGCAATCCGGACGCGACCGGAGATTTCCGATCGCTGGACCGCGGGGCGCATGTCCGACATCGATGCCTATCTCGACGACAAGCGGCGCGCGCTGGCCAACCGCGACGGGCGGATCCGGCGGGGCGAGGTCTGGCCCGTCCCGCTGACCGCCCGGGCCACCGTGGAGGGGCGCAGCGGCGTGCGCCGGATCAGCATCCGGCGGCACGCAATCGTCACCGACAGCCTGCCCGACCTCGAAGGCGGATTCGCCGATCCGGACGGTGGCCGACCTCAAGGGCCGCACGGTCGCGGTCGGGCGGGGCACCAGCTCCCACAACCTGCTGGTGACGGCGCTCGAGAAAGCGGGCCACAGCGTCTTCGACGTCAAGCCGGCCTACCTGCTGCCTTCGGATGCCGGCCCGGCCTTCGCGAATGGCAGCGTCGACGCCTGGGTAATCTGGGATCCGTATCTTGCCCTGGCGCAGGCGCAGAACGACACGGAGGCCGAGTAAGGATGGGTCGGGTCGAAGCCCGCCGCGCGCGCCCTTAGGATGGCGCGCGGGATCATCCCATGCTGGGAAGCGGATGGGCCGACCCGGGTTGCCCGTAATCCGCAGAAGAGGGTGGCGAGGCGCGACCACCCGCCAGCCCGCACGAAAGGGTGGCGTTGGGTCCATCGAAATCGTCGGTGCTCCCCTGCCAGCGGCCCGGGGGCCTGCCAATGCAACTCTGCTGAGAGCCGCGATCGTGCATCATCCCGGAAGCCGCAGACCATCTTGCGGGATGACGCTCCGACAGACCGAAGCGGGGACATCCGCCCTGGACGTCCCCGCGTGACGCTCAGGCCGCGTCCGGCATGCGCTCGAGGAGCTTGTCGAGGGTGATCGGGTAGTCGCGCACGCGGATGCCGGTGGCGTTGTAGATCGCGTTCGCCACCGCGGCGCCGACTCCCGAGATGCCGAGCTCGCCCACACCCTTGGCCTTCATGGGCGAGGACATCGGATCGACCTCGTCGAGGAAGATCACCTCCTGATGCGGGATGTCGGCATGGACCGGCACCTCGTAGCCGGCCAGATCGTGGTTGGCGAAGAAGCCGCGCTTTGTGTCGACGGCCAGCTCCTCCATCAGGGCCGCCCCGGTCCCCATGACCATCCCGCCGATCACCTGGCTGCGGGCGGATTTCGGGTTGAGGATGCGCCCGGCCGCGCAGACCGCCAGCATCCGCCGGACCCGCACCTCCGCGGTATAGGCATCCACCGCGACCTCGACGAAGTGGGCCCCGAAGGTCGAGACCTGCTGCGTCTTCGAGAATTTGCCGAACTCGATCGCATCCTCGGCCACGAGCTCCCCGTCCGCGGCGGCCCGGGCCAGCGCGATGGCGCGGTTGCCGGCGCGGACCTCGCCGTCCTCGAACACCGCGTCGGTGGCGTTGAAGCCGAGCTTCTGCGCGACGGCCTCCCGCAGCTTCACGCAGGCCGCGTAGACGCCCGCGGTCGACGAGTTGGCGCCGAACTGCCCGCCCGAGCCCGAGGAGACCGGGAAATTCGAGTCGCCGAGCCGCACCGCCACCTTGTTGAGGGGCACGCCCATCATCTCGGCGGCGGTCTGCGCGATGATCGTGTAGCTGCCGGTGCCGATATCGGTCATGTCGGTCTCGACCGTGACCGTGCCGTCGGCGGAGAGCCGCACCCGGGCGCCCGACTTCAGCACCATGTTGTCGCGGAAGGCCGCCGCCATGCCGTGCCCGACGAGCCACTGCCCGTCCCGGACCTGTCCGGGCTTCGGGTTGCGCTTGGCCCATCCGAACCGCTCGGCGCCGAGCTTGAGGCAGCCGACGAGGTCGCGCTGGGAGAAGCGCAGGTCCGGCTGGGTCGGGACGACCTGCGTGTCGTTCCGGATGCGAAACTCCACCGGGTCGAGGCCGAGCTTCTCCGCCATCTCGTCCATGGCGACCTCGAGCACCGCCAGGCCCGGGGCCTCGCCCGGCGCCCGCATGGCGTTGCCCTCGGGCAGGTCGAGACGGGCGAGCTTCATGGCGGTCAGCCGGTTCGCCCCCGCGTAGAGGTACTTGGTCTGGTTCACCGCCGTTTCGGGATCGCCCTCCGGCAGGTTGCCCGAGACGCTCTCGTGCGCGATCGCCGTGATGGTGCCGTCCTGCGTCGCGCCGATCCGCACCCGCTGGATCGTGGCCGGCCGGTGGGTTGTGTTGTTGGCGATGAGCGGCCGCGTCAGCGCCACCTTCACGGGCCGCCCCGCCGCCTTGGCGGCGAGCGCGGCCAGCACCGCGTCGGCGCGCACGAACAGCTTGCCGCCGAAGCCGCCGCCGACGAACGGCGCGTCGAGCCGGACCTTCTCCTTCGGCAGGCCGAGCATCTTGGCGAGGCTGCCGTGGCCCCAGCCGATCATCTGGTTGGCGGTCCAGAGCGTGACCTTGTCGCCGTCCCAGGCCGCCGTCGTGGCGTGCGGCTCCATCATGGCGTGGCTCTCGTCGGCGGTCGTGTAGGTCGCGTCGAGCGTGAAGGGGGCCTGCGCGAAGGCGCCCTCGAAATCGCCGACGCGCTCCTCGCCGTTCCCACCGCTGCCCTCGCCGCTGTCGGCCGGGACCGGCTTGGCCGACTTCGCCGCCTCGGCGAGGTCGAAGGCGCCGGCCTCGGGCGCGTACTCCACCGCGACCAGGAAGGCGGCCGCCCTGGCCTGCTCGAAGGTCTCGGCCACCACCACCGCGACGGCCTGGTGGTAATGCTGGATCACGTCGCCGCCGAATAGGTAGGCGACGTTCATCACGCCGCGCTCGATCCGCGGCGTGTCGAGGGTGGTGACGATCGCGATGACGCCGGGGGCAGCCTTGGCCGCTGCGGTCTCGATCCGGCGGACGCGGCCCTTGGCGATGCCGGCGCCGAGCACATAGCCGTAGGCGGCGTTGGGCGCCACGTCGTGGCGCTCGTAGGCGTAGGGCGCGGTGCCGGTGGTCTTGGACTTGCCGTCGATGCGGTCGGTGGGCCGACCCACGACCCTGAGCCGGTCGATCGGATTCTGGCCTGCGGGGGTGTCGAACTTCATGGCTCAGGCCCTCGCTTGGTTGAGCGCCGCGGAGAGGGTCCGCTCGGCGAGCTTCAGCTTGAACGCGTTCTCGGGGGTGGGCTTGGCGTCGGCGAAGACTTGGGCCGTCACGGCTTTCGCGCCCTTCGGGAGGTCGGCCTCGGCCGCCTCGACCCGCCAGGGCTTGTGGGCGACGCCGCCGAAGGCGACGTGCCCGCTGCCGTCCTTGGCCAGGATCGCCGCCACCGAGACCAGCGCGTAGGCGTAGGAGGCGCGGTCGCGGACCTTCCGGTAGATGTGCGTGCCCGCGACCGGCTTCGGCAGCGTCACCGCGGTGATGAGCTCGCCGGGCTTGAGGTTGGTGTCGCGCTGCGGCGCGTCGCCGGGCAGGCGGTGGAACTCGGCGATCGGGATTCTTCGCGCAGCGCCGTCGGCGTCGATCGTCTCGACCACGGCGTCGAGCACCCGCATGGCCACCGCCATGTCGCCCGGATGCGTGGCGATGCAGGCCTCGTTGCCGCCGATCACCGCAAGCGAGCGGTTCACGCCGTCGAGCGCCGCGCAGCCGGAGCCCGGCTGGCGCTTGTTGCAGGCCTGGGCCGTATCGTAAAAATACGGGCAGCGCGTCCGCTGGAGCAGGTTGCCGGCGGTGGTCGCCTTGTTGCGCAACTGGCCGGAGGCACCCGCGAGCAGCGCCCGGCTCAAAACTCCATAATCCTTGCGCACCCGCGGGTGGGCGGCGAGGTCGGTGTTGCGCACCAGCGCACCGATGCGCAGGCCGCCCGCCTCGGTCGGCTCGACCGTGTCGAGGCCGAGCCCGTTCACGTCCACGAGGTGGCGCGGGGTCTCGATCTGCAGCTTCATCAGGTCGAGCAGGTTGGTGCCGCCGGCGATGAACTTGGCGTCGGGCGTGGCGGCGACGGCGGCCGCGGCTTCCGCCGGCGAGCTGGGACGCTCGTAGGTGAAGGACTTCATGCCCGCGCTCCCGCGACCTCGGTCATCGCCTCGACGATGTTGGAATAGGCACCGCACCGGCAGATGTTGCCGCTCATGCGCTCGCGGATCTCGGCTTCCGTCACCCGGGGCGCGGCCTCGAGATCCGCGGTCACGTGGCTCGGAATGCCGGCCTTGATCTCCTCGAGGACGGCGACGCCCGAGCAGATCTGGCCCGGCGTGCAGTAGCCGCACTGGTAGCCGTCGTGCTTCACGAAAGCCGCCTGCATCGGGTGCAGGTGGTCCGGCTGGCCCAACCCCTCGATCGTGGTGATCTCGGCGCCCTGGTGCATGACCGCCAGCGTCAGGCAGGCGTTGATCCGCCGCCCGTCGACGATCATCGTGCAGGCGCCGCACTGGCCGTGGTCGCACCCCTTCTTGGAGCCGGTCAGGTGCAGGTGCTCGCGCGCCGCGTCGAGCAGGCTGGTGCGCGTGTCGAGTTCGAGGTCACGGCGCTGGCCGTTCACCGTCAAGGTGACCTTCGCGAGGACCGGGTCGTCGGTCCGGACGGCCCCGGCGCCTGCGCCCTCGGGCGCGCCGGCGGTAGCTCCCACCATCAAGTCTCTCCGGTTCAGATCATCACGTCGCGAACGCCGCATCCCGATCTTCCGGCCTGGGGCAGGAGAGAAGACCGGCACGGGCGGGATGCTCCAGGGAAACACCGACACCCTGGATTTGCTCCAAGGTATGGCGCTCCAGCCGGATGATCAGGGGGCGGGCCGCCTGCAGCGCTCCGGAACGCCGCGCGTGCGGCCGCCCCGGGACGGCCGCTTGGCCCCGGGGCGGGGACGGGGCCTAGCCCAGCGCCTCCGCCACCGCCTTGCCGCAGGCCTGCGTATCGGCGTTGCCGCCGAGGTCGCGGGTCCGCAGCCTCCGCTCGGACAGCACCCGCTCGATCCCGCCGACGATCTCGGCCGCCGCCGCGTGCTCGCCGAGGTGCTCCAGCATCATCGCGCCCGACCAGATCTGGCCGATCGGGTTGGCGATCCCCTGGCCGGCGATGTCGGGGGCCGAGCCGTGGACCGGCTCGAACACGGACGGGTGCACCCGCTCCGGGTTGATGTTGCCGGACGGCGCGATGCCGATCGTGCCCGTGCAGGCCGGGCCCAGATCCGACAGGATGTCGCCGAACAGGTTGGAGGCCACCACCACGTCGAACCGGTCCGGGTTCAGCACGAAATGCGCGGTGAGGATGTCGATGTGGTACTGGTCCCACCGGACATCCGGATAGGCCTCGGCCACCGCCTTCACCCGCTCGTCCCAGTACGGCATGGTGATCGAGATGCCGTTCGACTTCGTGGCCGAGGTCAGGTGCTTCTTCGGGCGCTTCTGGGCCAGATCGAAGGCGAACTTGAGGATCCGATCGGTCCCGTGGCGGGTCATGATCGTCTCCTGCAGGGCGAATTCCCGGTCGGTGCCGGCGAACATCCGGCCGCCGGCATTCGAGTACTCGCCTTCCGTGTTCTCCCGGACCACCCAGAAGTCGATGTCGCCCGGCTTGCGGTCGGCGAGCGGGCACTTCACCCCCGGCATCAGCCGCACCGGGCGCAGGTTGGCGTACTGGTCGAATTCGCGCCGGAACAGGATCAGCGAGCCCCAGAGGGAGATGTGGTCGGGCACCCGCTCGGGCATGCCGACCGCGCCGAAATAGATCGCGTCGTGCGCCTCGATCTGCGGCTTCCAGTCCTCCGGCATCATCCGGCCGTGCGTCTCGTAGTAGTCGCAGCTCGCGAAATCGAACCAGTCGAGCTGGAGGCTGAAGCCGTGCCGCTTGGCGGCCTGCTCCAGCACGCGCACGCCCTCGGGCACCACCTCCTTGCCGATGCCGTCACCGGGGATCACCGCGATGCGGTAGCGGCGCTGCTGGCTTGTTCCTTGGCCGGGCATGGATCCTCCACGAGTTACGGCGATCGGGCCTTTGCAGACCCCTGATCGCAGGCGCCAGGGTGATTGTTGCTCGCCTGTGTGCGGTCAACACCCCGGCCTGACAATCAGTCGCTTTCCCCCGCCATGGCCCGGCGCTGGCGGTCGAGTTCGTCGCTGTAGCGCTTGAGCGTGTGGCTCTCGGTGAGCAGGCCCAGCACCCGGCGGGTCTCGGGCCCGTCGACCACCGCGAGCGCCTCGCTCTCGGTGCGGTCGAAGGCGGCGGCGGCATCCTTGGCGTTCATGCTGGGGGTCAGGAAATCGCCGGTGTGGAGCAGCAGGTCGGCGAGCACCGGCTGCGCGTCGGCGGCCGCGTCCCGCGCGGCCGCGTGCGCCTCGGGGACGTTGACGATGCCGGCATAGCGCCCGCGCCCGTCGACCGCGATCACCCGGGAGGGCGAGCCGAGCGGATGCGCCCGCAGAAAGGTGGGCAGCGGCGTCTCGGCCGCGACGGTGCCGGGGTCCCGGCGCATCAGCCGGCCGACGGTCAGCGAGCGGATCCAGCCGACATCGTGGGGGCTGCGGATGCTCTCGCCGCGCAGGTGGAAGCGCCAGGTGGCGAAGGAGTAGCCGAAGGTCTTGCGCACGGTCAGCGAGGACGCGATCACCGCCGCCAGCACGAGGCCGGTGATCGGCAGGCTGCCGGTGACCTCCAGCGCCAGGAACGTCATGGTCAGCGGGCCGCCGATGATCGCCACGGCGAGCGCGCTCATGCCGATCACCGCGTAGGCGAGCGGCGTCAGGCCGAAATCCGCCAGCGGCGGCACCAGCACGGGGGCCAGGGCCGCGAACAGCTTGCCGGCGATGGCGCCGAGGAACAGCGAGGCGAAGAACAGGCCGCCCCGGAATCCGGAGCCGATCGAGATCGCCGAGGCCACCGCCTTGGCGGCGAACAGCCCGGCGAGCGCCGCGATCCCGTGGCCCTGGCCCTCGGCGGCGAAATGCATGTGCAGGGCGCCGTGGCCGCCCGAGAGCACCTGCGGCGTCGCCAGCAGGGCCAGGGCGCCGACGCACAGGCCCCCGAAGGCCGGGGCGGTCGCCCGCGGCAGGCCGGAGGCCTGGACCAGCCGCTCCACCAGGGTCACCCCGCGCATGATCAGGATGCCGAGGGCCGCGCAGAACAACCCGAGGGCCAGGCTCGGCAGGATCTCCATGCTGGTGACGTGCGACGTCGTGACCGCCTGCATGTCGCCGAGCTCGACCAGCGGATGCGTCTCGATCAGCGACCGGGAGACGAGGTTGCCGCACAGCGCCGCGACCACCACCGGCGTGAGCGTGGCAATGGAATAGGTGCCGATGATCAGCTCGAAGGCATAGAACGCGCCGGCCAGCGGCGCCCCGAAGCCCGCCGCGATCGCGCCGGCCGCGCCGCAGCCGACCAGGGTGCGCAGGTCGCTCCGCCGGACCTCGAAGGCGATCCCCAGCCGCGAGGCGAGGCCGGAGGCGATCTGCGTGTAGCCGGCTTCCAAGCCCACCGAGGCGCCGCATCCGTTCGAGATCACGTTCTGCAGGGCGAGGTAGACGCTGTCACGCAGGGACATGCGGCCGCCATGCAGGGCATTGGCCTCGATCGGGTCGATCGCCGGGCGCCTGCGGGGCCCGCGCAGGTAGGTGGCGGCGAAGATCACCAGCCCCAGCAGCGCGCCGCCGAGGCAGGGCCCCACGAGCAGGAGCGTCGGCGTCACGGCATCGGCCGCGCTGAGCCGCGTTCCCGCGGGCAGGTTGTAGAGCAGCTCGCGCAGGGTCTGGGTGATCCAGGTCATGGCCGAGACGGCGACGCCGGCCACGCAGCCGACGAGCGTCGCGAGCGCCACGAGGCCGCCCTCGCTTCGGCGGACGAGGCTGCGCAGCCGCCCCGGGGCCTGGACGAGGCCCGCACCCGTCCAGCGCCGAGGGGCCCGGCGGTGCGGCCGGACCGGCGCCCGCCCTGGTGTTGCAGCGGAGGCCGGCTCCCCGCCTGCGGCTGCCGCTGACTGTCGCGCGCTCACATTCCGTCTCGTCGGCCCGGATCGGCGCGACGCAGTCCCGGCGACGCATCGGCCTTCCGGACGCAGTTAGAGCCCCGGCCGTCCGCGTTGCAAACGCGCTCGCCCCCGGCGGCGCGCGGCTCCGCCCCCCGTTCCGGGGTGGTGAGCCCAGCCAAGCCGGTTATCCGGGCGCCCGCGCGGGCACGGGGAGACATCGCGACCGCCTCATCCCGCGGACAGTCCGGGCGCCGAAGCGGCCCTGTATCCACCGGCCCGACATCGCCATGCGCGGATCGCCTTGAAAACTGCCGCGGGCCACGATACACCGCCCGCCAGTGCCGCCGTAGCTCAGTTGGTTAGAGCACCAGATTGTGGATCTGGGGGTCCCCCGTTCGAGCCGGGGCGGTGGTACCATCCATTCAGCTCGACAGCGCAAGGGGTTGGCGGATCGCCGACCCCTTATTGCGTGGGCGGAGGCGGGTCCGGCGCGCCCGCGGAACCGATTGATCCCGGCATCTGCCTTGATCCACCGACCCGGAGCGTGCGCAAGGCGCTTTTCCGGTACCGTGATGGTGCGTCCCAGCACGTCCGCGGCGCGACGCGCCACTCCCGCCGGTGCGGGCTCCAGAGGCTGACAAGGGTGCGCGCGCTTCCGCCCGCGGAAAGGGGAGGGGGCTGGCCTTGCCGCGCATCGGCGCACGATCACCCACGGGAGGCGGGCAGCCCGCAATTGAATCTGTGCGTATGTTATAGAATTGCCTAATTTGGCCGATTAAGGTGGGGACCCCGCGGGGATTGACTATTTTCATATGGGTGAAGACCGATATGGATAGCAGGATGCAGCAGGATCAACTTGAGATCGTCAGCGCACTGGCGGCCTCCCTGGCCGACCGGATGCTGATGGAGCGCCTGACGCGCGGAACGCTCCCGCTGGCGCATGCCGGCCGGCTGTGGACCGCGTCGCTCCTTCTCGAAGAGCACGAGCGCCCGATTCCCGGCATCGTGGCGGATGTCTTGGAGCAGGTCCGTCACGTCGAGCCGGCCGACGGTGCGGACCCGGAAGCCGGTCCGGACGTGACGGGCGCGGACGCGGACGACCGGCCGGCGCCGCGCACCGGCCGGCTGATCCGGCTGCTGCGCCCGTTCCGGCCGGCGGCCGAGATGTGACGCCTCCGGGGCGAGCCTCCCCCGGCCGGTGACACGACCGCCCATCTCGTGGATCCGGAGTTTCCCCGGCGCGCCGGGGACGCTAAGACCGGTGCCGATCGCGGCGGCGGGTCCCGCCCCGCGGCCGGGCTTTCCGGGACACGTGAGATGACCATCCCTGAACGGCGCGTCCGAACCTTGTTCGACGAGGCGGCGATCGCCAAGCGCAACGACGAGCTGGCCGAGGAGATCCTGTCCGCGCGGCCGGACAACCTCCTCGTCGTGGCGGTGCTCAAGGGCAGCTTCATGTTCGCCGCCGACCTGCTGCGGGCCCTGCACCGGGTCGGGCTCGCGCCGCAGGTCGAGTTCGTCCACCTGTCGAGCTACCGCACCGGGACGGTCTCCACCGGTCAGGTCGAGATCCTGCGCGACGTGCAGAGCGAGGTCCGCGGGCGGGACGTCCTGCTCGTCGACGACATCCTGGAATCCGGCCGGACCGTCGTCTTCGCCAAGGATCTGCTGATGGCACGCGGCGCGCGGCGGGTGCTCACCGCGGTGCTCCTGGAGAAGCCCGGCAAGCGCGCGGTGACGATCGATGCGGATTTCGTCGGCTTCACCTGTCCCGACGTGTTCGTCGTCGGCTACGGCATGGACGCGGCCCATGCCTTCCGGCAGCTGCCTTTCGTGGGCGTGGTCGATTACGGCAGCGCGGATCCCGACCTGTTCGACCCGTGAGCCTGCGCGCAACGGCGCGCGACATTTTGGCCTCTCCGCGCGGCGCGGCGTCCGTTTCGGAACGCGACGTCTTGACAGGCGGCGGATCCGTCGGCGTCTGTCGTCTCCTGAAGAGCTTGGCGTCATCGCGGCGGGACGCTCGCGGGATCGGGCACGTTGACGGGACCACATGGCGCGCATCCTTCTGGTGGATGACGAAGAGACCGTCCGGGGCTTCCTGAAGCGGGGGCTCGAGATCGATGGGCACGCCGTCGTGACCGCCAACGACGGCAGCGACGGGCTCGACCGGCTCAACGAAGCCGATGGCGGCTTCGACCTGATGCTCACCGACATCCGCATGCCGCTCATGGACGGCATTGCCCTGGCGCTCGCCGCCAAGCGCGACTTCCCGGACCTGACCATCCTGCTGATGACCGGCTTCGCCGACCAGCGTGAGCGGGCGCGGGGGCTCGACGCCATCGTCACCGACGTGCTGACGAAGCCGTTCTCCCTCGCGGACCTGCGCGCCACGGTGAGGCGGGCGCTCGCTGCCTGAGCGGCCGGGTCTCCGGACCGACGCGACGGGCCGCTCTGCGCGAGACGGCCGTGCCGATCCCTTCCGGCGCGGCGGGACCGGAAGACGTCTGCACCGAGGGCGCGTCCGCTCGTCACCCTCGGCACGTCGCAGAGCGGCGGCTTTGGGATATGGTCCGCCCGATCACGGCGCACCGATGCGGCGCCCGCCCGCCCGTCGATCGGTCCCGGCCGAGGCGGGCGCGGTCCGTGGGACTCTTGATGGCCTGACCATGACCTCAGACACGCAACTCGAAGTCCCCACCGACGAGACCTTCAACACGGAAGGCTATCTCGCCGCCAATCCCGATGTGCGGGCGGCAGGCATGTCGGCGCGCCTCCATTTCGAGCTTCACGGGCGTCGCGAGGGGCGCGTGCAATATGCCGGGCCGCCCGACCGGCGCGTCACGCGCATCACCGTCATGGGCAACTGCCAGGCGCCGGTCCTGGCCCTATGCCTGCGCACGATGCTGCCGGATGCCGAGATCCACGGTGTCCATCTCGGGGTCATGAGCACCGAGACCGTTGCCGCGAGCGACCTCGTCCTGCTGCAGACCGAATTCGCCGCCCTCGCCGAGAATCGGGACATCATCCCCGCGCGGCAGGCCGAGCGCCTGCGGCTCTGGCCGACCTTCTACCACTCGGGGTTTCACCCCGATCTGGTCTATGCGCGGGCGGGTGACGGCCCGCTCGCGAGCCCCCTTCACGAGTACAATTCGGCCCTGGTGCTCTACGGGTGGCTGCGCGGTCTGACGGTCGGGCAGACGATCAACCTGTTCCGCGAGGAGGTGTTCGACAGGCTCGGCTATTTCGATCACGCCGCCAGCGCGGACGCCTATCTCGCCGAGGATTTCGCGCGGGCCGGCCTCGACGGCGAGGCGCTGCTGGGCGATCTGAGGCGGCTCGCCCCCTTCTGCCATGCCGTCAACCACCCCACGCTCGCCGCACTCGGGCGCATTGCGGAGGCGGTGCTCGCACCGACCGACCTCACCGTCTCGGTGCGCCATGTCGAGCGGTTCCTGGCCGATCCGCTCCTGTCCGGACCGGTCTGGCCGGTCTACCCACATGTGGCGGACCGCCTCGGCCTCCCGGGCAGCTACGACTTCAAGGCGCCGGGCACACCCGGCCGCATCCTCGACCTCGAAGGGTTCGTGAGCGGCGCCTTCGCCCTGTACGCGGCGCATGATCGCTCGTCGATCGAGGTCGCCCGGCTGGCCGAGCAGGCGGACCGCTACCGCGACCTGGAAGACCTGGCGCGTCCCGCGCCCCGGCGCAGCGCCAATCCCTACGCGAAGCTGCCGGATCATCACTTCTGGCGGCGGGCGGTGGCGGGCGTCGCGTCGGCCGATCTCGATCCGGTGACGAAGCCCCGGTTCCAGCTCACCCCCGCCGACCGGATCGCCACCGCCGGCAGCTGTTTCGCGCAGCATATCGCACGCACGCTGATCGACCGCGGCTACAACTATCACGTCACGGAACCCGGTCCGGGCGGCTCCGAGCTGTTCACCGCCCGGTTCGGCAACATCTACAGCGCCCGGCAATTGCTGCAGCTCGCCCGCCGGTGCTACGGCCTGTTCGAGCCCGAGGACGTCGCCTGGACCCGGCCCGACGGCCGCTTCGTCGATCCGTTCCGGCCGCAGATCGAGCCCGACGGATACGCGTCGGAGCAGGATGTGGCGCAGTCCCTGCCGCCGCACCTCGCCGCCGTGCGGCGGATGTTCGAGGAAAGCCACCTGTTCATCTTCACCGTGGGGCTCACGGAGATCTGGGAATCGACCGTCGACGGCGCGGTCTTCCCGGTCGCCCCCGGGGTGGTCGCGCTGCCGCCGGACCCGTCCCGGTACCGGTTCGTGAACATGAGCGTGGCGGAGGTGCGGGCGGATCTGGCGGCGTTCATCAGCCTCGTCCGCCAGCACAATCCGGACCTCAAGATCCTGCTGACGGTCTCGCCGGTGCCGCTCGTCGCCACCTACGAGGACCGGCACGTGCTGCAAGCGACGACCTACAGCAAGTCCGCCTTGCGGGCGGCCGTGGACGAGATCTGTCGGCACCACGAGGCGGTCGATTACTTCCCCTCCTATGAGATCATCACCAGCTGGCACAATGGCGGAGCCTATTTCGAGGCCGATCTGCGTTCCGTCGCGGAGAGCGGTGTCGCCCACGTGATGCGGGTGTTCGAGCGGCACTACCTGAGGCGTGTCGACCGACCGGCGGCGCGTCAGGATGCGGCGCTGCGGGCCGAGTTCGCGCGCGCGTCGAAGATCCTCTGCGACGAGGAAGCGCTGGACGCGGGGCGCTGAGAGGCTCCGGTCACGGGCCGGCGACGCGGGCGGCGCACCCGGAATGGGCTCGATGCGGACGAGCCGGAGCCGAAGAGCCCGGCCCGCCGGTCGACCCGGCTCACGCGGTTGAGCCGGCTGTGTTCAGGCGACCTTAAACATCCCCCTTAGGCGGGACTTCATGAAAGCGTGGCAGCCTCGATCCGGTCAGATCACGCCGAGCACAGTCACGCCATGTACCGCCGGGACCGGGAGATTGATGTGCCGCCGTTCTACCCGGACCGGTCCGATTGGGATGCGTCGGAGCCGGACTGGACCGCGGATCGGGACGAGCCGCACCGCGCGCGCGGGGGTCTTCGGCCGGCTCGGTGCGCTCCTGAAGTTCGCAACCCTGGCGCTGCCGGCGGTTTCTTCCTCTACGGCAGTCTGGCCGATTGCAGCGGGCGTCCCGCCGCAGGCTGGCTCGGGCTCGTCGGGGCCGGTGCCTGCGCGCGCAGCGAATTGCCCGGCAGCGTTCTCTCGATGCAGGACAACGTCGCGGTCCTGAAGCGCCCCATCGACTGACCGCGCCGCGCAGGCCCCGGGGCACCCGGAGGTCTGCCGCTGGCCGCAAAGGTCCGACGGATGTCGCCTGAGTGCCCGTCGCGCCGCCCCCGCTGCCACCCGACCTGATCCGCCGCACACCCCCTTCCGCGAGCCCGCCATGTCCAGCCGCTCCCTCAGCCCCACGCCCGGCAACACGCCCGACGCCGTCGCGGAGGCGCAGTTCCGCGCCCGTATGGCGCGGGTCGGGCCCGATCGGGGCGGGCGGCGCGCGCCCCGGAGCAGCGCCCCCGGACGGGGCCGCGGCGTCCGGCTCGGCTGGAAGAGCTGGCTCGTCGTCGTTGGTCTGATCGTGCTCCCGGTCGTGGCCGGCGTTGTCGCCTGGCCGCCGGTCCAGGACTGCCGGCAGCAGGATCGGACCACCAGGTTCTACGCAGGGGATTCCTTCGACAGGTGCATCCGGAGGGGCATCGCCGCCCGGATCGACACGGCCGATCAGCGCATCAAGAGCCTGATGCGCGGCTCCGGCCACTGAACGCGCGCCATCCCGATCACCCGGGCCAGGTCGGCGGCCGGGACCGGTATGCGAGTCCCGTGGTCCGCCGGCTCCCGTGCCCTGACTCAGACGGACGGTTCAGGGGATCGGCTGACGGCTGCGAGGATGTCGGTGGCGGGTTTGGTCCAGACGAAGGGTCTGGCGCGCCGATTGTGCGCGGCGCGGTCGCGTTTCATCGCCGCCTGCCGGTCGATCTGGCGCTTCTCGTCGATGGACCGCACCACGGCGTGGGCGGATGGGTCCATGTCCAGGCCGACCACGCCGGGATCCCATCGAACAGGTTCGATGGGGGCCCGTTCTCGACCTTGGCGGCGAAGGCCGGATCGCGCGAGCGCTTGAAGCTGCGCAGCCGGTGCGGC
>Ga0255028_100046_pt1 | contig 34942 bp, 29 predicted proteins | sample DRGLUT_MetaT_FD_178168 | JGI IMG/M metagenome (GOLD analysis project Ga0255028, IMG submission 178168) | Metatranscriptome of freshwater microbial communities from Pennsylvania, United States - DR:GLUT (Metagenome Metatranscriptome) | ecosystem: Environmental > Aquatic > Freshwater > Creek...
CGCCGCCGCGACGGTGTTGACGTTGGAGGCGGCCTCCTCGGCGGCAGCCGCCACGGTGGTCGACTGGCTGGCGGTCTCGGTTGCCGTGGCCGTCATGGTCTGAGCGGTGGCCTGCAATTCGGTTGCCGACGACGAGACCATGCCGATGATGCCGCCGACGGCAGCCTCGAAGCCGTCGGCCATCTGGCGCATGCCGGTCTTGCGCTGCGCCTCGGCTGAAGCGCGGGCTTGAGCGGTCTCCGCCTCCAGTGCCTGAGTGCGGATCAGGTTGTCCTTGAACACCTGCACGGCAGACGCCATTGCACCGATCTCGTCGTTGCGTCCAATACCCGGGACAAGAACCGAACTGTCACCAGCAGCCAAGTCACCCATCGCTTCTTCCAGGCGAACGATGGGTCGGGAGACCCACCGCTGCAGGATCAGAAAGCTGACAACAGCGACCGCGAGTATGCCGACCGCTATTCCGGTCAGCATAAGCATCCAAGTCCAGGCCTGAGCCGCGGAAGCGGTAGCTTGAGCGGCCAGGATTTCCATCGCGGCAGTCGCGACAGCGAAGATGTTCGACTGCGCCTCACCGGCCAGCTTCAGCCACGTCTCCATGGTGAAGGCGAGTGGTTGGCCGGCCAAAGCTGACGTGTCGATGTCCTTGCGCAGTCCTGCGAAGGCGTGTCCAGAAAAGCTGTTCTGCGCGGCCATGAGCGCCGTGCGCAGGTCGGCGGGAGCGTGCTCGTCGATCAGGTCGGCCATGACCGTGAGGCCCGATGCCACTTGGTGCGCGTATTCGCGCAGCGAAGTCGCCTCTTCCGGCCGCACTGGCCTATTCTGCGCCAAAACCGTCCGCACCTGAAACCGTAGTAGACCGGCGCTGAGGCGCGCCTGCCACGCCGTCGCGCCGATCTGGATCAGGGGAAACGTCGTTGCATCAAGCGCCACCATGCGCCGCCCCAGGAGCTTGGTTCCATGCGACAGCGCGACCAGCATCGGCTCCAGCCGTTGATCTAGTCGGGCCCGCACTGACATGTCGCGTGCGGCAAGGTCCTGCCCGAGACCATTGTCAACTTCTGCGCGGACCGCCTTCCAATCATCGTAGGTGGTGGTGAGTTCGCGACGGACTTGGTCAGCGCCATCCAGCGACAGACCCGCCAACCCGTTCAGGCTGGCCTCCAGCGCTTTCGACGCGACCTGGCGGTACTCTAGGGCGGCTTTGCGTTCGTTCGTGTTCCGATCGCTTCCGATCAGGAGCGCGGCTGACGAGGAGCCCCATTCGAGGCGCGTGGACGCGAAGCTCTCGAAGATGGTCTTGTCGAGTTCAGCCAGCTTGGCGACCTCACTCGCACTCTGTCCGGCCGTGAGGGCCTGTCGGATGCCGCCACCTGCGAGGCACAGGGCGATGATGCACATCAGGCCGAACAGGCCTGAAAGGAGCGCGCGTATCGAGATCTTCATCGCAGGGCCTGCGTCAACACGCTGCGCAGCATTCAGCGGCAGCTTCCAGATCATAGCTGGCAAACCAGTTGACGAAGATTTAACCTTGCTGATTAGGCGAGCGCGGCTGCCTATATTCACGCCACTTGATCAGACTGCGTTGGGCGCCAAGCATGTCGTCAATAAATCGGTTGCCTCTGCATGCGCGCGTGCCCACGCTCGTTTGGAAGCCGAAGAGCGCTCAGAGGCCGGTGTTGGCAGATAGCTGAACGCCCGCTTCGGCGACGACCGGTTGGAAAAGCAGACAGCCTTCTATCAACCCAACCTGGCCGCCAGGATTGGCGTGAGCGTTTTCGATAACCCGCACAAGTTGCAAATGAAAGCATTTGTTAGAGGATGTTTCGTAGATTGGTAAAACAGCGCCTTCTTCGCGATGTCGAATACCATTTGGTGATGAAGTGCGATGAGTGGGATCCCAGCAAATTGTCAGCCGCCTTATGGGGGTGATTTGGATCACTCCGAAACGGCTGTTTCAGGTGCCTTCGGTCTCGCTTGGGCCGCCACCTATGCCTTCATCACCAGCAACGACAAGGGCCGCATCACGTTTGCGAACGAGGCGGCTGCGGTTCTCTTCGGCTACAGTGTCGACGAGTTGATGGGCGCGAACATCGATCTGATCGTTCCGGAGCGTTTCCGTGCCAGCCATGAGGCGGGCATGGCGCGGATGGCCCGCAACGAGCCGTCTCGTCTGTCCGGTCGAACGATCGAGGTCATGGCGCGCCGCCGCGACGGCGGCGAGTTTCCCGCCGAGTTCACGCTCTCGATGTGGCGGGACCGCTCCGGCCTTTGCTTCGGCGCGATCCTTCGGGACATCTCCGAATGGCGGGCACGCGACGAGCGTCTGGTCCAACTGGCCCATCATGACCTCCTGACCGGGTTACCGAACCGGGCCTGCTTCGAGGAGGCGCTCGATGCGAAGCTGGCAGCCGGAGACGCCATCGGCGTCCTCATGCTGGACCTCGACGGCTTCAAGGAGGTGAACGACAGTTGGGGGCACAGCACGGGCGATGCCGTGCTCCAAACCCTGGCTATTCGATTGCCGGCTTGGCTCGGGGAGAATGCGGTCTTTGCCAGGTTCGGTGGCGACGAATTCGCCGTCATCCTGCCGGATGCGGGCGATCCCGCGACGCTTGCCGCAAGCGCGACGACGCTCCTCGACGCCTTCGCTGCCCCCCTCCAGGTCGGATGCCACACCTTCCACCTCGGGGTCAGCATCGGGGGGGCCATCGGTCCGAAGCAGGGAGCATCCGCAGAGGAGCTCATTGGCAATGCGGACTTGGCCATGTTTCGCGCAAAGCAGGAGGGTAAGCGCCGATTTCGTTTCTTCCAGCCCGCAATGCGCAGCGCGCTGCTATCCCGGCTGGCCATGCGGGCCGAGCTTCACGAGGCGACCCAGCAGGGCGAATTCGTGCTGCACTACCAACCACAGGTCGCGCTCGACACCGGCCGCATCATCGGGGCGGAAGCCCTCTTGCGATGGCAGCATCCCCGGCGCGGTCTTCTTCTGCCAGGCGTTTTCTTGTCCCATCTTGAGGACCATCCTCTGGCCCTCGAAGTCGGGCATTGGGTCGTCGAGGAGGCATGCCGCCAGGCCGTAGCTTGGCGGGCTGCAGGCCATCCGGCCATGACGATGGGCGTGAACCTATCCGCGGCCCAAGTGCGGGCGGGGACGCTGGCGTCGGACGTCGCCGACGCGCTCCGGCGACACCAGCTGTCCCCTGGGATGCTGGAGCTGGAAATCACTGAGACCATCGTGCTGAGCGTCGACGAGGCCGACCTCGACCAGTTTCGCGTCCTCCATCGCCAGGGGGTAGGCATTGCGTTCGACGATTTCGGCACGGGTTACGCCTCGCTGAGCTCGCTCAAGCGCTTTCCGCTGACGCGCCTTAAGATCGACCGGGGTTTCGTCCGGGACTTGATGGCCGAGCGGCACGATGCCGCCGTCGTACGCGCAATCGTCCAGATCGGGAACGACATCGGCCTAGACGTCATCGCGGAGGGTATCGAGACCAAGGATCAGGAGGCGAGGTTGCTGGAGATGGGCTGCCGGCACGGCCAGGGGTACCTTTACGGCAAGGCGCTACCGGCGGCCCGGTTCGCGGATCTCGTCGAGGCTTCCAGGAGCCTTGAGCGGTTGGCCGGATAATCGGTCAGCGCTTCTAACACCGAATCCGCGCGCAGTCCCCCCCTCCAGCCCATAAATCTTGGCCGACAAATATCGGGCAGTCGGCCCTTCGTAATAGATTGTCAGCGGGTGAAACTGCAGTGTCCGCTTATCCGTATTTGCTTTTCCTTAGCAGTTCGTCACAAATAACCCGCGACAGTCATTTTTACGGACTATCTGCAACGACGCAACCTGGCCGAAAGCTGCCGGTCCGCTCCGGAGCGGTGCGGCCGAAAAAGCAGACGGCCTCATCTCGACCCAACCTAGCCATCCGGATCGCCTTGCCTGCATCCCAAAGCGGACACACGTTATCGTCCGAGCCCCTTAGTCGATCGTGATCCTTGACGGGCTGCCGCGTGCTGCTTAGCTCGGCCTAGGACGTGTAGAAGCCACAGCCCGGTCGGTAGTCCGGGTGGCCCGACGCTCGTGCATGGCGGCCGCCATCAGCGGCCGACTACCAGCACGTCCTTTCCGATGAACAGGAAAGGTGTGTCCAATGAAGCTCAACCATATCAATCTGACGAGCATCGACGTTCCTGCCGACGTTTCAATGTTTGAAACCTATTTTGGGCTGCGCACGTTGGTGATGCGTGGGAGAACACTTGCCGTCATACATGACGACGACGATGGCATGCTGTTGGTTTTGAATGATTTTGCGAAAAAACGGGGCAGTTTTGCTTACCCCGAGGATAGTGACGTCCACCATATCGGCTTCATCCAAGACAGCCGCGAAAAAGTCGACGCGCTGAACGCGCGTCTGAAAGCCGACGGCTGGGATGTGCCGGAGCCGCGCGACTATCACGGTGCTTGGACATTCTACTTCAAGGCTAAGGGCGGGTATTTTATCGAGGTTGCAACGCGGACCCAACTACGGCGCGCAGAGCCCGCCGCCGTCTGACAGGCTGTGGCCGATCAAACTCAACGACATGTTGCCTAACCTCCGCTTCTGCCTCGTTGCGCGGTAGAAGCGGACCGCCTCAAACCACCTTGTCCGGCCATTCTGCAACCGACCCATGTCAGCCGTTCGGGAAGCGGTTGACGCTTCCCGAAAACCGACATCCGTCGGCCATCTGGAATCGTCCGCTTGGGGTGGTGAGCAGGCTTCAGCACTGCGACCAGAACCGGACATCCAAGCCGATAGCAATTGGTCTGGATTGAACGCTTCTTGATCGACCGACCTTCGCGGCCGCGGCGATCATCGGCATTTTACGGAATGACCGATTGCTCGCCTGCGGATCAACGTTAAGCCGAGACTGATGTGCACACTGACAACTGTATTAGGATTGGGTGTCAAAGGTCAAGTAAACGAGTCGCGCGTTCGCACCTAAGAACAGTAGAAAGGCATATTTTTGAGGCGTGAAAGATCTGTCGCAAAGCTCACAACGAGGGCAAGACAAAATTTGCCTACCTGAATGTTGATATCGACGTACGGATTCAAAAGGGATTTGCACGCTACCGCGAAGCTTTTCCGGCCGTTGTTGCAAGGTTCGGCGGCCGGTATCTGGTCAAAGTTGGGGCATTGCACCCGATTGAGGGCGTATTTGAAACGAAGCGCTTGATACTTATTGGATTTTCCTTCAATAGAAGCCGCTCGTGCATTCTATCAACGCCCCGAATATGCACCGCTGCTCAAGCTAGAGTTGGAAAGCACACCGTCAAAAATGATGCTTGTGGAAGGTTGGGTGGCGCCCGCCTGATCGGGCACGCCCGCTAATGTCCGCCCTCACTTCTTCTCGTCCGCTTGTCCACTCCAGATGCGGTGGGCGGGTGACGAAAATTTCGTACCGGATCGACGTTGTCGTCCGTGATGGCGTAACGGTGTGGGCGTCAACGGACGTGCGACCTTAGGGATCCCGGCGGGACGGCGGTCGCATTGCAGCGATGGCCGACTACATAGGTTGTCGCAGTTCAAGTTGCCCGCGTTCGAGAAGCCCAGACAATCGACAGCACGCCCGACTTGGGTCGGCAACGGAAGGGCCGCTGGGGTGGTGATCGGACCCTGTGCCATCGCCACGAAGCGGACGTTCCGCATTCGACACATGTCGACCATGCGGCAGCGCGTCATAGCGCTAGTGCACTGCCGTATACGGAAGGTTCATATTAATTAGCAGTCCGGACCTTTGGTTTGGACCAAATCAGCAGCGGCAGTCCTCAATAGCTAGGCTGCACAATCCGTCAGAGTTCGTGCACGAGACATCAGTTATCCGCTACCTGCCGCTTATTGGCTGATATGGGGAGCGTCCGCTCCTGGGCAGTTTGGGAAGACGCAAAACATGGCGTGGCCGAGAGCCGCCCTCTTGCCTGGGCAGGTTGGGCGAGAAGGTTGCGAATCTGCCGGCTCCGCTTGACTTGACCGGCTAACTTTGAACCGGGCTGATCGAGCGGGTTAGCCAGGAGAAGTGCAGTTGGAGATCCGGCGCACTCAGAAGATGAGCAGGCAGAATTTCTCGGCAAGAAAACCGAACGCCACCCGCGGAATCTATTTTTGCGCGCTAGATTCGTTCCGCGCACACCGCATGACACAGTCTAAAGTCCTATCCCACAATTTTCTGCTTGACAGGCGTGGTTTATAAGGTCGTTGATGGCTGCTTCAAGACGCTTTAAGAAAATATTCGAATCACACAGCATTTATATGACGCGTTGAGACGGGAGGTGAGAATGGGCGAAAAGCGGCCAAACAAGAAGCGCGTCGCTTTGAAATGGGTGCTCTCGAGGACCGAGATGGGTCGGGCGTTTCTGATCAAGAGAGCCCTGCGCAGGAATGCTTTCGGAACTCACCCCTTCGATGCCGCCAACAATGTTCAAACCAGCGGAGCAATACCTCAGTATCTTCTGAGTCCCAAACAAAGCATGAGAACAATATCTAGGAACGAAACGCATCCTTATTTTGGCTGTAGCCCTAACTGTCTCCGCGCGGCGCTCGATCAGATGGAAGATCTGGCGGGCGCCACCTTTGTTGATTTCGGATGCGGCATGGGAAGAGCAGCCATCATAGCTTCCGAATACCCGTTTCAATCCGTAATTGGCGTAGAAATCTCGAAGGATCTGAGCGCGATCGCACGCCGTAACGCGCGAACAATTCGGAAATCATTCCCCAATCGATGCGGTATAGAAATAATCAATCAAGATGCCCGTAGTTTCCATATTGATGACAGAAACTTGGTCATTTTTATCTATAATCCGTTTGGTCCGGATTTAATTAAAATTATCATGATGAGATTAGAGAGGATCATACAAGCAGGTTATAGCGTGCATATTATCTATCAAAACCCTGTTTACTTCAATATTTTGGATGAATCCGATGCCTTCGAAAGATACTTTGGCGGACAGATCAAGTGCGATCCCGCCGAGCGCCCCCAAATGTTTGACAACGATGACGCTATCGTTGTTTGGCGACCCAAGAGCGCGACGTATCCCGCAAATGACAAATTCGACATCAGAGTCGTAACCGCGGGAACACGCGCCGAATTGGTATTCTGACCGAACTAAATCGCTCCGCTTTTTGGTTATGATCTTGACCCGACCGGAGAGGCGCTAATGGCGGTCCGGATGGCCGAGTTGTGTCGCGAGCGGTCCCCGCGGCGATAGCCGCTTCGACGCATCCGTCGTCCAGAAACGGACAGGCTGAAAACCACCCAACCCGGCCGTTCAGTGGCGCCGGCCGAGGGGACCATATATGGCCGAAAGCGGCCGGTCTGCTTCGGGAAAAGAGCGCCGAAAAAGCGGACGGCTCCTTTCCAACGCATTGCATCTCTCAAGGCAACCATCCGCATTCTTCGAAAGCGCTCATAGACACGACGCGGTTCAAGGGCGGCATTGAGCGGTCAGCGGACCTCGGCAAGGCTGAACGCCGAGGCCGGATGTGGCCGCTGGAGGCGCAAAGCGGGCCGGACGCCTCCGCCGGGCGCGTCGTGCATGCTTCGCTCAACGACCACACCGCCAAGAGGTTCGTAGAGGCGGCGGGCGGGCTCGTTTGAATCGCAAAACTACAAGTCAATCCCTGAGCGTCTGTAATCATGTGCTGAACACTCGCCATAAACCTGGAGTCACTTTGCATATAATTCCCGACCATTCGCGGCCGTGACGAGATGAAGATGGTCAATCAATGTCCCTGACTGATCATCCTGAGTTTACACTGCACAAACGCAGCCGAAGGGCTCGTCATGGGCTTCGGCGATGATGACGTGTTCGTCTTGGTCCCGCTGCGCGGTGCGGGATAGCCAAGCGCTGAGGCGGTCCTCCTCGATCGGACCGGCGAGGAATTCAGGATTGCACGATAGGCGCTCTTCCAACTCGCCGTGTGAAGGCGTGTGATCAGGGCCCCGTCGCCTGCCGTAACGATCCGCATGAGGATGGCTGATCGTTCAGAAGCGCAGCCACGGTCCGCGACGAGTCGGGCATCGGCGCCGCAGCGACGTCCGCTTCAAGGTCCACGCATTGCCGCCCAGAAGCGAACCGGCAAAGATCCACCCATGGAAGCCGCTCGTCGCCCATCGGCGACAGCAGGAACTGGCCTTAAACGGCGGGTCCGCTCAAATGCATCTAAGATGCGAGAACGGCCTTTTTGGTCCGAAACTGAAATATGTGCCGATATCCAGTGCATGATTTGCACGGAATGCAATACAAAGATAGTTGTCCGGATCCATGCGGCACAATGGCTGCCGCGTTCGCGACGGAGAAGAGCCACCGGCGTGGGCGACGGTCAGCGCCGGGCCTCCGCGCCCTGAGGTTCGGCCGATGATCCGCAGCGCCGGTGCGGCGGCCGAAGCCGCAACCGGAGCGGCCTGCCCAAGCAGGATCGCGACGTTCGCCGTCATTCCCGCCGCCAGCACGATCGGGCATGGCACGTCGTCGAGGTCAATCCGGACCGGCACCCGCTTCGCCAGACGGACCCAGGTGAAGATCAAATTGACCACCGGCAGCCCCTGGATACCCGGGGCGGCATCGGCAACGCTGATCCCGCGGCCCCGGATCGGACGGTCCAGCCATGCCATCAGCGACACGCGCGCGGCGTGGCCCTCGTCGATGCGCGGGAGCTGCGTCTCCTCGAAATAGCCCTCGATCCAGAAATTGTCGCCGTTGACCGAGGGCGGCGCCGGCTGCCTCGTGGCGGCGAAGTCGCCCTCCTGCAGCAGCAGGTTGGTGACCCAGCCGTGCACGGTGGCCCGCAGGGTCGTGCGCTCCAGGTTGCGCCGCGCCTGCGCCAGCGCGCCCTCCGCCTGGACCACGTTGGCCTCTGCGGCCTGCGCCTGGCCGCTGGTCGTCTGCTTCTGCTGCGGGGTGGCGGCGAGGTCGTCGAGATCGGCCGCGTGCGGCGCGCGATCCCAACGAGGTATCCGGCTTGCGCCCGGGCGCTGGCGAGGGCACCCTCGGCCTGGGTCACGGCGTTCCGGAACGTGCCGGGTTCGATCTCGAACAGCACGTCGCCCTTGTGGACGAACTGGTTGTCCCGGACGCGGACCGCCACCACCGTGCCCGAGACCTCCGGCGCCACCTGCACGGTGTAGACCCGGACGCGTCCGTCCCGGGTCCAGGGCGTGTAGGCGTAGTAGAGGAAGGCGAGGTAGGCGAGGCCCACCGCCGCCGCGAGCGCCAGCAGCGCGGCGGCGACGTTATAGGCGGGTGCGGCTGCCAGTCGCGCAGGGATGATCGCGGCAACGCGGCCACGTCACGGCCCCGGGACGCGCAGGGATAGGATCAGCATCGCCGTCACGGCGGTCAGGAGGCTGAAGTCGAACAGGGCGCGGTTCCAGACAAGGTGGTTGATGCCGATCCGGTCCAGGATCCAGCGCAGGCCCCAGGTGATCACCAGGGCGGCCAGCAGGCAGATCACCGCGGGCTCGACGAAGAGCCCCAGCACATCGACCGCCCGCAATCCGAGCACGCCCGCACTTCCGGGTCGAGAATCGGCGAGCCCGCGCGGTCGAGATCCGACACGAGGGCGGCCAGCGCCCCGATGCGCTCCGCCTGAAGCGGCAGGGTCGCCCGGTCGGCGAATTCGCGCAAGGGTTCGCACGAGGGATCAGGCGCGCCGAAACGCGGCGCGGCGAGCCGCGCCCAGACCGCCCGGCCGACGCGGCGGCCCTGCCGGTCGTCCGTCTCCCGCAGGGCGAGCAGCAGGAGCCCGATGACGAGCAGGCGCTTGCCGCTCCGGGCCGCCGCGTCATCCGCGCCGATGAGGGCGAGCCGGCCAAAGCCCCGGGCAAGGTAGCGGTCGCGGGCCCGCAGCCGCAGTTTCGCGGCGCTCACCGGCGGCGGCAGGGCCGAGAACGCGATCGCCGCCATCGCCATCCCGAGCAGCTCGGCCAGCACGGTGTTGAGCGAGTCTTCGAGGTCGTAGGTCATCGGGTTCTTGGGATCGAGAACGCCGAAGACGAAGAAGCCGAAACCGATCCCGTAGATCGCGCGCTTGTCGGCGCGGCCGACCACCGCCAGCATCGCCACCGGCAGCAGCACCGCGGCCAGCAGCGCGAAGTTCCCGGTGGTCGTCAGCAGGGTGTAGCGTAGAACCACCCCGACCAGGATCGTCGAGCAGCGGTCGACGCCGATCTTGAACACCGTCTCGGGGTGCTGCACGTCGGCCAGCGCGATGATCGGCACGGTGAAGCCCATCGAGGCGAAGCCGTAGGCGCGCTGGCCGCTCTCGACGCTGGAGGCCGCGGTGAACAGGCCCATCCACAGGGCGAGGGCGCGGTCGAAAGCCAGGGTCGCTTGTGCGAAATTGGCCACCAGCACCATCGCGACGGTAACGCCCACCAGCGTGCTGCCGGCCCGCCACAGGCTCTTGCGCAGAGAGGCCGCGCGGGTGGCGAGCGTGACCGAGATGACCGTCCAGCCGGCCCAGTGCGGCAGCGCCAGTTCGAGCCACATGGCGAGCCAGACCGCCGCAATGGCGGTGAGCGCGATGCGCACCGCCTCGGCCGCCTCCTGCGGCTACCACGCGGCGCCGCGCTGCAGGAATCCCAGCGCGTCTTCGGAGCGCGCGCCCTCACCCGCCATGGCGCGCCCTGACCGGCCGGCGCGGCTCCGGGAGCCCGGTAGCGGGCTCACTCACAATGGGCGGTGCTGTCGACCTTCCCCTTGAACACCCGGTAGACGACCAAGGTGTAGATCAGGGTGATCGACAGGACCACGAGCCCGGCGCCCCTCATGTTCCATGTCCGGATCCCAGCACCATCCCCTCATCGATCAGAAAATCACGAGACAGAGTGCCCGGCTTCCTTACAATCCCGCCGTCCAGCGCGAGGACCACACGGGAGGAGACGAATGATGAACCGACGAGACGTTCTCGTGGGCGCCGCCACCTTCATGGCGACCACGGTCGCTCCGCGGGCCGACCGGCTGCCCCTCGGCGACCTGCAGGGTACCCGCTATCCCGATCCGCGGGTCGAGGCGCTCGACACGCGCTTCCGCTACAAGGTCGGCAACGCGGCCATCGAGCGCGTCGCCACCGGCTTCCGCTGGGCGGAAGGCCCAGTCTATTTCCGAGACGGCGGTTACCTGCTGTGGAGCGACCTCCCTAATAACCGGATCATGCGATGGCTGGAAAACGGCCATGTCAGCGTCTATCGGGCGAACTCGAACTACTCGAACGGTAACACCCGCGACCGCCAGGGCCGGCTGATCACCTGCGAGCACGACACCCGCCGGGTGACCCGCACCGAGCCGGACGGAAAGATCACGGTCTTGATTGACGCGTTCGACGGCAAGCGACTCAACGCCCCCAACGACGTGGTGGTGGCCTCCGACAACGCGATCTGGTTCACCGATCCGGGCTACGGCATCGACGGGTTCTACGAGGGTCACAAGGACAAGGCGGAACTGCCGACCCGGGTCTACCGGCTGGATCCCTCGACTGGGCAGGCCAAGGTTGCGGCGGAGGGCATCGACCGGCCGAACGGCCTCGCCTTCTCGCCCGACGAGAAGATCCTCTACGTCGTCGATTCCGGCATCACCCATGGCGGGCGGGCCAATATCCGCGCCTTCACGGTCGAGGGCGACCGGCTTACCGGCGACCGCGTCTTCGCGGAAGGCTTCGCGCCGGGCTTCACCGACGGGGTACGCACCGACGTCGACGGCAATGTCTGGTGCTCGATGGGCTGGGCCGACCCGAAGGAAGACGGCGTGCGCTGCTATACGCCGTCTGGGGATCTGATCGGCAAGATCCATCTGCCCGAGACCTGCGCCAATCTCTGCTTCGGTGGACCGAAGAAGAACCGGCTGTTCATGGCGGCGAGCACCTCGATTTACGCGGTCTATGTCGAGACGCAGGGAGCGATGGTGCCGTAGGGTGCCTCGGTTGCCTGACAGCAACTGCCGCGCGTGAACCCTCGCCCTATGCGGGAGAGGGGCGGTCGCGTTTGCTTCGGCCAGTTCTCGCCAGGAAGCAGAAAGGCCAGTTTCCACCCATCTAAAACGCGCAGGCGAACGCCTCGGGTCGGCTGGATCTGGCCGAAAGCCGCGGGTCCCGTTCGGAGAAGGTTTGCCAGACAAGCCGGCAGATTCTTGCCGAGCCCAGTTTGCCATTCGACAATCTTCGGGCTTGCGGCTGGAAGCAGCACGTCCACTTCCGCGACGTTGCGTTTTGGGCTGCCATCGCGCAACTCACTTCACGCTCCGGCCTAGCGCCGAAGACCGGCACGTCCGTTAAGGTGCTACCTCAGGCGATTTTGGCGGGCAGGGCGAAGAGGTCGACGAAGGACTGTGCGAGATCGGCCTCGCCAGCGAAGGCCAGCGTTCCGCCCGCACCGTCCCTGGCCAGAGGCGCCTTGCCAAAGATCGTGCGGCGCATCGCCATCGTATCGCCCGTAAAAGCGAGGTCGGGAGTTTCCAAGAGCCCACGGATCACGAGGATTTCACCGCCCGTCACGGTCACGATAAAGTCCTCGCCGGGGAAGTGGAAGGCGACCGACACGGACAGCTCCGCAGCCCGCGTGCGGTCGACGAGGGCCTGAAGCGCCATCATGGCTGAAGCCGCCGACATGAACAGACGCGGATCATGCCGCGGCGAGCGAGCTGCCCAGCGCCCCATATCGCGCATCAGCGGCGCGGCCTCACGGCCCCACTCCGTCAGATCGTAGACCTGCACGTTGGCTGGGGACGGCAGACGGAACCGGCGAACGATGCCTGCATCTTCCAGGCTGTCCAAGCGCTGCGTCAGCACGTTGGCGCTGAGGCCTGGAAGGTTTGTCCGGATCTCACCGAAGCGGCGGGGGCCGAAGACCAGTTCGCGCATGATGAGCAGCGACCAGCGCTCGCCAATGAACCCTAAGGCGAGGGCCGTCCCGCAGGCATCGTCGTAGCGCCGGTCTCGTGGAGCGGCGGCCTCAATGGTTATTTCTTTTAACTGCATGGTTGCTTTGTATAACTGAGAATGCAAGCCTGGGCAAAGCGGGGCCATGGGCGGCGCCGCGATATGGCCTGCGCGCCCGTTGTCACGGAGGATGGCGTCCGATGCCAACTGACGAGGGGGAACCCATCTGGTGCGAGCGGAGCGCGACCGGCCAGGATGCGGCACAGGCCTTCTACGAGGCTCTTGCCGGCTGGCGCGTCGCGCCGTCCCTGATGCCCGAGCACGGCGGCGGCCGAGTCGCGGAGGCCGACGGGATGCCCGTGGCCGGGATCCGGCCGTCGATGCCGGAGGCGCACGGCTTGCCCGGCTGGGCGGTCTACCTTGAGACCGGCGACGTCGACGCCACGGACTCTCGGGTGGCGGATCTCGGCGGCCGGATCGTGTTCGGGCCAGTCGATATCCGTCATGTCGGGCGTTTCGTCATTGTCGGCGACCCGCAGGACATGATGTTCGCCCTGATGGATACGGCGAGCGCCGGCGCGAGTCGGGCCTTCGGGCTGGTGCCCCTTGGAACGGAGCAAACCTGTGGCCACGGCGTCTGGATCGAGCTCGCAACCCCCGATCCCGAGGCTGCCTTCGCGTCGCACAGGGCGCTGTTCGGATGGAGGAAGCTCGGGGCCATGCCGATGGGCGAAATGGGTGAGTACGCCTTCATCGGCCGGGGTGACCTGCGCCCTGGCGCCGTGATGTCGAGTGCCGTCACCGGCGCCCCGCCTCGGTGGAACCGGTACGTCCACGTGGTCGACATCGATGCCGCGCTCGCGACGGTTCGCGACAGGGGCGGCACGGTGCTTCAAGGACCCGATTTGATCCCCGGAGGCAGCTACTTGGCCAACATCGCCGATCCGGCAGGCAACCGTCACGGCCTTGCCGGCCCGCGCCAGGCAGCGTGAACGGAGGCTAGCGGTGACGAGCGAGACGCTGATTCACGCAGGCAGACAGAGTGGGCCTGCGGCCAGGAAGGCGCGCACGACGGTGGAGCGGGCATCGGACGGGGAGCTAGCCGTCACGCGAAATGTCGACGGCCCGGCGCGGATCGTCTTCCAAGCATGGTCCAGGCCGGCGCTGTTCCAAAGATGGTGGGTGCCCCAATCCTGCGGGGTCTCGCTGATCTCCTTCGAGGCCGACATCCGCACGGGTGGAGCGTACCGGCTGGTGATGGGTCACCCCTCAGCGGAAAGGCCTATGGCGTTCTTCGGCCGCTACATCGAGGTGACACCCCATGCCCGCCTCGTCTGGACCAACGACGAAGGGGGCGAGCATGGGGCCCTCACCACGGTGACCTTCGAGGAAATGGATGGCGCGACACGCGTCGTCGTGCACGAGCTCTACCCCGCGAAGAAAGCGCTTGATGACGCCGTGGCCTCCGGAAGCACCAGCGGGTGGGGCGAGCAATTCGAACAGCTGGACGAGCTTATCGTCAGCCTGAACGCGAAGGTCTGATCGCCATGAGCAAGGTGCGCGTGAGAGGTTTTGCTGTGTCTGTCGATGGCTTCGGGGCCGGCCCGGACCAGAGCCTGGAGCATCCGCTCGGGAAAGGTGGGCCGGAGTTGATGCGTTGGTTCTTCCCGACGCGGGCCTTTCGATCAATGAATGGGCAAGGCGGTGGGACTGACGATCGCTTCGCCGACGCCGGGATGGAAGGTTTTGGCGCGTTCATCCTCGGCCGCAATATGTTCGGCCCGATCCGGGGCGAATGGCCGGACGACGCGTGGAAGGGCTGGTGGGGCGACAATCCCCCGTATCATGCGCCAACCTTCATCCTCACTCATCACGCCCGGGCGCCGATCGTGATGAAGGGCGGGACGACCTTTCATTTCGTCACCGGGGGAATCGAGGCGGCGCTCGCCCAGGCCGAGGCCGCCGCCGGCGACCTGGACATCAAGATCGGCGGCGGCGTGTCGACGGTCCGGCAGTATCTGCTCGCTGGCGCGATCGATGAAATGCACCTGGCGGTGTCGCCCATCGTCCTGGGCCAGGGCGAGCACCTGTTCTCGGGCATCGACCTGCCAAGCCTGGGCTATCGGGTGACGGAGACGGTCCCAACGGAGCTCGCGACCCACATCGTGCTGACGCGCTGACTGCAGGAAGTGAACCGGACGTCGCCTCAACGTTCGGAACCGACCCCATACGGAAGTTGGAAACGCCCGCTGCCGCCGAAGGCACGAATGGGGGCGGGCAGCCGACGCTTGCTGGAATGGGGTGCTGGCAGGATCGAGGCCTGATGCGCGTTTAACTCCGCATAGACCGGTCAATATACAAGCGATTGGAACGGTTGAGATGAAGGTGACTGTTTCCATCGACGTCCCGTCGATCGATAAGGGTCTGAAGTTCTTCGGTGACGTCTTTGGTTTCGTCGAGACGTCCCGACCTCATCCCGGCTACGCGAAGCTGACTTTGGGGGATGAAACAATTGGGCTTCTTGCGAAACCGGCTGGATCCTCACCGGCGCCGGGAAGCGACGACGTTCGCCGATATGAGCGCCATTGGACACCGGTACACATCGATTTTCGTGTCGACGATTTCGAGGCGACGCTCGCACGCGCCTTGGCGAACGGCGCAATTTCAGAACAGGTGCACCGCGTCCCGGGCTTTCCCCCCGTTGCGTTTTGCAGCGATCCTTTTGGGCATGGGTTCTGCATTGTTGGCGTGAATAAGCTTTAGAGCCTCGATCACATGTAATGCCGGTAAGTTCCCGCGCCTCCGCATTCTTGATCATCGAACGGTTCCGCAGGACGTCCAGCACGAGTTGCTCTGGGCTCAGCTCACTGGCAAGGCAGGCCAACTGAGACCTACAGTCTGAGCTGCTGTAACGACCGCGTCGGAGAAGTCGCCAGAGCCGGCTAAGCGGTTGCATTGGGCGCAAAGCCGAGCGGCGGGTTTTGCGCCCCTCGGCCATCCGGCGTCACGTAGTCTGGCTGAAAGCAGCACTTCCGCTTCGGGGGGGCTCGACCAAGAAAGAGGGTCAACGCCAACCGCCCCGACTCCGCCGTTCTGCATTCCGGACGCCATGTCCGTGAGCGGACGTCGAAGCCAGGCCGGCTTGTGTCGCGAGGGGCAGCCGCTGCCGTTGTGTCCTGTGATGTAGCCAGCAAGGCGGTCGCCAGCGTCTGTCGATCTGCGCGCGCGTGTCGTGCCAACCGTGGCTGGGCCCTCGTTCCATCGCGCGGCCGCGCGGTTCCCCGATCGCGGCTACGCATGTCGTACAGCGCTATGGCGACAGCGATAATGCGTTACGCGCGACAATCGGTTGACCATCGGCGGAGATCTCTATTGCGTGCAATAGGCTCGCGCAAATGTGAGGTGGCTTTTCCCAAGGCGCGCCGCAGGCCGCCAAGCCTGCGTGAGCGGCGCGGCATCTTGATTTTCGAGCCTCGCGGCTGATGTCACGAGCGATGCAGGATCGTTGAAGCGCGTCCGTCTCGCGATGAGCGCCACGCCTGGCGCTGCCGTCAACGAAAGCTGGCGGCCCGCTCAGTCCGGCGACGTCGGTCCTGCGCCTGGGGGATGTTGATGAACACGATCACGAAGGACAAGACCAACACCGACTCCTATCCGATGGCGGGCCAGTGTCCGTTCGGAGGCGACCGCATCGGCGGGGCCTTCGGCAGCCGTCCGGCGCTGGAGAACTGGTACCCGCATCGGCTCAGGGTCGAGCTCCTACACCAGAACGGGCTGGCGGCCGATCCGCTCGGGCCCGATTTTGACTACGCTGCCGCCTTCCAGACGATCGATCTCGAGGCGCTCAAGCGCGACATCAAGCAGTTCCTGACGTCGTCGGTGGCATGGTGGCCGTCCGACTACGGCAATTACGGACCGCAGATGATCCGCATGGCCTGGCATTCGGCCGGCACCTACCGCATCGCCGACGGGCGCGGCGGCGCCGGCACCGGGATGCAGCGCTTCGCGCCGATCTCGAGCTGGTGGGACAACGGCAACACCGACAAGTCGCGCCGGCTGCTTCAGCCGATCAAGCACAAGTACGGCAACGCCCTCTCCTGGGCCGACCTGATGGTTCTCACCGGCAATTGCGCCCTGGAGATCATGGGTCTGCCGACCTACGGGTTCGGCGGCGGGCGCCTCGACGCCTGGGAGGCGGACGACGCCACCTATTGGGGGCCGGAGGTCGTCGAGATGGGCTCCGTCTCGAGCTTCGACGAAATGGTCAACCGCGACAAGCGTTGGCGCGGCAAGAACGGCGACCCCGACTACGACCTCGAGAACCCGCTCGCCGCCTCCCATCAGGCGCTGATCTACGTGAATCCCGAGGGGCCCTACGCGAACGGAGATCCGCAGGGCTCGGCCAACGACATCCGGGTGACGTTCACCCGCATGGCCATGAACAATGAGGAGACGGTGGCGCTGATCGCCGGCGGCCACGCCTTCGGCAAGAGCCACGGCATGACCCCCGCCAAGGAGATCGGGCCGCCGCCGGAGATGGCGCCGATGGAGGCGATGGGGCTCGGCTGGCACAACCCGAACGGCACCGGTGCCGGCAAGGACACGATGACCAACGGCATCGAGGGCAGCTGGACGCCCAACCCGACGCAGTGGGACAACGCCTATCTGGAGAACCTCTTCAAGTTCGACTGGGAGCAGACCAAAAGCCCGGCCGGCGCCTTGCAATGGACGCCCAAGGACCCGAACGCGCCGCGGACGCCCGACGCACACGTCGCCGGGCAGTCGCATCCTCTGATGATGATGACCTCCGATATCGCACTCAAGGTCGATCCGGAGTACCGCAAGGTCTGCGAGAAGTTCCTCAACGACTTCGACGCCTTCACGCAAGCCTTCTCGAAGGCGTGGTACAAGCTCACTCACCGCGACATGGGCCCCAAGCATCGCTACCTCGGCCCGGAGGTGACGATCGAGGACGGCCTGCTCTGGCAGGATCCGATCCCCAACGCGGCTTACGCCCCTGTGGGCGAGGCCGAGGTCGCCACCCTCAAGCAGGCGATCCTGGCCACGGGCTTGTCGGTTTCGGACCTCGCGTTCACCGCCTTCTCGGCGGCTTCGACCTACCGTGACAGCGACAAGCGCGGCGGCGCCAACGGGGGGCGTCTCGCACTTGCCCCACAGAAGGACTGGGCCGTCAACCGCCGGGCCGCGCCAGTGGTCGAGGCGCTCCGCGGAGTCATGGCCGCGTTCAACGGTGAGCGCGGCGACGGCAAGCAAATCTCGCTCTCCGACCTCATCGTGCTCGCCGGCTGTGCTGCCGTGGAGAAAGCTGCTCTGGACGCGGGTGTCGAGACGCGCGTGCCGTTTACGCCCGGCCGTGTCGACACCACGCAGGCGCTCACCGATATCGAGATGTTCGAGTGGCTGAAGCCGGTCGTGGACGGCTTCCGCAACTATGTGGATGACGGGTTCGCGTCGATGGCGCCGCGCCTGTCGCCGGAGGAGATGTTCCTTGATAAGGCTAACCTTCTGACGCTGACCGCGCCGGAATGGGTGGTGCTGACCGGCGGTTTGCGGGCTCTGAACGCCAACCACGACGGCTCGAACCGGGGCATCTTCACCGACCGGGTGGGTGTGCTGACGACGGACTTTTTTCGGACGCTGACCGACACGAACTTGGTCTGGGAGAAGGCCGACGCAGCCGGCACCACCTTCGCCCTGAAGGACCGTGAGAGCGGGCAGGCCAAGTTCGAGGCGACGCGCAACGACCTCATCTTCGGGTCGAACGCGCAGCTGCGCAACATCGCCGACGCCTATGCCGGTAGCGACGGCCAGCAACGGTTCGTCGCGGACTTCGTCCGGGTCTGGGACAAGGTCATGATGCTCGACCGGTACGACGTGAAGGGCCACCGGCGTTACGGGTCTATGGCGGCCTGATCGACGACAGGCACAGCAGCGCGCGCCCCGTTTCACCATCCGGTGAGACGGGGCGTTGTTCTGTGAAGTGGATGTCTCGTCGCCGCTCCGTGGTCAGCGCGATGAGGATTGCAGACACTGTCGGTCCTATGTGTTAATAAAATAATTAAGTCGTCATAGATGGGTGTTCAAACAAATTTCTGTAGAAATGGATTGCTAAGAATACTTCGCTTGCATCATAAAATACAATCATCAAACAAATATAGCGTGACCAGGCCGGAGTTCAGACGGATATAATGATTTCTTTTTTTTGTAAGGTCGCAGACGTTTCTCATCAAGCCCCTCTGCAAACGGCAGATCGACGAAGGAGTCACATCCCGCGGTTTTGAGAACCATGTTGTGAGAAATGCGCCATTGCTCGGTGCCCCATAGAAGCGCTCCGAGGACGGAGACCATCCCGTTAGGCCAACCGACACAAGGACCGCTCTAAGGACGCCGATGGCAGGAACTGAACGACCGATCGGGACGCGAAGCCGTACGTCCGGCCCTGCACGCGATGGCGATCCGGCGTGACGTAGTCTAGCCGAGAGCCGTCGGGCCGGTTCGGAGAAGATCCGCTGCAGACGCAGACCGGTTCTAAGCAACGCAAAAAAGGTAATTCAAGACCCCGCAATCAATTTCTATTACTATACGTTGAAATCGTCGGCCAGCATGGGGCTGAAGGAAATAGGATTACACCGCCGCTGAGCAAGCTGCGGCCTCCGATTGGATCATCTGTGCTGACGCCTCCTCGAGGCAGGCTTCCAATGCGTCTCGCAGCGAGGACACGGAGACATCGGCGCCGCAGGATCAGCGCACGGCATATTCCAACCTCTTCGGGGCGATCTGCCCGGAGAGGGGAAAAGGGGCCGGTTTGGTCCTACCCCGGTGCAACAGCGAGGCGATAAGCCTGCACTCGGCCGAGATCAGCCGCTCCGTCGCGCCCCACGCCCACGCCGTGCTGATGACGGGTAGCGCGGGCTGGCGCAGTCCCCACAACGTCATCGAGCCGGACAACATCACCCTGCTCACGCTCCCGCCCTGCGCGCCCGAACGCCACCCGGTGGAGAACGTCTGGCAATTCATGCGCGACAACTGGCTCGACGATTGAATTTTCGCATCCTACGGCGACGCCGTCGACCGGTGCTGCCGCGCCTGGAATCGCCTCGTCGATCAACCCGGGAAGATCAAATCCCTCGGCCTGCCCGCGCGGGCCTATCGGCCATGATCACCGGCGTTTCGTATGAGACTTACCGGCGGACCGGTAATGCGGCAGCGAGCGCGGGCTATCGCGGTCATGACGGCCGCACCGATCTGCGGGGCCCCGGCCGATCGGGCGATGGCTTAAGGCGATCGGAACGAGGCGCCTTATCAGGCGTTCCGGACGGCCATCGCGGCGGACAGGCTCCGGGCGGCCGAGGATCCGCATCTTTGACCCTGCAAGGGGGATGGCGACCGCCCGGTCGCGCGAGTGGATCTGCTGGGATCGCGAAAACCGTCGACGGGCAACCTTTTGATCCCAGTACGACTTGGACTTGCGTGACCCATAACATTTCGGGCGATGCGCCCTACGCTCTCGTCGTCGATGACGACGCCCTGATCCTCATGGAGGCAACCAGCATCCTGGAGGATGCGGGGTTTCGGGCGCTACAGGCGATGAACGTCGCCCAGGCCATCCGGGTATTGAATCAGTATAACGACTTGGTGCAGCTGCTCTTCACGGACGTGCACATGCCGGGGGACGCCGACGGCTTCGACCTAGCGCGGCAGACCACGGAGCGTTGGCCGCACATCGCTGTCGTAGTTGCCTCCGGCCAAGCCCAGCCCCGCCCCGGCGACCTGCCAGATGGAGCGGCTTTTATGGGCAAGCCCTTCAGCGCCGAGATCGTTCGAGACCATGTCCGCAAAATCCTGCCGGACGAGAAGCTACCCAAGCCGTTGAGGACTTAGGGGCTTCAATCTGACGCTTGATGCTCGTCGCAAAGCGTTCTCGCGGACCCGAAGCAGCTTTTGGAACCATCCCGAGGACAGCCGAGCGTCGCGGGCATGCCACTACGAAGGGTTAGTCGCGAAGGCTCGGCTATGCGAGGGCAGGAGCGATTGTGCGGACACAGTCCATGCGTCCCGCGGATCATCCGGAGCTGCGCGAGCCACGCACCAAGCCTTCACGGTTCTCGTTTGGGACGCAGTGTCAGGACGTTGCCTGTCGCGGATGTGATGCCGCCGCCGAGGACCTCCGCGACCTTTCGGGCGAGCTGCTCGCGCTTGAACGGCTTGCTGATCAGATGGACACCGTCGTCGAGCCGCCCATGGTGGACGATGGAATTTTCCGTGTAACCGGACATGAAGAGGACTTGGATCTCCGGCCTGAGTGCCTGAAAGCGCTCGGAGAGGTCGCGTCCCTTCATCTTGCCGGGTAGGATCACATCGGTGAGCAGCAGGTCGATGCTCCTGGCGCTCGTCTCGAACACCTGGAGCGCCTCGTCGCCGTCGGCGGCCTCCAAGACGCGGTAACCGAGGTCGGTAAGGATCGCGCAGGCGATCTCACGGACTGCCGCCTCGTCCTCGACCACCAGCACGGTCGCAGAACCGCGCGGGAGCTCGACGGGAGACGCGCGCCTTTTCCCGATCGGCATCACCGCGCCGATTGCTCTGGGCAGGTAGATCTTCACCGTCGTGCCCTGGTTGGGCTCCGAGTAGATTTTCACGTGACCGCCCGACTGCTTGACGAAGCCGAACACCATCGCGAGGCCGAGCCCAGTGCCCTTGCCGTCGGGCTTGGTCGTGAAGAACGGCTCAAACACGCGCTTCACCACGTCAGGCGTCATGCCGTGCCCGGTGTCCGAGACCGCCAGCATCGTGTAGTCGCCGGCTTCGACCTCGGCGTGGTCGCGGGCGTAGGCTTCGTCGAGAACCTTGTTGCCGATCTCGATGGTGAGCCGGCCCCCGCCCGGCATCGCGTCCCGGGCGTTGAGCGCAAGGTTGAGGACGGCGCTCTCCAATTGAGCTGGGTCGGCCATCGCGGGCCAGAGGCCTGCGCTCTCGACGTAGCGAACCTCGATGTGCTCGCCGAGCGTGCGCCGCAGGAGGGGAACGAGATCCGGCATGGTCGCTGCGAGGTCGATGGCTGCCGGCGCCAGGGGCTGCTTGCGCGCGAAGGCCAGGAGCTGGCCCGTGAGCGTCGCCCCGCGCTCGGCGGCCCAGGCAGCACGCTCGATCCGCGACTGAAGCTTGCCGTCGCCGTCGAGCTTCGCCCGGACGAATTCCAGGTTCCCGAGGATGACCTGCAGTAGGTTGTTGAAGTCGTGCGCGATGCCGCCGGTGAGTTGCCCGATGGCCTGCATCTTCTGGGCTTCGCGTAAAACGCCCTCGGCCTGAGCGCGCTTGGTCATGTCCGAGATGGTCAGGACGAAGCCGCCGTCGGGCATCTGGGTGCGGCGAATCTCCAAGTGATGGCCGTCGGCGCGCGTGCGCTCATAGACGATCGCCTCACGGAGTGCTGTGCTGCCGTGCCGTACTTGGTCCGACGTCTCAAGCGTCGGCCGACCAGCCTCGTCGGTATGCTCCGCGAAGGCGGCGTAGGACGCGCCCGGCCGCACCATCGCCTTCGGTAGGTCGAGCAGAACCAGGAAGCATTCGTTCCAATTCGTCAGTGTGCGATCCGGCGCGAACACCGCCACGCCCTGGCTGAGGCTGTCGAGCGCAGTCCGAAGCCGGAGCGCTAGGGTGCGCTGTTCGGCCTCCGTCCGGTACGAGTGCGACCACGCCCGATTCAGGAGGCGGGCGGCCCAGAGAAGGGTCAACACGGCAAGGACCGATCCGCCGAGCGTCGTCCACCGGACCCAGGCCGCCCGCGCGTCGTTCTCGCCGAGCCGCTTGGCGAGCAGCGCATCCTCCTCCGCGAGCATGGCGGCGAGCGTCGTCTCGGCTTCCATCATGTAGCCGCGGCCGGCATCGGTGTTGACGAGACGCCGGGCTGCGTCGAACCCGACGTCGCGGCGCAGCTGCACCGTCTGGGCGAGTTCCTCCAGCTTGCGCTGGATGACCGGCGCCATGGCGCGCAGGCGGTCCTGCTGGAAAGGGTTGTCCGCGGTGAGCTTCAGAAGTTCGCCCTGGAGCACCCCAAGACGGTCGCGCGCCGAATCGTAGGGAGCGAGATAATCTTCCTTGCCCGTAATAATATAGCCCCGCTGGCCGGTCTCGGCATCGCGAAGGGCGGTGGCGAGATCCTTCATAACAGTTACCACGCGGTAGCTGTGCTGCGACCACTCCCGGGCCTCTCGTGAAGCATTCAGGCGCTCCCACGTCACAACCCCGACGATGGCGAGGATAGCGAGTAGCACGCCGAAGACCAGGAGATTGGCGCGCGCGACGATACGCTTCGACATGTTCAAACGATCCGCCGCTGAACCGCGCGCCAGGTTTGGCCACGTCTCGCAGAACTTGCTCGAACGCGGATGACGCGGGCTCGCGTGGGCGCTTGCGGGGACTTCGTAGCACGTTGCCCCTCGCATGCGTGCCTTTCGTGAAGACATCGCCGTTCGGGTGCGGTCGGACTATCCGGGCCGGATACGTTGCCGGCGGCCAGTGGCTTCTTCGACGATGCCGTCGAAGCCGAGCCCGGGCAGGGTGTCGAGTACGGCGTAGCCCTTGAAGGCGGCCAGTCACTCACGGTCGGAGAGACCCGGCGGCTTCGAGTTGGGGTGTCATGAGCCTTGTTCTCGCTCCTCTGTGGGCGAGGGCGAAGCGGCGATGACCCGGCGCAGGACCCGGCCGATCTGCGTCGCCGAGTACGGCTTGTGCAGGAGCTCGAAGCCATGGCCGTCCTCGTGCGCCAGGACGTGGCTGTAGCCCGAGGCCAGCACCACTGGTAGCGCAGGGATACGGATGCGCAGCGTTTTCGCGAGTTCGATGCCGCCCATGCCGGGCATCACCACATCGGAGAAGACGGCCCGGAAGCCCGCGCCGTCAGCACCCAGGCGTTCGAGCGCCTCTTCAGCGTTGACGACCCATTCGGGCGCGTAGCCAAGGTCCTCCAAGATCTGGGCGCAGAAGCGTCCCACTTCCAGGTTGTCCTCAACCAGCAGGACAGGCTGGCCCTCGCCGGAGGGCGTCACACCGGCCTCGCGGTCGGTGACGGGCATCTCGGCCGGCGCGTCCGAGACCTCGGGCAGGTATAGCGTGAAATTTGTTCCGCACCCGACCTCGCTCGCCACATCGACGTCACCGCCGGACTGCTTGGCGAAGCCGAATACTTGGGAGAGCCCAAGTCCGGTGCCACGTCCGACGACCTTCGTCGTGAAGAAGGGCTCGAAGATGCGCCCGAGTATGTCGTCGGGTATGCCCGCGCCGGTGTCGATGAGGGAGATGGCGACGAACGGCCCGCGCGAGCCCGCATGTCCGCGGATGGTCGGCATGGGCTGTCCGGCGATCACCCGCATCGTCAGCGTCCCGATACCGTCCATGGCATCCCGAGCGTTCACCGCGATGTTCACCACCGCCGTTTCGAACTGATTGACGTCGGCGCGCACCAGCGCGGCCTCGTCCGGAGCTTCGACCGAGACATGGATGCGGGCACCGGTAATGGTGTCGAGCATGTCGGCGACGCCACGCAGGCGCTCGCCGGCATCGAACACCTCGGGCTTGAGGGATTGCCGACGCGCGAAGGCCAGGAGCTGCCCCGTGAGCTTGGCCGCGCGGTCGACAGTGTCCGAAACCGCATCCATGTACCGCTTTCGCCGTTCCTCGGGCAGGTCGGGGCGGCGCAGGAAGTCCACGGAGGACCGGATAATCGTCAACAGGTTGTTGAAGTCGTGGGCGACGCCGCCGGTCAATTGGCCGACGGCCTCAAGCTTCTGCGACTGACGGAGGTCCTGCTCCATCCTTTCGCGTTCGGCCGCCTCAGCGAGAAGTCTGGCGTTCGCCTCAGCGAGTTCTGCCGTCCGTGCAGCGACCTGGGTTTCCAGGGAAGATCCAGCCGCACGTAACTGGGCGGCCTGGGCTTCCAGCTCCGCATGCAGCGCGACGACCCCCCGATTGGTCTCCGCAAGCTCGCGGTTGAGGCGGTCCGCCTCGTCCTGGCGCTCGGCGAGCTCGGCGAGACTGCGCAGGAGCTCGCGGTTCTGCTCGCGCAGGGCGACCAAAGGTTCCGCGGTCCGAGCGCGCGCTACGCCCTCGGCAAGGGTCGCAAGCCTCTTTCCCGTAAAAGCTTCCGTGCCGTACGGCAGTCGCTTGGCGAAGGTTGCGACCGTGCCCTTGCCGAGCTCGGTCTCGATCTCGAAGCGGTCCATCAACCGGCGCGAGCCGGTGATGCCGATGCCCAGGCCCGTCGTCGAGCGGTAGCGACCTTCGAGGATCTCGCCGAGGTGGGGGATGCCGGGTCCCTTGTCGATCACGCGGATCACCAGGGATTGGCCGTCATGCTCCTCGTCAAGGCCGTACTCGACCCTGCCGCCGCCAGCGTAGCCGTAGGCGTTGCGAGCGATTTCGGAGACCGCCGTGGCTATGCGCGTCTGGTCTTGGACCTCGAAGCCGAGGTGCTCGGCGAGCCGACGCACGCGCTGGCGCACGGTAATGATGTCGTCCTCGTGCTCGATCTGTGTGGCGATCAGGGGCCATCTCATCCCCCGTCGCCCCGTACGACGATGACAGTCGCGTCATCCCGCGCCCGAGCGAAGTCTCGATAGATCAAGCCCGCCACGAGTGTGGGATGCGCTCCTGTAATCCCTGGAAAGGCATCGAGGGACCATCCGGTCGCGATCCCGTCCGAACACAAGACGAACACGTCGGCCGGGCGCATCGGGTACTCGAACTCCTGAATGCGCCGGGCAGCATGGCCCGCCGTGCCGGGGAGGGAAACCGTGCGCTTGCTCGCCTCGCCGGAGACGACGGCTCCCAGGACGTTGCCGATGCCCGCGAACGCAAGCTTGCCGGCATCCCGACTGTAGCGTGCGACCGAGACCGCCCCGCCACGGGTATGCGACAGTCCCGCGTGGATTGCGGATAAAATCGCGCTGGGAGACTTGTCTTGATGCTGCCGGAACAGCCGCAGGGCCTCCTCGGACGCCTTGGCCGCATCCGGCCCGTGGCCGAGCCCGTCCGCCACGATGGCTGTCCAGCCGTCGGCCCGCTCGCGCACAGCATAAGCGTCACCGTTCGCAGTCTCGCCCCTCAGAGGCACCGTCACCGCGCCGAATGTCGCTGCCGCAGGAGCCGCCCGGACGCTCGAAAGGCGCGACTGCACCGCCGTGCCTGAGCCAGGCCGCGATGCGATGTCGAAGGTATCGGACAACCGTCGCACGGCGCCTAAGCCCTCGCCGGCGCTGCCGCCCGTGGAATGCCCATCGCGCAGGGCCAAGCCGAGATCCGAAAGGCCAGGTCCCTTGTCGAGGGAGAGAATCTCAACGCCCGAGCCAGTCCCGTCCTCGTAGATACCGATGAGGATCTCGCCCGGCGCGCCGTACTTCACGACGTTCGTGGCGAGCTCGGTCACGACGAGGGCCACCCGTCCAGCAGCGGTCTCGTCGAACCCAATGGAATGCGCGACGGCCAAGGCGCGCCGTCGCGCCTCGGACACCTGGCTCGCCTCCGTGACGGTGACCCGGTCCATACCTACTTCCAGCGCGCGATTGTCACGCGTGTGCCTACCCCGGGCCTCGACGTTATGTGGAACTCGTTGGAGAGCCGTTTGGCTCCGCCGAGCCCCAGCCCCAGCCCCCCGCCGGAGGTGTAATGGTCGGTCATCGCCTGCTCGATGTCGGCGATGCCCGGACCTTGGTCCTCGAAGGTGAGCCGCAGGCCCTTGCGCCTGCCGACCTGGACGATCTCTGCGCGGACGTCGCCGCCCCCACCGTAATCGAGGGTGTTGCGCGCGAGTTCGCTCGCCGCGGTGACGATCTTGGTCTGGTCGACGAGGCCGAGGCCAATCTCGATGGCCAGTGCGCGTACTTGCTGACGCACGCGGACGACGTCGTCTCTGGAGCGGACCGGAAAGGACTCAGCCTTCGTGACCGTCACGGTTGCTCCCGAAGCTCTCCTCGTCCTCGAATAGCCGGGCCTGGATCAGCGCCATGCCCCGTTCGACGTTGAGAGCCGTCTTGATGCCGGTGAGCTCCAGCCCGAGCTCGACCAGGGTTATGGCAACCGCCGGGCGCATGCCAGCCACCACGGTCTCGGCGTCGAGCACCCGTGAGACCGCGGCGATGCTCACGAGCATACGACCGATGAAAGAGTCGACGATCTCCAGTGCTGAGATCTCGATGAGCACGCCGCGGGCGCCGGTCCGCGCGATCATCGCCGTCAGGTCCTCCTCCAGGGCCAAAGCCAGACGGTCATGCATGTCGACCTGGATGGTGACGATCAGCGCGCCACCCAGCTTGAGGATCGGGATGCGGTCCATGGCGTCAGCGGCGCTCCTCGGCCGTAGGCTGCTGACGGACGACCTTGCGGCCGGTGCGTCTCAAAGCGACCGCGAACGCATCGGCCAGCGTCGACTTCGAGATAACGTTCAGCTCGACCCCGAGATGCACCATGGTCTGCGCGATCTGCGGGCGGATGCCGGACACGATGCAGTCGGCGCCCATTAGGCGGGCGGCGGCAACGGTCTTGAGGAGGTGCTGAGCGACCAGCGTGTCGACGGTCGGCACGCCGGTGATGTCGATGATGGCGATCTCGGCTTCCTCGTCGACGATGGCCTGAAGCAGGTTCTCCATGACGACGCCGGTCCGGGCGCTGTCGAGCGTGCCGATCAGCGGTAGAGCGAGGATGCCGTCCCAAAGCCGAACCACGGGCGTGGAGAGTTCGGCGATTTCCTGTCCCTGTCGTCCGATGACCTCCTCGCGGCTCGCCAGGTAGACTTCCATGGTTTGCAGCCCAAGCCGGTCGAGTACTTTCCCCGCCGCCCATATGCCGGCCGCGAGCGTGTGCGTGTCAGCGTCGGACTTCCGCTGTAACGCCTCGAAGATCGGCTCCTTCAGCGAGAAGACGAAGTTCGCGGTGTCGGTCGGGGTGAAGCCTTGGATCGCACGGGAGCGTGAGATATCGGCGAGGGTCTCGCGCACCGGTGCGAAGTTCTCCGCGTCCGCGTCAAGCTCCCCTGTGCCGAGGGATTCGCGGAGCTGGGCGAGCACAGCCTTGGCCTGGGTCTGGAGCTCCGCCTCACGGATGCGTCCGCTCTGCAGCGAGACGCCTTCCCGTAAGGATGCGAGCCAAGCATCGAGGATCGCGCTCTCACCCTCCGCAAGGGCCTTCGTCAGCACTCCGGCGCCATCCATGATCATGAAACGTTCCTCGCCGTCCTCATTGCGGTCTAGCCTGATCGCGGCGGCTTCGATAGCTTCATGAATCAGCGATACGGGTGGATCAGGTGGTGTACCCGGCTCCTGCGATCCCACGGGCAACACCGATATGCGCGCCATGCCTTGAGCAGATGGACCAAGGCGCGGACGCTGAAAGCCTTCACCGCGAGCATTGGGGCGGCGCTTTCGCCAATCGCTCAAGCTCGCGATTGCGTTGCCTCGCTTTTTTAAACGGACGAGATCGTATTCCGTCTGCTTTCAAGAAGCGGGCAGATACGGCCGAGCGACTGCAATGGGCGCGCAGGCGAAGGTCCCGTCCTGTACGCGATCGCGATCACGCGTGACGGGGTCTGGCCGAAAGCGGCCCGTCCGTTCTGGACAAGAAACCGGAAAGGCAGTCGTCGGTGTGATGCCCACACACCTCGCCCGCTCAGACGTACGGAAGGCTCACTTGCAGGCGGTCTGATTGGATCGAGCATGCGTGTCGTCCCGGTATCCCAACATCCAGAGCGACCGGGTCGGTGGCGCCGGTGCTTCAGATCGGCGATCGTTCAAAGGCCTCGATGAAGTCATCCGAGGCAATCACCGAGAGGGCAGCGCGCAAGCTGCGGGCCTCCTCGACACCGAAGGCACGCTCGAAGCGATCCTGAGCTGTTTCCCACAGCCGTGTCGTCTCGGCGAGCTTGGCGACGCCAGCCTCGGTCAGCGACACCCGTCGTACACGCTGGTCCTGCCCATCTGCCGCCAAAGCGACGAAGCCATCGCGCTCCAGGGGCTTGATGTTGTGCGCGAGCGCGGAGCGGTCGAGGATCAACGCAGCGGCCAGTTCACCCATCGTCGGCGATCCGGCTCGCGCGATGTGGATCAGGATTGAGCGCTGGGTCGAGCGCAACCCGCTTGGTGCCAGCACGGCGTCATAGAGCTGCGAGACGCGCCGAGTCGCCTTTCGCAGCGCCGTCCCGTTGCACGCACCCGCTCGTGGCATCGTTGTCGGCTGTCCCATCGCCGCTCCTTAGCGTGTTGAGTTCGTGCCACGCCAGTTTGGCCGCCTGAAATCACCGCGGGCGGACGACCTCGCTGCACCCTTGCAAATTATTTGCATATGCACATAAATGCCGCGACGACGGATTTGGCGGCAGAAAGCCAGCACCCGCCGCAAGCGAATATCGCCGGCATCCGAGCGGCCGAACGCCCGGATCTAAACGCCTACAGCTGAACGGCAGAGACGCGGCTCGGCCAGCCCCATAGCGGAGACAGCGAGAGATGCCCTACCTGCAGTTCAATTTGCCCAAGCAGTTTCCGGCCGCAGTCAAGCGCCACGTCGCAGAAGCTGCCTGCCGCGCCTATGCCGAGATCATGGAGACGCAGCTCTGGCGGCCGAATGTCGGCATGGCCGAGCTGGGTGCCGACAACCTGTTTCATCTCGATGACGCGGGACTCCAGGAGATCGTCATGGTGCTGATCGAGTGCCGCCGCGGCCGCTCGTCCGATCAGCGCTTGGCACTGGCGCGCAGGCTCGTCGAGCTGTGCACGGACGCCTTCGGCATCGCGCCGGGGCAGGTGTTCGTCGAGTTCACCGCCCATGCCGGCGACGAGATGTTCAGGAACGGCGACTGGGTGCAGGACTGGCGCGCCGACGAGGCAGCGTAGTCCCCGGGCCAATCTCCCGAAACAGCATCTGGGAGCGACCATGCGCATACTCGTCGTTGGAGCCGGCTCGACCGGCGGCTATTTCGGAGCCCGTCTGGCGCAAGCCGGCCGCGACGTGACCTTCCTGGTGCGGCCGACGCGGGCGGAGCAGTTGCGGGGCAGAGGGCTGCGGATCGTCAGCCCGCACGGCAACGCGACGATCGCGCCGTCCTTCGTCACCGCAGCCGAGCTCCGCGAACCCTTCGATGTGGTGCTGCTCACGGTGAAGGCGCCTGCCCTCGGCGCGGCCCTGGAGGACGTCGCGGCTGCTGTCGGTCCCAACACGATGATCCTGCCTGTGCTGAACGGGATGCGGCATGTCGAGACCATAACGGCTCGCTTCGGCGCAAACGCGCTGGTTGGATGCGCCTGCAAGATCGCGACGATCCTCGACGACGATGGGACCGTCGTCCAACTCACGACGCTGCAGGATTTCGCCTACGGGGAATTGAATGGGGTGCGCACCGACCGCCTCGTGCGCCTCGACCAAGTGATGCGCGGCGCGGGTTTCGACGCGCGGCTCTCATCCGACATTGCGTTGGAGATGTGGGAGAAATGGATCTTGCTGGCGACCGTCGGCGGGATCACGTGCCTGATGCGTGGGCCGGTCGGTACGATCGTGCAAGCGCCCGGCGGCAGAGACTTCATCGCGGCCTTCCTCGATGAGGTGGTGGCTGTCGTCTCGAAGATCGGACGTACGCCGAGCGAGCGGTTTCTCGCCGCAGCGCGCGCGCAGCTCACGGATCCCGGTTCGCAGCAGACGTCGTCGATGTACCGAGACCTCGTGAAAGGCCGCCCCGTCGAGGCCGACCAGATCCTCGGCGATCTCGCGGCGCGTGGCCGATCGGCAGGTATGCCGGCGCCGCTGATTGGCGCGGCTTACACGCATCTGTCGGTCTACCAGTCGAGCGGTCGACCGACATAGGCGGCTTCCATTCAACCGACGAAGCCGTCCCTGAAAGCGTCGGCCCCTCAATGGCGAACGACCACACGGCCCCGAACCTGCTGCGCCGGCAGGCCGGAGCCCGATGCAAGCTGAAGCCGAGATTCGCTGAAGCCAAGCCGACGTCGCGAGTCCGATCATCCCCCTCGGTGCAAGGACGCCCTCATGACGTTCCGTCCAGCCACGGACCGTTGCGCGCTAGCAGGCCCGGTCGCGGTCGCGCTTGTCACGGGTTCAGGTTTCGCGCGATCGGATCAGGCATCGCGGCCGGTTCGCAACGGTCGAAGCGGCCTGTGGGACCGGCACGATAACAGCGCTGTCCAGCAAGGCGACGGGATTCCTGCAGCGGCGTTCGCCGACAGGACCAGCCCTCTCGTGCGCGACCCCTCTCCGGAAGCACGCGCATGAGCGCGCCCGCTCCACGCACGGGCGTGGATCCGCGCACCCACGCCCTCTTGCACGCTCCGATCCTGCCGCTTCTCCTGAGGCTCGCGTGGCCGAACGTGCTTGTGATGCTGGCGCAGTCCGCCACGGGGCTCATCGAGACCTACTTCGTCGGCCATCTCGGCACGGATGCACTCGCCGGCATGGCCCTCGTCTTCCCAGGCGTGATGCTGATGCAGATGATCTCTGCGGGCGCGATGGGGGGCGGCATCTCCTCGGCCATCGCCCGTGCCCTTGGCAGCCAGCGGCGGTCGGACGCGAACGCCCTCGTCATCCACGCTCTCGTCATCAACCTCGGTCTCGGGCTGGCCTTCTCCGTTCTCGTGCTCACGTCGGGGCGCCCGCTCTACCGGCTGCTCGGTGGCGAGGGCGCTTCTCTCGAAGCCGCGCTGAGCTACTCGAACGTGGTCTTCGCCGGTATGCCGCTCCTCTGGGTGATGAACGCACAGGCAAGCGTGATCCGCGGAACGGGTAACATGCTCGTGCCCTCGCTCGTGACCTGTCTCGGTGTTCTCGTGCTGATCCCGCTCTCGCCCGCACTCATCTTCGGGTTCGGGCCGCTGCCCGGGCTCGGTGTCGCGGGCGGAGGTACTGCGCTCGTCCTGTTCTACGCATCCGGGGCCGTCTTCCAGGGATGGTATGTGCTCAGTGGACGCAACGCCGCCCGCCTCACCCGCGCCCGGCTCGCCTGGCCGATGTTCCGGCAGATCCTGAGCGTCGGTGCGGTCGCGACCGTGAGTTCGCTCCAGACAAACGTCACGATCATGGCGACGACGGCTTTCGTCGGCGCCGCCGCAGGGCCGGACGCGCTTGCGGGCTACGGCACGGGCGCGCGGCTCGAGTACCTGCTGATCCCCCTCGTCTTCGGGCTCGGCGCGCCGCTCGTGGCACTCGTCGGCACAAATATCGGAGCTGGGCAGCGGGCACGGGCGCTTCAGGTCGCGGGCTGCGGCGCGGTGACCGCGTTCGTGCTCACGGAGGCGATCGGGCTTCTCGCTGCCTGGCGCCCGGAGGTGTGGCTGTCCCTCTTCGGCACTGATCCCGCCATGCTCTCGGCCGGCACGGCCTACCTCTCCGCGGTCGGGCCCGCCTACGGATTCTTCGGCCTCGGCCTCGTGCTCTACTTCGCGAGCCAGGGCGCGGGCCGCCTGCTCTGGCCACTCGTCGGCGGCTTCGTGCGCGTCGCGATCGCGGTGGGCGGCGGCTGGCTGGCGCTCGCCCTCGCCGGCCTTCCGGGTCTGTTCGCGGCGCTCGCTGCGGGGCTCGTCGCGTACGGGCTCATCGTTGCGACCGCCGTCTGGCGCGGCGCTTGGTTCGATCCGCCGCCGCTGGCATCACCTGCCCTCGACACGGTTCTGCTTGCTAACGCCATAGACGAGCCGTAGGCCGAGATCGCTATTCAATGGGGTCCGTAAAAAGAAAAAGAGTTTGTCCGGTCGAGCTCAACACAAAAACGAATGTCGGCTTTCGGGCAGAACACTTATGGTGGCTCCCCACCCTCCTATGACATGCACCCGTTGGCACCACATGTCCGCTTCGGAGCAGGCCAGCCACACGCTCGCCGGCTGTCCTGGGGACGAGGCAGCCGGCTGGAACTGGCTGTGAGCCGCCGGTCCGCTTCGAAGTCGGTCGGCCTGAAAAGCCGACGGTCCAGGGGCGTTTCGTCGGGATGCCCGGAAGGACAGTCTGCAGGCGCTTAACCCCTGCTATCGGCGCCGCCGCGCTAGTGCGCGTCTTCGCGTGATGTCGACAGCCCAGCGAGAAACCAAGGTGTACGCGTCGCGCCTGCTGGATACGAGCTCCGAGAGGCGGACAGGTCTCGCGCGGCCAATACGGCCGATCTCCGCATCTGGCACGCTTCTTGGTTCGTGTTGACCAGCGCAGCGCCGCTTCGGCGGCGGCTAGAGGTTGGCGTGCCGTCGATGTGGTGAGGTGCCGGGCGACCGGGTCTCCGCGACTGCCTTGAGCCTGTCCCGAGTTCCGATCCCTCCGTTTCAGCACCGGCACGCGCAGTCCGGCGGATCGCGCGATCCGCCCTCTGAGGAGAGTCGATATGTGCGACCGTCACGGCGATTATCGCGTCCAGGATTTCACGCGGTTCAAGCCCAGCCGCAGGCGCTTCCTCGGCGGGACCGCCGCCGCGCTGACCCTGGCGGTGGGTCCGGGCCTGACCGGCCCGGCCGCGGCGGCCACCGGCATCCGGGCGACCCACGGCACCGGCTTCTGCAACCTGAACTTTTTCCTGGCCGAGGCGATGCAACTCGCCAAGGATGACGGCCTCACCATCGACTTCGTCAACACGCCAACCTTCTCGGATCAGGTCACCTTCCTCGGCATGGGTCAGGTCGACGCCGGCGTGATGCCCTACACGAGCTTCATGGCCCTCTACGACGCCGGCGCCCCGGTGAAGATCGTGGCCGGCGGCGGCATCGAGGGCTGCGTGCTCGTGGCCCAGCCCGGCCTCGACAGTCCCGAGAAGCTCAAGGGCAAGACACTCGGCACGTTCCAGCTCGATACGCTGGAGGTGCTGCCCTACGACTGGCTGAAGAAGAACGGCGTTGCCTTCAAGGACATCACGGTCCGCTACATGGGCTCGACCCCGGAGGCCGTTGAGGCGTTCCGCGCCGGGGCGCTGGACATCATCTCGACGATCGAGCCCTACGGCACGGCGCTGCTCACCGACGTGAAGGGCGCGGTGAAACTCTCCGACGGCACCGACATCTACGGCAAAGGCTATACCGACTGCGTGCTGGCGGTCCGCAACGAGCTGATCGCGAAGAACCCGGGCGCCGTGAAGGCCCTGATCAAGGGGATGATGAAGGCCCAGGCCCTGGCCGAGGGCGACCCCCAGGCCGCCCTGAACAAGCTCGTCGGCTCCTACTACAAGACCTCGATGAGCAACGCCCAGCTCGCCATGGGCCGGCAGCCCTCGGTTGTGGACGCCCGCAACCAGACGCAGTTCATCCTCGACCGAACCGATTCCGTCGCCGAGATGGGCTACATCAAGAAGAAGCCGGGCCGCGACGCGATCGACTGGACACTGCTGGAGCAGGTCATCGCCGAGAACCCCGATCTCTACGGCAAGCTCAAGCTGAAGTCGGCCTGAGCGGATGGCCGTCGATCTCGCCCGCGCCGACGCCGTCCCGCACGTCCGGCCGCGCCTTCCGTTCGGTCAGCGCGTTGCGCTGCCCGACGGGCTCGTCCCGCTCCTGCAGCGGATCGGCTGGATGCTGATCTCGGTCGGCTGCTTTGCCGGCCTCTGGGAGCTCCTCTGGGCGCTCGGCATCGCCGATGCCAAGCTGCTGCCGCCGCCGCACATCTTCCTCGGCAACCTCGCCGAGCAGGCGCGCTTCTTCAACACCGCGCAACGCTGGCAGATCGGCACCGGGATGAATGCCGGCCCGAGCCCCGCCATGGCGGTGCTGATCACGGTGCTCGCCTCCACGGGCCGGGTGCTGGCGGGCCTCGCCCTGGCCGCGACCTTGTCGATCCTGGTCGGGGTGGCGATCCGCTACGTCGTGCTGTTCGAGCGGCTGACCCTGCCGACCATCACGCTGCTCGCCCCGGTCTCGCCGATCGCGTGGCTGCCGGTCGCGATCTTCATGTTCGGGATCGGCAACGCCCCGGCGATCTTCATGGTGTTCATCGCCCTGTTCTTCACGATGGTCCTCTCGACCATCCACCAGATCGACGGGGTCAACCGGAACTACATCAAC
>Ga0255028_100047_pt1 | contig 34220 bp, 36 predicted proteins | sample DRGLUT_MetaT_FD_178168 | JGI IMG/M metagenome (GOLD analysis project Ga0255028, IMG submission 178168) | Metatranscriptome of freshwater microbial communities from Pennsylvania, United States - DR:GLUT (Metagenome Metatranscriptome) | ecosystem: Environmental > Aquatic > Freshwater > Creek...
CTCGGCCGTTAAACACGCCAGCGCCCATGGTACTGTGTCTCAAGACACGGGAGAGTCGGTCGCCGCCAGACCTGCCCATCGCAAGCCATCCGGTCCAAACCGGCATTCCCTCGACACGACACCAATCCGGCCCCCGGACACGCCGCCCACGCTCGCACAGAGCCGGCGCCCGGACCAGCCGCACACACTTGGCGCGGGGTGGAGCAGCCCGGCAGCTCGTCAGGCTCATAACCTGAAGGTCACAGGTTCAAATCCTGTCCCCGCAACCAAAGATCACGACCGAAAAACATCGCTGACACAGCGCCCTGGCCCTCGCAGGCCGGGGTGTTATGTCATGTGCGTACTAATTGTCCCTGGGTTTTTGCGACAGCTGCGCGACAATCTGCGGGAGGTTGTCGCACCATGCCGAGCAAGCGAAGCAAAGCCCAGCGCGCCGCTACCGGCCGGACGTGGTCGCCGGTCAAAGGTCTCACTTTGACCGAACGCGGACCGCGCCAGGTCCAGGCGCGGGTGCGCCGCACGGGGTGGCCAAGCCAGACGCAGACCTTCGAGACGGTGGGCTCTGCCGAGGCGTGGGGCACGGGTGCCCGCTCGGGGGATGTCCGTCGGAAGGGGCGTCGTCGGGCGGTGGCGGAGGCAAGTGGGGAGGCGGCAACCGGCCAGGGCTCGGCGGGGTAGGAATGCCGAGATCCTCGGTCGGCTCCGGCGCTTCGTCGGTCCTGTCTTTGTCGTTGCCCATGTCGTTCTCCTTCCTCTCGCTCACAACACGCGGACCACGCCCGGGGAGCCACCGCAACTACCGGGCTCGGAACTCCATCGCCTCGGCCATGGCGCGCCCCATCGACGCGAGCGTAGCGTTCCTCCCTTCAGCTGTTCTTGTCGCGCCGGTCGGTTAGGCCGCCACAATCAAAGGGTTCTGGTCGGGAGAAGGGCCGGCCGGCTTATGGCGTGCGTTCCGGGAGGGCGGCATCGCCCGTGGCGAAGCGTCCTCGCGGGCCGCCTGGCGTGATGCAACCCGGTGAGTCGAGCGACGGCGACAGGCCGGGTCACTTCGCCGTGAGCCCCTTCTGGCGCAGACCGTCGATGGGCTGGCGCGGCCGATGGCACCGCTGCAGGATCGACCCCGCGCCTCCGGCAGTCCTTGCCACAAGCAACGGGGAGAGCAACCTATGACGAGGATCATCGCGCTGATCGTCATCGTAGGAGCCGCCGCGACCGCGGTCCTCCATTTCACGTACCCGGCCGTAGCCGCCGCAAGTTGCCCGTCCTGCTACGGATTCACCGACCTGAGCGACGGCGTTTACGTCGAGGGTGGCATGCCCCCGGACCGCCGGGCGGTGGCCAAGGCTACGGTCGAGGCGGCCCGCACGCGGGTACGCGGGTTCTACGGCGACCTTCAGTCGAACCCGCGGGTGCTGCTCTGCGCGACCGAGGCGTGCTACCGGCCCTTCGGCGGCGGCTCCCGTGGCATCACCCTGCTCGACCGCGCGTTGATCCTGTCACCCCGAGGGACCGATACGGTCATCGCCGCCCACGAACTCGCCCATGCCGAACTTCACCGAAGGATCGGATTGACGGCGACCCTCACGAGGTCCGTCCCTCAATGGTTCGACGAGGGGCTCGCCGTCGTGGTGTCGGACGACCCGCGCTACCTCGCGCCGGGGCCGGACCGATGCCGCGCGGAGCCCGGCAGCGACCTTCCGGCCTCGCGGGCGGCGTGGATCGAGACCGCCGAAAGCGCCGGCCTCTACGCTCGCGCCGCATGCAAAGTCAGCCGCTGGCTCGACGCCCATGGCGGCGCGGCGGGCATCCTGCGCCTCGTGGCGAACGGGTCCTTCGGGGAGATCACTGCAGACATAGGTTCATGAGCAGCCGCCAGCGATCGGATGTCCTGGCGTCCGAAGCGACCTCGGAGTAGCCTGCCGCCAGGCCGATGCTGCCTGCCGCTCGCCCCGGGAATGGGATGGTGAAAGCATCGCGGACGACCACCCCCACCGGATCCCTGACCGGCGACGGGTCGGCAACGCGGGCACCGACGGACCGACGCCGGCTTGGGGAGAGCACCATGACGACCGTCGACCAGGCCAAGGCCATGGCCAAGCGGCTGCGCGCCGCGCTGGCCGCCCGCAACCTCGCAGTCCCGCACGCGACCGCCCTCGAACTCGTGGCCGCCGGCCTCGGCTACGACGACTGGAACACCGCTTGCGCCGCCCTCGACCGCCCGGCGAAGATCGGACCCCGCTTCGTGGAGGCAATCCCGATCCTGCGCATCTTCGACGAGGCCAAGGCGCGCGAGTTCTACTGCGGCTTCCTCGGGTTCGAGGCCGGGTTCGAGCACCGCTTCGAGCCGGGTCAGCCCCTCTACATGGAGGTCGCCCGCGCCGGCCTGCGACTGCACCTGTCCGAGCATCACGGCGATGCCAGCCCCGGCTCGACGGTGTTCGTGCCGATGCGCGGCGTCCATGCCTATCACCGGGAACTGACCGCCAAGCGATACGGCTATGCCCGGCCAGGCGTTGATCAGGCTCCTTGGGGCGACGTGCTGGAGGTGGCCGACCCGTTCGGGAACAGGCTGCGGTTCTGCGAGCGCCGCGACGGATGACCGATCCCCGGCCGCGCTGATCCGTCGTCGATCCGAGGTACGCCCCTCGCGGAGGACGGCCGGGCTCGACGGTCAATCGTCCCCTCGCTCCGCGTGCGGAGCGAGGGGACGCCCGCATCTCGCCTTCTGGCACTCCCACGGCGACGGGCGAGCGTTACGTGGGCTCTCGGACGAGCATCATCACCGCGCCGTCATACCACGGGAGAGCGAGAGCCCCGGCCGCACCCCGGTAGATGACCGTGTCGCGCCCCGGACTCTCCCTGGAGCGCGACAATCGCATGTGCCTGAGCAGCTTCATGGCGACGGAACATGACGAGTTGCTCTAGCCCGTGTTGAAGGAGGTGCAAACGTTCGCCAATGTGAACACCGCTTGGCTACGCGAACATTTGGTCGCTGCCAAACTCACCTCACCGGCCGAGGGTGAGTTAAGAGCCTGCGCTATTTATGCTGCTGTCGCCGGGGCACAGATCATCGCTCGCAGCCGTTCGGATGTGAAATTGTTCGACGAGTTGATCGAAAGCTACCGACGGATGGGCTTGCTCCCAATCTAGTCGAACTTCGTATCCGAAACTTTCGAGGCTGAGCGCCTTCGCCCTATCCGATCCATAACGAGCAACTGGTTCAGCGCGTGTCTCACCCCAATGCAGACCGGCTGTTCTCCGCCCATCTGAGACGCTTCAGACAGTCCGCGGCGGCCGATGCTGGCCGAGACCGGCTCGTCCGCTTTGGAAAATATCGGCCGAAACAGCGGACGAGCCCCCGACCTGACTTCGCCTGAAGCGAGTCATATCTCACTCGATGATGGCTTGTCCTCGCCGGTGGTCGTGCCCGTTAATCACCCGTCTGAGCAGCTTGGTCAGGTAATCCTGTTCCGCCGGCGTGAGCGCCTCGACCGTCAGCGCGTGTGCCATCCGCGCCGCCGGCTCCATCGCGTTGTGGAGCGCCCCGCCCTCCGCGGTCAGGCGGCAGATCTGCGCGCGGCGATCCGTGGGTGACGTCGAGCGGCTGACGAGGCCGCGCGCCGCAAGCCGCTTGAGGGCGCCGGTCGTCGTCGTCCGGTCGAGGGCGACCGCTGCCGCGAGCGTCGTCTGATCGGCTTCCTCCAGGTCACGCAGGATCGAGAGCAGGCTGTACTGCAGCGGAGTGACGTTGAAAGCGGCACAACGCTCCGCAAACAGGCTGACGTGGATCTGGTGCATGCGGCGGGCGAGGAAGCCCGGGCGCTCGACCAGCGGCCAGTGCGGCGTGCCCGCCGACGCCTCCGCGTCGGTCGGCTCGTCTGCCGGGTCGGCTCGCAGACCCTTACCCATCACCCCGTCCCCGTGGTTCGGAATCATTCTTGGCATGCCCTATGCAGACGCCGAAATACGAAGCATGCTTCGCATCTGGCAAGTACGAGGCCGGTGCGAGCCGGTCGGAATCGCGAGGTCGAGATGGACAATCGCCGCTACGATCTGGTTCTGCGGGGCGGGCGGGTGATCTGCCCCGCCTCCGGCGTGGATGGCATCCGCGACGTTGCGGTGCGCGACGGGCGCATCGCGGCCGTGGAGGAGACCATCCTGCCGTCGGCCGCAACCGAGGTGGTCGACGTCTCCGGCAAGCTCGTCCTTCCCGGCATGATCGACACGCACGCCCACGTCTACCAGTACGTCACCGGCCGCTTCGGCCTGAACCCCGACATGGTTGGCGTGCGCTCCGGCGTCACCACGGTGGTGGACCAGGGCGGTCCCTCCTGCATGACCCTTCCAGGGTTTCGCCACTTCATCGCCGAGCGCTCCGAGACGCAGGTCCTCGCCTTCCTGTCGGCCTACCTCGTTGGCGGCCTGGAGGGCCATTTCTACCCGAACCTCTACAGCCCGGACGGCGTCGACATCGACGCGACGGTGAAGTCGGCCACCGAGAACCGCGACCTCGTGCGCGGCATCAAGGGCCACGCCGAGATCGGAGGCTTCGCCCGCTGGGGCATCAAGGTGATGGAGATGGCGGCCGAGATCAGCCGCCGCGCCGACCTGCCGCTCTACGTGCATTTCGGCCAGCTCTGGGGCCTGCCGGAATCCGGCGCCAACGGCGAGGACGCCGACACCATCGTCGAGCGGGTCATCCCGCTGCTGCGGCCCGGCGACGTGCTGGCCCATCCCTTTACCCGCCACCCGGGCGGCTTCATCAACGAGCAGGGCGAGGTCCACCACATCATCCGCCGGGCCATGGAGGCCGGGCTGAAGGTCGATGTCGGCCACGGCAGCCACTTCTCCTACCGCGTGGCCCGCGCGTCCCTGCCGGCGGGCGTGATCCCCTACACGCTGGGCGCCGACATGCACGGCTACAACACCGAGGTCCCCGAGGTGAAGAAGCCCGCCGGCACTCCGGACGAGCACCACGACGACGAGAACCACCCGTTCCTCGGGCAGGCCCGGTTCAGCCTCACCCAGGCGATGAGCTCGATGATGGCGCTGGGCATCCCGCTGGAGGAGGTGGTGCCGATGGTGACGTCGCATCCGGCCGAGATGCTGCGCATGGGCGACCGGATCGGCGCCCTCAAGATCGGCTACGCGGCCGACGTCTCGGTGCTGCACGACGATCGCGGCCGCTTCCTGCTGCGCGACAATGAGGACACGCGGGTGATCGCCGACCGCCTGCTGCGCCCGGCCTTCTGCCTGCGTGCGGGCCGGCGCTTCGAGGCCGACTCGCCGATCCTGCCCCAGGCGATCGCGGCCTGAGGTGGCGCCGGTGCCCGCCTTCGCCCTCGACGACCCGACCCCGCCGGATCCGCGCCGCCGCTGGGACAGCCTGAACTTCGCGACCCGGGGCGCCTGCTACGACAACAACGCGGGCGTGCCCGACAGCGCCGCGCAGGTCGCCGCCCGCAACGCGGCCTCCGCGGCCTACCGCGCGGCGCACCCGGCCGGGCTCGATATCCCGTATGCCGCGGGGGACCGCACCGCCTTCGATCTCTACCCGGCAGCGGAGACGGGCGCCCCGTGCCTCGTCTTCATCCACGGCGGCTACTGGCAGCGCAACGCCCGGGCCGACTTCGCCTGCTTCGCGGAGGGCCTGAACGCGGCCGGCTGGTCGGTGGCGATGCCGGGCTACAACCTGGCGCCCGAGGCGAGCCTCGCCGGCATCGCGGCCGAGATCGGTGCCGCCCTCGACTGGCTCGCCGGGCACGGACCGTCGCGCGGGATCGGCGGCCCGGTCGTCCTCGCCGGTTGGTCCGCGGGGGCGCAGCTTGCCGCCCTCCATCTCGGGCATCCCGCCGTGTCCGCGGTCCTGGCAATCTCCGGCGTCTACGACCTCGCGCCGATCCGCGAGACCTACCTGAACGAGAAGGTCGGGCTGAGCGGGGACGAGATCGCGACGCTGTCGCCCCTGCGCCTGCCCGTCGTGCCCAAGCCCATGACGATCGCCTACGGCAGCCGGGAGCTGCCCGCCCTCGTCCACGACGCGCGCAATCTCCACGCCCTGCGCAGCGCCGCCCACGCGCCGGGCGCCCTGCTGCCGGTGCCGGGCGCCGACCACTTCTCGATCCTCAACGAATTCCGCCGGTCCGACGGCCTTCTGGTCCGCGCCGCCCAGGATGTTCTCGGAGGCGCCCGATGAGCCGCGAGGGCGTCGGGGCTCCGCTGCCCCGCAAGGAGGACGACCGCCTGATGCGCGGGCGCGGCCAGTATGTCGGCGACGTCCGGCTGCCGGGGATGCAGGACGTCGCCTTCGTGCGCAGTCCGATGGCGCATGGCCGCATCCGCGCCATCCACGTGCCGGAGGCCTGCCGCGACCGCGTCTTCACCGCCGCCGACCTCGACGGGGTGCTGCCGATCCGGGCGGTCTCGGGGCTGCCCGGCTTCAAGGTCTCCGAACAGCCGGTGCTCGCCACTGGCAAGGTCCGGCAGGTGGGCGAGCTGGTGGCGATGTGCGTCGCGCCGACCCGCGCCGAGGCCGAGGACATCGCCGCCGCCGTGGTGCTCGACCTCGAGGAGCTGCCCGCTATCCACGACATGCTGGCCGCCCGCGAGCCGGGCTCCGCCCTCGTCCACGAGCACTGGGGCGACAACGTCTTCCTGGAGACGCTGGTCGATGTCGGCATCGAGAGTGCCCTCGACGCGCCGATCAAGGTGAGCCGCACCATCTCGACGGGGCGCCAGTGCATGGCGCCGATCGAGGGCCGCGGCACCGTGGTGCAGCTCGATCATCGCCTCGACCAGCTCGTCGTCCACACCGCGAGCCAGATGCCGCACATCGTGCGCAACGGCCTCTCCGAATGCCTCGGGATCGAGCAGGGCCGCATCCGCATCGTCTCGCCGGATGTCGGCGGCGGCTTCGGCTACAAGGCGATCCTGCTCGCCGAGGACGTGGCCCTCGCCTGGCTCGCGCTCCGCTGCGGCCATCCGGTCCGCTGGCTGGAGGACCGGCGCGAGCACCTGACCGCCAACGCCAATTGCCGCGAGCACCATTACCGCATCACAGCCTACGCGGAGCGGGACGGGACGCTGCGCGGCATCGACTGCGAGGCCACCGTCGATTCCGGTGCCTACTCGGCCTACCCGTTCTCCGCCTGCCTGGAGGCCGCGCAGGTCGCCAGCATCCTGCCGGGGCCCTACGATTTCCCGGCCTATCGCTGCCGCACGTGGTCGGTGGCGACCAACAAGTGCCCGATCCTGCCCTACCGCGGCGTCGCCCGAACCGGCGTCTGCTTCGCCCTGGAACTCGCGCTCGACGCGGTCGCCCGCGCGGCCGGGATTCCGCCCGAGGCGGTGCGCGAGAAGAACCTCGTGCGGCCCGACCAGATGCCGTTCGAGAACATCACGAAGAAACACTTCGACAGCGGCGACTACCCGGAGGCGCTCGCCCGCGCTCTGGCGGCCATCGACGTGGAGGCGATCCGCGCCCGCCAGCGTCAGGGCGAGCCGGATGGGCGCCGGATCGGTCTGGGCCTCTCGATCTACTGCGAGCAAGCCGCGCACGGCACCTCGGTCTATTCCGGCTGGGGCATTCCGATGGTGCCCGGCCACGAGCAGGCCAGCGCCCGCCTGACCCCGGACGGCGGTCTGGAGCTGCGGATCGGCGCCCATTCCCACGGCCAGGGCCTGGAGACGACGCTGGCCCAGGTCGCCCACGAGATCCTGGGCGTGCCGGTGGCGCGCACCCGCCTCGTCCACGGCGACACCGCGATGACCCCCTACTCCACTGGGTCCTGGGGCTCCCGCGTCATGGTGATGGCGGGCGGCGCGGTGGCGGCGGCCTGCGAGGAGTTGCGGACCCGGGCCGTGCGGATCGGCGCCCACCTGCTCCAAGCGCGGCCCGAGGACTGCCGCTTCGAGGGTGGCCATGTCGTGGGTCCCTCCGGCGACGTCCCGCTCGAGGCGATCGCCCGCACCTGGTACCGGCGCCCGCAGGACCTCGCGCCCGACACCGATCCGGGCGGCCTCGAAGTCACCGCCGGCTACAAGCCGGTGCGCGACAGCGGCACCTTCTCGTACGCGGCGCACGCGGCCGTGGTGGCGGTCGACCCCGATCTCGGGGCGGTCGAGATCCTCGACTACGTCATCGTCGAGGATGGCGGCACACTGGTGAACCCCCTCGTGGTCGACGGCCAGATCTACGGCGGCCTTGCGCAGGGGATCGGCACGGCCCTGTTCGAGGAGATGCGCTTCGACGGTCGCGGTCAGCCGCTGGCCTCGACCTTCGCCGACTATCTCCTGCCCGGCGCCGCCGACGTGCCGATGGCGCGCATCGACCACATGGAGACGCCCTCGCCCTACACGCGCTTCGGCCAGAAGGGCATCGGCGAGGGCGGCGCCATCGCGCCCCCGGCGGCTTTGGCCAACGCCATCAACGATGCGCTTGCGCCGCTCGGCGTCGAGGTGCTGCATTCCCCCGTCACACCCCGACGGATCGTGGAGGCGGTGCTCGCCACCCGCGCGCCCGCCGAGACCGCGCGGGAGGCCGCATGAAGCCCGCCGCCTTCGCCTGGGAGCGCCCCGACAGCCTGCCCGCCCTGCTGGCGCGCCTCGCCGAGACCCCCGCCGGCGTGAAGCTGATCGCGGGCGGCCAGTCCCTCGGGCCGATGCTGAACTTGCGCCTCGTCGAGCCCGCCCTGATCCTCGACATCACCGGCGTGCCCGAGCTCCGGACCGCGCGGGTTGAGGGCGACACGCTCGTCCTCGGGGCCTGCGTGACCCATGCCGATATTGAGGACGGGCGCGTCGCGGACCTCACCGGCGGCGCGCTGCGGCGGGTCGCGGCCGCGATCGCTTACCGGCCGGTGCGCAACCGCGGCACGGTCGGCGGCAGCCTCGTCCACGCCGACCCGGCCGCCGACTGGGTGAGTGCCCTGACGGCCCTCGGCGCCGAGGTGGAGATCGCGGGGCGGACCGGGCGTCGCACCCTGCCGGTGGAGCGCTTCGTGACCGGCGCCCTCTCGGTCGCCCTGGGCGCAGACGAGATCCTGGTCGCCGTGCGCGTCCCAGCGCTGCCGGCGGGCGCGGCATGGGGCTACGTCAAGCACTGCGCGAAGATCGGCGAGTTCGCCCACGCCATCGGGGCCGTGCGCCTCGAACCCGGCGCAGACCGGGGCCGGGCCGTGATCGGCGCGGTCGAGGGGCCGCCCGTGCTCCTCGCCGATGCCCGCCCGCTCTTCGGCGGCCGCATCGGCGCCGACTTCGCCGCGCGCTTCGACCCCCGGGTCGCGGATCAGGCGCTGCGGGAGGCCGGGATGGCCGACGCGGTCGAGCGGCACATCCACGTCACCGTCCTGGGCCGCGCGGTGGCCGCAGCGGCCGCGCCCGATCCCCGAGCCAACACCCTTCCGGAGGCCGCATGAGCACCGCGCTGGCCGAACCCGGGCCGTCCCGCATGACCCTCGCGCTGACGGTGAACGGCCGGGCCGTGCGGGTCGCGGCCGAGCCGCGCAGCCATCTCGGCGACGTGCTGCGCGACGGGCTCGACCTCACCGGTACGCATCTCGGTTGTGAGCACGGCGTCTGCGGCGCCTGCACCGTACTCCTTGACGGCGAGCCGGCCCGCGCCTGCCTGACCTTCGCGGGCGCCTGCGCGGGCGCCGCCGTCACCACGATCGAGGGGCTCGATACGGACGCCATCGCGGGTGAGCTGCGGGCCGCCTTCAACCGTGAGCACGCGCTCCAGTGCGGCTACTGCACGCCCGGGATGCTGGTGGCCGCCCGCGATCTGGTCCTGCGGCTGCCAGAGGCCGACGAGCGGCGGATCCGGGTCGGCCTCTCGGGCAATCTTTGCCGCTGCACCGGCTATGCCGGCATCGTCCGGGCCGTGATGGCGGTGATTGCAGACCGGCGCGGACGCGGCATCCTGCCCGAGACTGGCGCGGAACGCGCCCTCGGCCCGGTCGGCGCCCGGGTCGGCGCGGCGGTGGTCGCGCCCCTGCACCCGCCGGCGGATGCTGTCGCCCCGGCGGTGCCCGCCGCGGTGGCGGACCTGTCTGACACGTTCGCGCCGGCCCAAGGCTTCAAGCAGGTGCTCGACCTCGCCCACCCGCCGGAAGCCGTGTTCGGCCTTCTCGGCGATATCGAAGCGGTCGCCGCCTGCCTACCGGGCGCGGTGCTGACGGCGCGCCCCACCTCCGACACGGTCGAGGGCGGCCTGCAGGTGCGGATCGGACCGATCGTCGCGACGTTCCGCGGCCGCGCCCGCCTCTCCCGGGACGAGGCCGCGCGGACCGGCTCGGTCCACGGGGCCGGCAGCGACGCGGGCGGCCGCTCGGCCACCGAGGGGCGGATCCGCTACCGGGTCGGCGCGGGACCGGCGCCCGGCACCGCCCGGGTCGAGCTCGACGTCGGCTACACCCTGACTGGGCCGCTCGCGCAGTTCGGCCGGCCCGGCCTCGTGCGCGACCTCGCCGGCCGCATCGCGGCGGAGTTCTGCCGCAACCTCGATGCCCGGCTCTCGGGCGTCGCGGCGCCGACGCCCGCCGGCCTCAACCCGCTCCGCCTGCTCCTGGGCCTCGCCCGCGCGCGCCTCGCAGCGTGGCTCGGCCGCGCCTGAACCCCCTCCCGCCTCAATCCACCGGAGACACGCGAATGCTTGGCAGGTTCACCCTTACGACCGCGATCCTGCTGGCGCTGACGGCGACGGGCGCCCGGGCGGACGCGATCCGCATCGGCGTCAACGAGCCTCTGACCGGGCCGTTTGCGGCGTCCGGCACCTACGTGGTGAACGGCGCCAAGATCGCCGCCGATGAGATCAACGCCAAGGGCGGCGTCCTCGGCAAGACGCTGGAACTCGTGATCGAGGACAACAAGAGCAACCCGACCGAGGCCGCCGCGGTCGCCGAGAAGCTGATCACCAGCGACAAGACCCCGGTGATGATGGGCGCCTGGGGCTCCAGCCTGACGCTCGCCGTCATGCCCAAGCTCGCGGATTACGAGACGCCGATGCTGGTCGAGACCTCCTCGTCCGGCAAGATCACGACCTCCGGCAACCCCTACGTGTTCCGGATCTCGCCGCCCTCGTCGCTCGAAGCCGAGACCTTCGCGCCGATGGTGGCACGCCTCGGACTGAAGAAGGTCGACTTCCTGGTCCTCAACAACGATTTCGGCCGCGGCGCGGCGACCGATTTCGGCAAGATGCTCAAGGACAAGGGCGTGACGGTCGGCCTCGTCGAGACCATGGATCAGGGTGCGCAGGACATGAGCGCCCAGCTCGCCAAGCTGAAGGCGTCGGACTCCGACACGATCATGATCACGAGTTCGGTCGATCAGCTCGTGCTGCTGTTCAAGCAGATGGCCGCCTTGGGCCTGAAGAAGCGGGTGATCACCACCGGCGGCTCGCAGAACCCAGACCAGATCATCGCCCAGGCGGGTGCGGCCGCCGACGGCACGATGCACCTGACGACCTTCCTGCCCTGGTCGCCCGACAGGACGCCGGACCCGAAGGCCACCGAGGCCTTCATCGCCGCGTGGAAGAAGCGCGGCTTCGACTTCGCCGGCGTCACCGAAAGCTTCCGCGGGTACGACGGCATCCGCGCGATCGCCCACGCCATCGAGAAGGCGGGCTCGGCCGATCCGGCCGCGATCACCAAGGCCTTCTGGTCGGTCGACTTCGTCGGGCTCAACGGACCGATCCGCTTCACCAAGGCCGGCCCCGCCGGGAAGGAGAGCGGCCAGAGCAAGCCCGACGTCTACATCATCGAGATCAAGGACGGGAAAGTGATCGTGCCGACGCTCTAAGCGCCTCCGGACCGGCGGCCTTACGCCAGTCCCTTCGTCCGTCCACCGGCCACCGGGCCGGGGCACATCCTCGGAGGCCGCCCGTGAACGAACTGATCCAGCATCTCGTCAACGCGCTCATCCTCGGCGGCACCTACGCGCTGCTGGGGATCGGCCTGACGCTGATCTTCGGGATCATGAACGTCGTGAACTTCACCCACGGCGCGCTCTACACGGTCGGCGCCTACGTGATGTACTTGGCTGCCGCCGCCCTCGGCCTGAACTTCTTCCTGGCGCTGCCGGTGGCGATCCTCGGGGGGCTCCTGCTCGGGGCCGCGATTGAGCTGCTGCTGCTGCGCCCGTTCCGGGGCTCGGACATCGATACCACCATGCTGGTGATGATCGGCGCCGGGATCATCCTGCAATCGGGCACGCTCTGGACCTTCGGCGGCGTCGCCAAGGCGATCCCGTCGCCCTTCCCCGAAGCGCCGCTCCAGATCGGCCCGGTCTCGGTCTCCTGGCTGCGGCTTTTCGTGCTCGGGGCAGCGCTGACCCTGATCGCGCTGACCTACGCGCTGATCAACCGGACCAAGCTCGGGCTTGCCATGCGCGCCGCCTTCCAGGATTCTGACACGGCGGCGCTGATGGGCGTCGACGTCCGCCGAATCTACACCGCGACCTTCGCGCTGGGCTCGTCGCTGGCGGCGGCGGCCGGCGCCCTACTCGGTCCCGTCTACGTGGTGTTCCCGCAGATGGGCGGCCTCGCCGAGCTGAAGGCCTTCGCCATCGTCATCCTGGGCGGCCTCGGCAACGTCACTGGCGCGGCGATCGGCGGCTTCATCCTGGCGCTCGCCGAGGAGTTCGGCGCCGGCTACGTCTCCTCCGGATACCGGGACGCGATGGGGTTCCTGATCATCATCGCGGTGCTGCTCTACCGGCCCACCGGTCTGTTCGCGAAGGCGGAGCGCATCGGATGAACCGGCTCTTTCCCCTCGCCCTGCTCGCCGGCCTCGTGGTCCTGCCCGTGGGGCTCGGCGCCAACCCCTATCTCCTCAACGCGCTGATCGTGACAGGCATCCTGACGATCGGCGCCATGAGCCTGAACCTGCTCCTCGGCTTCACCGGGCAGCTCAGCCTCGGCCACATCGCGTTCTTCGGGATCGGCGCTTACGTCAGCGCACTGACGAGCCTCGGCTTCGACGTGGATCTCGGATTCGGCATCCGCGCGGTCCACGAGCCCTGGCCGGCCTGCGTCGGCTTCCTGCTGGCGACGGTGGCGGCGGGCGGCTGCGGCTACCTGATCGGGCGGCTCTCCTTCCGGGTGCGGGGCGCCTATTTCGTCATCGTGACGATTTCCTTCGCCGAGGTCGTGCGGCTGGTGGCCCTCAACTGGGTGGAGCTGACGCAGGGGCCGCTGGCGCTCACCAACATCCCGGCCATCACCCTCGGCCTGCCGGGCCTCGGGATGTGGACCCTGAAGACCAAGCTCCAGAACTACTACCTCGTGCTGACTGTGGGCACGCTCTGCTACGGCGTGATCGCCCGTCTGGTCGGCGGGCGCTTCGGCCGGGCGATGCGGGGCCTCAAGGAGAACGAGTCGCTGGCGCTGTCGGTCGGCATCAACGCCACCCGCACGCTGACGGTCGCGGCGGTGATCTCGGCCGCGATGGCGGGCGCGGCCGGCAGCCTCTACGCCCATTACCTGCGCATCATCGATCCCGACGTTTTCCTGTTCGCCACCACGGTCACCATGGTCATCATGGTGGTGGCGGGCGGCAAGGGCACCCTGATGGGGCCGGTCGTCGGCGGCCTGATCTTCGGCCTGCTGCCGGTGGCGCTCCGCCCGGTGATGGCGCCGGAAGCCCAATGGATCGTCTACGGCCTCGTGCTGATCGTGATCCTGTTCGTGATGCCGCGGGGCATCGTGCCAGGCCTCTCGGCCCTGCTCAGCCGCCGGCAGGCCCAACCGGCCCCGGTCCTCGAGGTCAATCCGGCGGTGCAACGATGAGCGCGATCCTCTCCGTCGAGCATGTCGGGGTCCGCTTCGGCGGCCTCGTCGCCATCGCCGACCTGCATTTCGACGTCCAGGCAGGCGAGATCGTCAGCCTGATCGGACCGAACGGGGCCGGCAAGACCACGGCCTTCAACGTGATGACGGGCTTCCTGAAGCCCAGCCAGGGCGACGTCCGGTTCCGCGGCACGTCCCTGAGAGACCTGCCGCCGCACGCGATCACGCGGCTCCGCCTCGCCCGCACCTTCCAGCGCACCAGCGTCTTCCCGGACGACACGGTGTTCGACAACGTGATGATCGGCCTGCACCAGATGGGCGCCGCGTCGGGCCGCGTCCCCGTTCTCGATGCGCTTCTCGGCCGATCGGGTGCCGGCGAGAGGCAGCTGCGGGCCCGTGCCGAGGCGCTCCTCGACTGGGTCGGGCTCGCCGCCAGAGCGCATGAGAAGGCCGGCGCCCTGGCCTATGGCGAGCAGCGCCTCGTCGGCGTGGCCCTGGCGCTCGCCACCGAGCCCGCCATGCTGCTCCTCGACGAGCCGGTTTCGGGGATGAATGCCTCCGAGACGCGGGTCTTCGTGCGGCTGGTCCGGCAGATCCGCGAGCGCGGCGTCACCATCCTCCTCGTCGAGCACGATATGCCGATGGTGATGGAGGTCTCCGACCGCATCGTCGTCCTCAATTACGGCCGCCTGATCGCCGAGGGGCCGCCGGACCGGATCCGCACCGACCCGGCGGTGATCGAGGCCTACCTCGGCCAGGGCAGCGCCGCCCGGCAGGCCGCCGCCGCAGTTCAGGAGGCGGCCCATGCTTGAGATCCGCGACCTCGTCTGCGGCTACGGCCAGGTCACCGCACTCAAGGGGCTCACGATCGACGTGCGTGATGGCCAACTCGTGGCCCTCGTCGGCGCCAACGGGGCCGGCAAATCCACGACGCTCCGGGCGATCTCCGGACTCGTATCGCCGCGCTCCGGCGCGATCCGGTTCGCCGGGCGGGACATTGCCGGCGCGGAGCCCCGCCGGATCCTGGCCGCGGGCATCGCCCACTGCCCGGAGGGCCGGCGCGTCTTCCCGCAGATGACGGTCGCCGAGAACCTCGCCATGGGCGCCTATCTGCGCCGCGACCGGGCGGCGGTCGCGGCGGATCTGGACCGCATCTACGGGGAGTTCCCGCGCCTCGCGGAGCGCCGCGATCAGGCGGCCGGCACGCTCTCGGGCGGCGAGCAGCAGATGCTGGCGATCGGCCGCGCGCTGATGGGGGGGCCGAAGCTCGTGCTGTTCGACGAGCCCTCCCTGGGCCTCGCCCCCAACATCGTCGAGCGGATGTTCGCGGTAATCGGGGCGATCCGCGACGCGGGCACGACCGTTCTGCTCGTCGAGCAGAACGCCTTCGCGGCCCTCGAACTCTGCGACTACGCTTACCTCCTGGAGACCGGCCGCACCGTCCGCGAGGGGACGGGGCGCGCCCTCATCGCGGATCCGCATGTGCGGGACGCCTATCTCGGTGGCTAAGGCGGAGCGGCCGGAGCGGATTTACCTCGGCCCGCACGACCTTCTCGCCGACCGGACCCTGGCGCCGATCAACGTGGACGGACACCACCTCCTTCTCGTGCGGGACGGCGAGCGGATCGTCGCCGCCGAGCGGGCCTGCCCCCACGAGGGGGCGGATCTGGGGCTTGGCCGATGCGTCGCTGGACGGCTGCTCTGCCCACGGCATCTCGCCTCCTTCGATCTCCGGGACGGCTCCGTCTCACCGGGCTGGTCGTTTCGTGCCCTCCGTCTGTTCGAGATCGAGTCGGCATCTGATGGGCTATGGCTCAGGACGTAACAAAAGCAGCACATCGGGGTCCGCTTTCAGGCAAAGACGAGAGCTACCTGAATGGCCGAGGTGGGCGCGAAGCCGAATATCGGCTTTCTGACGGCAGCGCACGGCGCGGAGCGGCCTGCCTACGCCTCGGGCAGTGAAGGGCACGGGTTCATAGGCCCATCGCCCCTCCAATCATGACACCGCTTCGTCCGGCGCCCCAACTTGCCTCGCCGCTGATCCAAGGGCACTCTGCGAAGCCACCAGCGTGAAGGGCGCATGATCTTGATGGTGCCAAGCACGAGCAATCGCGCATGAGGCGCCGCGAGGTTCTCGCCGCGCTGGCTGCCGCCTCTGTCGTGCGGCCCGCGGTGGCGCAGCCCGCGAAGGTCCTGCGCTTCATTCCGGAAAGCGACGTCGCGGTCATCGACCCGATTTGGACGACCGCGACTGTCACGCGCAACCACGGCTACCTCGTCTTCGACACCCTCTACGGCCAGACCGCGCGCTACGATTTCCAGCCGCAGATGGTGGAAGGGCATGCGATCGAGGCGGATGGCCGCCATTGGCGGCTCGCCCTGCGCGAGGGCCTGCGCTTCCACGATGGCGAGCCGGTGCTGGCTCGCGACGCAGTGGCGAGCATCCGCCGGTTCGCCGCCCGCGACGCCTTCGCCCGAGCGCTGATGGAGGCCACCGACGAGCTCACCGCCGTATCCGATCGTGACGTGGTGTTCCGCCTGAAGCGGCCCTTCCCGCTGCTGCCTGCTGCGCTCGGCAAGACCGGCACCTCGATGCCCTGCATCATGCCGGAGCGCCTGGCGAAGACCGATCCCAACACGCAGGTCACCGAGATGGTTGGCTCCGGACCGTTCCGCTTCAAGGCGGACGAGCGGGTCCCGGGGGCGCTCACCGTCTACGAGCGCTTCGACGGCTACGTGCCCCGCCCGGACGGCGTGGCGAGCTTCACCGCCGGGCCGAAACGCGCGCATTACGACCGGGTCGAGTGGCGGATCGTGCCCGACGCCTCCACGGCTGCGAGTGCCTTGGCGGCCGGCGAGGTCGATTGGTGGCAGAACCCGACGCCGGACCTGCAGGGGCTGCTCCGAGCCAAGCCGCAGATCCGACTGGAGGTGCTCGATCCGGTCGGTGGCGTCGGCTGCCTGCGCTTCAACCACCTGCACCCGCCCTTCGACAATCCCGCAATCCGCCGGGCGCTGCTCGGCGCCGTCGATCAGACCGAGTTCATGAGCGCGGTTGCGGGCGACGAGCGTGCCCTGTGGAAGGACCATGTCGGCGTGTTCAGCCCGGACGCGCCGATGGCGACGCGCGACGGCACCGAGGTGCTGGTCGGCCCTCGCGACTTCGGCGCCGTAAAGCGCGCCCTCACTGAGGCCGGCTACCGGGGAGAGCGCGTCGTCATGCTCGACCCGACCGACTATCCCGCCACCCACCCGCTGGCGCTGGTTGCCGCCGAGGCGTTCCAGAAGAGCGGGCTGAATGTCGACGTCGTCGCGATGGACTGGGGCACCTTGGTGCAGCGCCGGGCGAGTCGCCAGCCCCCCGACAAGGGCGGCTGGAGCACCTTCGTCACCTACCTGAACGGCACCAACAACTTCGATCCCGCCGGCCAGCTCGGTATCCGCGGCAACGGCGATCAGGCGTGGTTCGGTTGGCCCCGGGCCCCGCAGCTGGAGGAGCTCCGCGCGCAATGGTTCGCCGCGCCCGATCCCGCCGCCCAGAAAGCGATCTGCGCCGAGATCCAGCGGCAGTTCTTCATCGACGTGCCGTACCTGCCCCTCGGCGCCTACTATGAGGCGACCGCCTATCGCGGGCTGACGGGCCTGCGCTCCGGCTTCCCGCAATTCTACGACGTCCGGCCCGCCTGACGGCCTTCGCCCATGCCCCGCTTCCGCTTGCCGCGCACCGGCCTTCGTTGGCGGCGCGCGCACTGAAGAGACAGAAGCCGATGCGCATCGCCGTGCTCCAGTTCACCCACGAGACCGTGACGTTCCTGCCGAACGACACGACCCGCGACGACTTCGTCTATCCGGGCTCCCCGGCAAGCGGCGAGGCGCTGCTCGCCACCGATCCCAAGGGCTACATGGGCGGTTTCGTCCAGATCGCCCGGGAATACGAGGGGGTCGACCTCGTCGGCCTCACCTCGCCGCTCTGGCCGCGCACCGGCATTGGCTCCGGCTGGGTGACGCAGGACGCGTTCGAGCACTTCCTCGGCGTGATGCTGGCGGAGCTGGAGGCGGGGGCGCCGTTCGACGGGGTCTATCTCGCGCTGCACGGGGCGATGGCAGTGCGCGGGGTGCCGCGCCCCGAGGCCGAGATCGCGCGGCGGGTGCGAGCCATCGTAGGCCCGGGCGTGCCCATCGCGGCGACCTTCGACCCGCACGGCAACGAGGATGCCGAGTTCCTGCACCACGCCGACCTGGCGTTCGCGGTGAAGTACTTCCCGCACTACGACATGCATCTTCAGGGGCAGCGCGCGGCGCGGATGTTGGTGCGGACGATCCGCGGCAGCTTCCGGCCGGCGCACCGGACGATCTCCATCCCAATCCTCGCCCCGACCGTGGTGATGTGGACCGGCGCCTCGCCCTGGTCGGACCTCGTGCAGCGCGCCCTTGTGTGGGAGGCGCGGGAGCCCGACGTCTTCGTCAACGTGTTCTTCGGCTTCCCCTGGTCGGACGTGCCGGATGCCGGCATGGCGGTCCAGGTGCTGACGAACAGCGATCCCAATCTCGCCGACCGGGTCGCCCGCGACATGGCGGCCTGGACGTGGCGGCACCGCGCGGCCCTGGTGTCGAGCGTCGCGATCCACCCGATGCGAGACGGCGTCGCCAAGGCATCCGAGGCCGTGCGCGCGGGCGAGGCGCCGGTCGTGCTTGCTGATTACAGCGACCGCTCGGGCCGGGCGGCCTGGCTCCTCGCCGAAGTGCTGGCGCAGGGGCTGGAGCGCACGCTGATCGCTACGGTCGCCTCGCCCACGCTCCTGGACCGGCTGCTGGCCGGGGGCGTGAAGACCGGTGATTTGTTCGACGCGGAGGTCGGCGGCCCCGTGAGCGGTGAGTTGGAGCCTTCGGCGGGCGTCCCGGTCCGCGTCACCGGGACGGTGCAGGCCATCGTCGCGGGCACGACCGGCCGGGGTGCCGGCACTTGGCTCAGCATAGCCTTCGGCCGGGGCAACGTGCTGGTCCTGAGCCCCTACCTCGTCCAGATCATGGAGCCCTCGGAACTCTGGGACCTCGACTTCACGCCGGAGGATTTTGACGTAGTGGCGATCAAGTCCCGAGTCCATTTCCGCCGGGGTTTTGACGACAGCGGCTACGCGAAAACGATCCTGCTGGTTGAGCCGCCGGAGCCATTCGTCGGGACGGTGCACCTCGACGCTCTCCCCTACCAGCATCTGCGGCCCGGCGACTTCTACCCGTACGGAGCTCCCGCCTTCGACGCCGAATAGCGCATGGTCCCCGGCGATGCCGCCGCGGCGGCCATGCGCTACATTGTGGCCATGCCGAACGCGCCGGTCTTCTCCCTCCCCCGCCTCGATCGCCTCGGCGACCGCTTGGTCGCCGATGTCGCGAGCGGTGCGATCGCGGGGGCCGACCTCCTCGTCGGGGGCACAGGCGGCGACATCTGGCGGCGCACTGTCGGCTTCCGGGACAGCGTTGCGGGCATCGCTCTCGAGCCAGACGCGCTCTGGCGGATCTATTCGATGACCAAGGTCGTCGTCTCGGTCGCCACCATGGTCCTCGCCGAGCACGGCGCCCTGCGCCTCGACCAGCGGGTCGCGGACTTCATCCCCGCCTTCGGACGGCTTGGGGTGCTGGATCCGGAGGGCCGCGTCGCGCCCGCTCAGACTGCACCCACCGTTCAGGATCTCCTGCGCCACACTGCGGGGATTGCCTACGGCTATCTCGGCGACGGGCCCGCGCGGCGAGCCTACGAGATCGATGGCCTGCTCGCGGAGGATCTCGACAACGAAGCCTTCGCCGCACGGATCGCCCGCCTGCCGCTAGAGCACGCGCCCGGAACGGTCTGGCACTACTCGCACGCCACCGACGTGCTCGGCCGCGTCCTGGAGGTGGCGGGCGGTGCGGATCTGCAGGGCGTCCTCGGCGCGACCCTTCTCGAGCCTCTCGGCCTCGCCGACACCCGGTTTCGGGTCCCGGCGGCGCTGGCCGCACGCGTCGCCCAGCCGCTGCCCCAGGCACCTGGGCAGCGGCCAGCCTTCCACGATCCGACCGAGCCCCGGCGCAGCCAGCGAGGCAATGGCGGCCTCGTATCGAGCACCGCGGATTACACCCGCTTCCTGCGCATGCTGCTGGCCGGCGGCGCCCTCGATGGTGTGCGGATCCTGGCTCCAGCGAGCGTTCGGCTCATGACCTCGGATCATCTCGGGACGGCGATCGCGAAGGGCGCCTACTATCCGCCAGGGCCGGGCTACGGCTTCGGGCTGGGGGTGGCGGTCCGGCTCGCGGCCGGCGAGGCGCCGGTTCTGTGCAGCGTCGGCGACTGGTTCTGGAGCGGCGTCGGGGGCACCTACTTCTGGGTCGATCCGACGGCGGGCTTCTTCGCCCTCCTGATGATGCAAACGTCAGCGGCCACGCAGCGCCAGCATTACCGCACGCTGACCCGCGCCATGGTCTACGCCGCGCTCGACGTCGCCCGAGGTGAAGGATGCCGTCACGGCGTCTCAGCTCTGATTTTTGGTGAGACTGCGACATCGTTATGATCTCGGCGTCCACGCCATCCAGGATCGCACGATGTCGTCCCCGCTCTCGGAAATCGTCGCCTTGGCCTCGCGGTTGATCGCGCTCGACACCCGCAGCAGCCGCAGCAATCGCGGACTCGCCGATCTGATCGTCAGCGAGTTGCCGGAATTTGCGGTCGAGCGGCTGGACTTCACCGACCCGGAGGGCGTCGAGAAAACCGCGCTCGTCGCCCTGCGCGGCGAGGCCGGCGGCTGCCTCGCCTTCTCGGCGCACATGGACACGGTGCCGCCGGTCGGCTGGGCGCGCGATCCGTTCCAACCCGCAGTCCAGGATAATCGGCTCTATGGTCTGGGGAGCTGCGACATGAAAGGGCCGATGGCCGCGGCCATCGTCGCCGCCCGCAGCCTGCCCACCGACCGCGCCGCGATGCTGCTGCTGACTTGTGACGAGGAGACGACAAAGGCCGGCGCTCGGCGCATCGTCGCCGAGAGTCAGATGCTCAAGACTCACCCACCCGCCGGCATACTCGTCGCCGAACCGACAAACCTGCGCCCCCTGCGCGGGCATCGCTCCGACGTGCAATTCACCGTAACGGCCCGCGGCATCCAGGCCCATTCCTCGACCGCGGATGGACTGAATGCCAACATCGCCCTGATCCCGTTCCTTTCCGAGATGCGAGACATCTACCTCGCCCTGCGCGCCGATCCCGGGCTCCAAGATCAATGCTACGTGCCGCCCTGGTGCGATCTCAACATCATCGTCGACAACCACGGCACAGCGACTAACATCACAGCCCCGCTGGCGACTTGCCGAATGAAGTTCCGGTACTCGAAGGCGATCGATCCGATGTGGGTCATCGAGCGCGTTGAAACGGCCGCGCGTCGTGAGGGCTTGGACCTTGTCGTACGTCAGGAGGGGACACCGCCCGAATTAGCAATTGATCATTCCATGGTGCAGTTGGCCGCAGCCGTCACCGCAGCGTCGCCCGATGTCGGTGCGTTCGGCAGCGATGCCTCGCAGTTCGCCACAGTGGCGCCGACCTTGATCCTCGGTCCGGGCTCCATGGAGCAGGCGCACAAGCCGGAGGAGTTCATCGACCTGAAGCAGCTTGAACGATCGATCACGATCTTTCAACAATTGGCCATCGCGCTGCCAATGGCCGCCCGATAGCCGTCAAATCTGGCGGCGTGCTGGAGAAACCAGTGGCCTAGGCTCGCGTCCATGACGGGGCGTTGAGGTGCTGCCGCCGGCCGGAGTTGGCCGAATGCGGAATGGCTGCTTCCGAGAAGGTAAGCAGGAAAAGCGGACGGCCTTCTATCGACCCGAACCGGTCGCTTGGAGTGTTAGGGGCGCTTCCCGAAAGCGGTCATCGGTTGGCCACTCGGTGACTTCGGCTCAGGGTGGTGAGCCGTCATTATGTTGCTGCCCGAAAGCCGACGTTCGGCTTTGCGCCCAATTGAGACATTCAGCTGGCCGCGACAGCATCCTGTAAGCGGACGCTACCGGTCAGATTCTGTCGCGCGCGATAACTCGTATTGAAGTCTCTGACCTGTGCGGTAGCAGAAGGGCCACTCTCAGAGGTGGTTCGGTTTGTCTGAACAGCGAACTGGGCTTGGATGAGTGGGTATCCTGCCGGGTTCAGGCCGCCACGGGATGCGGCAGCCTGTCGAAGTAGGCTTGGTCTGGGGTGCGCCGGTCAAGGCTCGAATGGGGCCTGCGGTCGTTGTAGAAGGCGAGATACCGGCCGATCGACGCGCGCGCCATGCTGACGGTGTCGTAGGCTCGCAGGTAGATCTCCTCGTATTTGACTGACCGCCACAATCGTTCGACGAAGACGTTGTCGCGCCACGCGCCTTTGCCGTCCATGCTGATGGCGATCCCCGCCTGCCGCAGCACGCTGGTGAAGGCGTGGCTGGTGAACTGCGAGCCCTGGTCGGTGTTGAAGATCTCCGGCTGACCGTGCCGGGCGAGCGCCTCCTCAAGAGCCTCCACGCAGAAATCGGCCTCCATGGTGATCGATAACCGCCAGGACAGGACCGGGCGGCTGAACCAGTCGATCACGGCCGCCAAGTAGACAAACCCACGCGCCATTGGAACGTAGGTGATGTCCATCGCCCAGACCTGATTGGGTCTGTCGATCGTTAGCCCCCGCAGCAGATACGGGTAGATCTTGTGCCCCGGCGTAGGCTTCGAGGTGCTCGGTTTGCGGTAGAGCGACTCGATGCGCGAGCGCTTCATCAGCGTCGCGACATGGCAGCGGCCAATCGCGACGCCCTCTCTGTTGAGGAGATCCCGCATCATCCGGCTCCCCGCGAAGGGCAGTTCGAGATGCAACTCGTCCATCCGCCGCATCACCGCGAGATCAGCGGCTGGGACCGGACGTGGCAGGTAGTAGACGCTGCCCCGGCTGATCCCGAGCGCCTTGGTCTGTTTGGCGATGGGCAGATCGTGCCCGCCATCGATCATCGCTTTGCGCTCAGCAGACCGGCTTTGCCGAGCGCGCCGGATAAAAAATAGTTGGTCAGCGTCAACTCGCCGATCTTGGCGTGCAGCGTCTTCACGTCGATAGCCGGTGCCGCCTCCGACCGGGGCGCGGATCCGAACACCCCGGCAGCCCCGTCGAGAAGCTGAGTCTTCCAGGCCGTGATCTGGTTGGGATGGACATCGAAATGCTGGGCCAGTTCGGCCAGGGTCTTCTCGCCCCGCAGGGCATCCAGAGCCACCTTCGCCTTAAAGGCTGGGAGCTGGTTCCGGCGTTGTCGCTTGCTCATCATCGCTCCTGATCCGCAGCCATCCTGGCCGCCATCAGGCAGAAATTCCACTCAGCCCCGCTGTGCAATTTCCCCGAGCCACCTCTGTCTCGTCTGCTTGATGAAGCTAACGGCTGGCGTCGGCAGCGGGCGGTGGCAAGCTGTTCTTTACGAGGTACTTCACCCCATGGTCGAAGGAGGCATCGTTGTCGCCGCGGATGTCGACGCTGTAGGCCCGCTCAGCCGTACCAGCCTTCAGGTCCTTCACGTAGACGTTGATGTTGAGGATCAGGTTCGAGACTTTCTGGATCTCACCCGTGATCGCCACGTCCGCCCCGAGCTTGCGGGCGAAGTCGTCGGCGCAGCCACCACATTTGCGCAGTTCTGCACCTTTGGCGACCTCGGCTTTGACCGGATCCGTCGAGACGATCTCGTAGCGGCCCGTTTCCTTAAGCTGCGCCCGCAGCAGATCGCTCAACGTGCCGAGACGGGCCACATCAGCGTCGGTTGGCCCCTGGGCTCCGAGGTTGGCGAGCTGGAAATCAAAAACAGCAGCCTTGGGCGGCTCGGCGTGAGCAGCCGTGGCAGCGAACAGCATCGCGACGACTGCAGATGTCTCGCAAGAGCAGAGCTTCATGAGCGTTCCTCGACGATCTATCGTTGATCGGGGAACGCGCGAACGGATGATCCGTCGCGAAATGGTGCCTATCCCTTCCGCTGCCGAAACCGGATCCCGGCCCCGCCGCCGTTCTCCGGGATGAACTACAGGCCGGGACACTCGCGACCAGCTACTGTTACTCCTCGGGCAGCCCCGCCTTGCGGAGGCCGTCGACGATGCGCTGGTACTCCGCAAGGAACGTCGGATTGCGTGACCAGTCGGCATTCGCCCATTTCTTCACGGTGTAGCCCGGCATGAGCTTCAGAACGTTCTCTACCGCGTCGCGCGCCTCATCCATGCGGTCAGTCCAAGCATAGGCGGCAGCAAGATCGATGTAGGCCGCCCAGTACGGAGCGTGGCTCACCGAGCGACGGTTCCAGGCGATGCTCTCCTCCCAATGCGCGAGATGCGCATGCGCGTGGCCGATCCAGTACTCCCAGATAGACATCGCCGGGTCGAGGGGACTCAGCCGGATCGCTTTCTCAACAAAGGGAAATAGGTCGAGCGCTCGTCCGGCGTAAAGATTGTTTAGACCAGCAACCGCATAGGCGATTGTCAGGTTGGGATTGTATTCTATCGCGATCTTACTCTCGTTAAGCGCCTCATCGAAGCGTTTCTGTGCCCGAAGAACCTCACCCAGTGTGTAGTGCGCCATCCCATCACTGGACAGGAGCGCTAGCGCCTGCCTCGCGAGTTCGTCGGCACGCCGGGTATCTGCTTCCATATCCGGGCTGGCCCGGGTGTTGACCTGCTGGGCCAAGGCGCGGGCTAAGCCGACCTTGGCGTGTGGGGCGCTCGGGTCGATCGCCAACGCCCGCTCGAAATATTCGCGGGCCTCCGCAGTATTCGCCGGCGATCGCGGCCGATTGAGAGCCGCCCATCCGCGCATGGCCAGATCGGCAGCGTCCGGGTTGTCCGGGCGCTCTCGCAGTGAGCGCAAGCTCTCGGCCTGGATCAGCTGGACGTCGAGTGAGCGGGCTAGCCGCGCCAAGAACTCGAATTGCAGCTCGCCGAGGCGCGACCGCTCGCCCTCGAAGCGATCCGCCCACAGATGTGCGCCGGTCTCGGTGGAGATCAGCTGCGCGTTCAGCACGATGCGCTCGCCCACGCGGCGCACGCTGCCCTCCAACGCATAGCTCACGCCGAGATCGCGTCCGAGCTGGCGCAGGTCGACGGTTTTGCTTTTGTAGGTGAAGGCGGTATTGCGTGCGATGACGAAGCTGCCGGAGAGATGCGACAGGTCAGTGGTTAGGTCTTCTGTCAGGCCGTCGGCGAAGAATTCCTGCTCGGGATCGTTGCTCAGGTTCGAGAACGGCAGCACCACGAGGGACAGTCCCGGCACTGGTTTAGCCGGTAGGCCGGTGCGTACGGCGATCGTCGCGTCACCCGATACTTGGTTCGAGGGTGCTCGAACGGACCACGGCAGGGACCACCAGGCTAGAGCCACCGCTGCGACGACAGCTGGGATCGCTACCCGTGCGAGGCGGCGCTGGCGCGCAATCGGTATCGCTGTTGCTACCACGGGACCACGCGGCAGCGTAGCGGGCTCGTCCTCTGCGGCCGGCTCCGCGAGGTCCTGTATCGCGGCGGCCGAGAGGGCGAACACACCGACCGGCCGAGCTATGTTTTTCAGTTCGAGCTTACCCTTGTCCTCGAACCGGTAGGGCAGACGGTCGCGCACCTGATCGTGGACCGAGCGCGAAATGCACAGGCCGCCTGACTCTGCCAGCGGTTCGAGGCGTGCTGCCACGTTTACTCCGTCACCATAGAGGTCGCCGTCGGGCTCGGCGATCACGTCGCCGAGGTTGATCCCGATGCGCATGTGCATCGCCTGCCCCTCTGGCAGACCGGCATTGTAGGCCGCAGCCGCGCGCTGGATCGCCACCGCGCAGGCCACGGCCCGGACGGGGCTGGAAAACTCGACCAGAACGCCATCGCCCGTCGATTTCACGATCCGGCCGCGGGCAGCAGCGATACGAGGGTCAACGACCTCCCGGCGTAGCGCCCTCAAGCGCCGCAGCGTTCCATCCTCGTCAGCCGAGATCATCCGGCTGTAGCCGACGACGTCGGTGATCAAGATGGCGGCGAGGCGGCGCTCTCCAGACTGGCTCATGGACCGCCTGCGCCCGCATGATCCTTCCGACGTAGCTTCACGCCCGGCTCGCCGCCATTGGTGAACTCGACGCCGGCCGCTTCAAGCGCGCGCTGGACAGCTGTGATCGTCTTCAGCCCGCTTTTAAGCGTGTCCGCTCCACACGCCTCCATGTTGCGGATCGTCCCGATGCTGACGCTCGACGCTTCCGCCAACGCCAACTGCTCTACGCCGGCTAGAGCCCGTGCAGCCTTAAGTTGGTTCCCTGTCGTGAGCATCGTTTGATCCGGCAGCAAATGATTTTGCTATCATAACCATTCTAGGCTTGACGGCAAACAGAACTGGATTACTCTTAGAACCAATTAAATGGTTATGGAAGTCAAGTTGATGTCCTACCGCACCGTCTCCTGGATCACCATTGACCGCGCCGGTCGCGACGCTCGCGCCAAGATCCCCGCCGGCCTCCTCAGCGCTCGCGCCCTCATCCAGTTCGGTGCTCGCACTCGCCCCCTCGCCACCGCCGGTCGCTATAACCTGGCCGCCGCCTGCGCCGCCGCCCCCGGCATCATGGAGCGCTGCGGCGTCTCCCGTCGCGAGGCGATGTCCTCTGCCCTTAAAGCCGCTTGGCAGGTCGCCAAGGTCGCCCACCGCGCCGCCGCTCACTGAGGAGCCGCAGCATGGCCCGCAACCCGGAACCGAGAGTTGAAGCTCCACGAGTGGCTCCTGCGGATCCGCTGGCTTACCGACCGCGCGACGCTGCCGCTGCCATCGGGGTCAGCGAGGCGCTGATCTACGAGCTGATCTTGGAAGGCACTCTGCCGGCGCGGAAGCTACGCGGCGCCACGATCATCCTGCGGTCGGATCTCGTGGCCTGACGCCCCTCTACAGGCGCAGTAGCCATCGCGCTGCCGCGTCGGCGCTGTCTTCAGGCCGCGAGTTGAAGGCGATCGGCGTGCCGGGGGCGCCTTCACCCACAGCGTTGATCACCACTTCGAATTCTTCGAGGTGCGTCGAACTCATCCGAACGCCGCCCCCAATCACCACACAGTCATAGCGTGCAGAGGCCAGCTGCCGTTTGACCATCTCTTTGATCGTCTCGTCCGGCCGGATCGCGCAGAAATCGGCCTGCCAGCCTCGATCCCGCATCCGTTGCAAGCCAACCTCGATACCGGCAGCGATCTTCTCAGCGTCGATGCCGGGAGGCAGGCCAGGATCGGAGAAGTCGACGGCATCCGGTGCGTAGCCGATCAGCAAGACGCGAGGCATGAGCGATCTCCGGGGTAACCCTCGTGAAATGACCGTCTCGCGATCAGCCGGCAAGGACTTGGGCGCTTCTGTCGTTTAGGTCGCCACGGAGCCATTGCCGCTCTGCTCGGGGTCGCGGAGCCATCATACGGCACGCAGGTGCGGGCGACACTGCGAAGGGCAGCTGGCCGAGAGGTCTGCTAGTCTCGTGCAGGTTTCGGTTCCGGCTTGGTAGCTCGCGTCAGGCTCTGGATCGCTCGTGGCGGTCGACCTGCCTTCTGTGCGATCTCGGCTTCCTGCTGCTCAATGAGTTCGCGGGCGGGCTGATCACCGTCGAGACCACCCAAGATTTCCATAGGCACGCGCCGGTTCGAGGCCCGACTACCATCCTCGAAGACGACATCGAACAGAACGAAACCCCGCTCCTGTGGGAGCAGCTTGATGCGCTTGGCCATGGGGCGCTGATACGCCAGCAAGCTCGGCCGCACCACAACAACGGACGCGGTTGACGGTATGAGCGCACGGGAGGAGGCTCCGTGCGGGGGCAGCTACGGAGTTAGCCACCATGAGCGACTTCGATCACATCCTGAACTGGAAGCTTCTCGCGGGTTCGCACACCTTCCCGGGCATAGACGGAGGCACCTGCATCAATGAAGCGGCAATCGTGGCATGCGGATTCCCGTACCAGTCCGTCGTCTCGGTCAGCGCCATGCCGAGCTGCTTTTCGCGCCCAATCTGCCAGCTCGCCATGCAGTTGAACGACAATGCGACGGATACGCAGCGGCAGCGCCTGATGCTGTTTGTGACGCGGCTGGCCTGTGCGGATACGCCTGCGGTCGAGCGACAGCGGGCCCGATACATCGACACCCACATCAATCGAGGCCAATTCTTCGCACGCGATTTCCAATTCGATGGAGGGCTACGCGTCCTCGAAGGCGCGCTCGCCATCGGGCGGCAGGCAGATCCGCTCGGCTTGGACGAGGCGGCGAGCCGGTTAGGCGCGGCGCGGGGACCCGGTACCCCGGCAAAGAAGCGAACCGGCCTCTTGCCTGCGAAGGTGAAGTCGTGGCTGGGCCTGCTGGAGACGCCTGAGAACGTGGGGTGATACCCAATTGCGGGGCGGTGCTGCGGGAACTCAGGCGGCAGGTCAGAACGCCTACAGGAAGGGCCTGTCGCAAACAGGAACAGGCTCGCGTTCATGGGTCGTCAGGCGTACCGCCCCAGCTTACCGCTTCGCTCGAGAGCCGGCCCATGATCCTTCTCGCCCTCAAGCTGAAGCGAGAAGCTCGCGGCGATTTCAACGACCGGACCGCCTATGCGGCTAGTGCGCCCAGCTCGCGGCCTCGGCATCGTGGAGCGCGATGAACTCGGAGCATAGCTGCTCCAGGTCGTTGCGAGGCTCCAGCTCGGGCTGATCGCGCTTGGCAGTTGCCCACGCCTCAACCGCGGCCTCAGCGCCCAGGTACACCGCCATCTCTTGCGTGAGCGAACGCGCCGGGCCGAAGCCGAGCCGGTCTCCAACCTTGCGCTCCACGGCCGCCATCGCCTCAAGGACGTGGAAATGGGTGATGTGCATCTCGGTCATGCTGACACTCCGGTCGACAGGAGTGTCTCGGATGATCGCAGCTGGGCGTTCATGGCTTTGAACCGGCCGGGGACGCGATGCTAGACGTCCGAAAGCTCGCACGAGACAAGCATAACATGAAAGCTGTCCGCCGCGCAGGTGCGGGCGGTGCTACGGAGGCTGAGGGATCGGCAGCCTACGGCGCAACCGGATGGGCTGCCATCATGGCAGCCGCCAGCGCCGTCCGAAACCCAGCATCAAGCGGTCTAGACCGGCCCACCGTAGCGAAGACTGGTGACGCGTTCACAAGCGCCGCAAGATCGAGGATGTGTCCGCTGGCGAAGCGATAGGGTCGGGCCGACGGGTTCAGCATGTAGGCGTCAATCGCCACGACGACCTCTTGGCTGCTGATGATGCCGGCCTTGCGCAGTTCGGCGAGGGTTCGAGGTTCGGCAGCCATGGACGACCTGACCGCCTCCGCCACGTTGACTTAACCGTGCCGCCCGGCCGACATGGATCGTTCCGGCCCAGCCGCAGTGATCGTCGCAAGCGTCCACTCGGCCACCGAAGATGTCGCGGACCTGCACGAGCGACTCAATTGAGCTTGCCCATGCCCGGCAAGCACCTTGTTGCAAACCACACGCGCTTCAGCGGACGTGGTGTAGGTCTGTGGCGGGCGCTCCAAATGCAGCGCGCCATCGGGCGAGAAAATGAGTGCACGGACGTGATAAGCAAGTGCGTGCATCGCATGGCCTCACGCCTCGCGCAAAATGACTACGCGATCTATCCGGCATCGACGCCATAGCGATCATGGTAGCAGGTAGCTGACCGCCGGTCCAAACCTTACCGCTACCGCAGTCGCGAGTAGCGCGTAGATTGCCCAGCGAAACCCGAGATCGGGATCGTGATGCGATGGCACCCGCGTATGCCTATCCATTCGGGCCTCCATCTGTAAGCAATACAAAAATCACCAGCCGGGAACAGAGTCCCGAACCGGCGATTGTTGTAGTGCGGCGCGGTACGCATGCCGCACCGCAGCCCCTCTTGGGGCGTTTCCTCCCTAGGCTCGGGCCGCTCATTCGTGGGCGGTCCTTTTTGTCTAGGTCTATGTCAACATAAATATTCCAACATAGTTCCCGGCAATCGCGCTCAATATTCAAGCTTGTCAGCTAGTTTAACGGTCCGCGATCATTCCTCTGCTCACGGCATATCGGATGAGATCGGCATCCGTCATAATGAAGTCGCCCATTTTCCAGTGCTGGAAATCATCCCCGCACGGGGTAACGGTGGCTCCTTCGGCCCGTAGAGCTGCTACGGCCTCCAAGACGGGAGCAAGGCGGCCAGGTTTCGGTCTAGCCAACCAACGATGCAGCCAAGTGAACACATTCGATCGCATGGCGGCGACCGCAAACGGTAAGACCAGGCTATGAGATAGGGCGCTAGCGCGACGGATCAGGTAGCAGGCCCGCTCCCGACACACTGGGGCGGGCCTTCCGTCCCGTCATCCGCGATGATGTCCGAGGCACGCTCCTCGGCAGCAGTCGATCAGAGCTGCTGAACCTTCTTGGACGTGTCGCGGTGCCGGTAGAAATCCCAGAGCAGGAATGCGGGGAACGGGAGCATGATGGCGAAGAAGATCCAGTCGAACATCTGCGGCATAGCGTGAGCCTCCTGTTCGGTGGGTAACCCTTGCTCCAGTGGTACGGTTCTCGGTTGTGGCTTGGTGCCCTATGATAGGGGCAGGAGGCTTACGAATTTCTGGGAGGTTTGCCGGGGCGGCCGGTAAACTCCGGTTTAAATAGCGACCTCGGCTCACTCTACCGTGCGTCACTTCACGGGCAGCAGGGTCGGGCGTGATCGCGTCCCACTGGTAGAACGTGCGGCGGTCACCGGTCACGACCTCGGCAACCCCATCGATTGCATCCACGACCCGCTCAACGGCCTTGTAGAGCTCGGCTTGCAGCTTGGCCCTGGTCGACACGTCGATACAGGATCGACGCCACCGGGCAGCCTCATCGAGGAAGGCGACTGAACCGCCCCGGGTTTTCCGGAGGCTCCAACTCTTGAGAGACTGGAGCCATGACGAAGCATACCCCACCCTTCTCCCGCGAGGTTCGCGAGCGTGCGGTCCGGCTGGTGCGGGAGCACGAGAGCGAGCACGGCTCGCAATGGTCTGCGATCCAGTCGATTGCCGCCAAGATCGGCTGCTCGGGTGAGACGCTGCGCAACTGGATCCGGCAGGCCGAGCGGAACCGTGGTGTGCGGCCCGGCCCCACGAGCGCTGAGCGCGAGCGGATCAAGGTGCTGGAGCGGGAGGTTCGCGAACTGCGGCAGGCCAATGAGATCCTGAGGAAGGCATCGGCGTATTTTGCCCAGGCGGAGCTCGACCGCCGGTTCAAGCGATGATCGCCTTCATCGACGATCACCGCGCGCTCTACGGGGTCGAGCCGATCTGCAGGGTGCTGCCGATCGCCCCGTCGACGTACGACGCCCATGCCGCGCGGCGGCTCGATCCCGGCAGGCTGCCGGCTCGGGCCAAGCGGGACGCAACGCTCGTGGCCGAGATCCGGCGTGTGCACGCGGCCAACTTCGGCGTCTACGGCGTCCGGAAGGTCTGGCGGCAGCTCGCCCGCGAGGGGACCGCGGTGGCACGCTGCACGGTAGCCCGACTGATGCGAGCGATGGGCTTGGCCGGCGTCGTCCGGGGGCGCAGGGTCCGTACGACCGTTCCCGATCCGGCGGCGGCTTGCCCGCTCGATCGGGTCAATCGGCAGTTCAAGGCCGAATGCCCGAACCGGCTATGGGTCGCGGATTTTACCTACGTCGCCACATGGGGCGGGTTCGTCTACGTGGCCTTCGTGATCGACGTCTTCGCCCGCAGGATCGTGGGCTGGCGCGTGTCCCGATCGGCCCGGGCGGACTTTGTGCTCGATGCCCTAGAGCAGGCCGTGCACGAGCGCCGCCCCTCCGCCGGCAGCGGCTTGGTCTGCCATTCCGACCGAGGGTCGCAATACGTGAGTATCCGATACACCGAGCGCCTCGCCGAGGCGGGCATCGAGCCCTCCGTCGGCAGCGTCGGCGACAGCTACGATAATGCCCTTGCCGAGACGGTGATCGGCTTGTTCAAAGCGGAGGTGATCCATCGGCGCGGGCCGTGGCGCTCGTTCGAGGCTGTCGAGTACGCCACCCTCGAATGGGTCGACTGGTTCAACCACCGTCGGCTGCTCGAACCGATCGGCAACGTGCCTCCCGCCGAGGCGGAAGCGCGCTACTATGCCCAGGCCGAGGTCCAAGCCTTGGCCGCCTGACCCAAACCAACCGGCCTCCGGAAAACCCGGGGCGGTTCACAGCGAGGCGTCCCCTGTCCGCCAGAGACAGAGACGGATTTCGACGCGTGCCGGCGCTTCCTCGACGCGCACGTCCCCCAGCCGCAGGAGCGACCCGGGGCCGGCGACGCTGGCGCGAGAAAAGGCAAAGCGCCGGTTGATCGTGGGGAGCGGCGGGGCAGAGTGGCGAGAAAGCCGAGACAGGCAGCAGCGCGACGCCAAGCTTGAAGTTGCTGGCTGCGGTCGTCCAAGATCTCAGGGCTCGATCCTGGCTCTTCATGTGGCGCGCGGTCCTTCCACCGAGTCGCTGCGGGTCTCAGCGCAGTTCGGGAACGCGTCGCGTCACCCGCCATCGACGCTCTGGGAACGCAGCCAGCGCGCGATCGCCTCGATCACGTGAGCCTGCTCGGAACCGGTCAATGCCCGCCCCGCCGGTATGGCGTACCACTTGGCGAGACAGCCACGGCAGCACGTCGCCGTCGCATGCTGCGCCGTGAAGACCGGATGACCACGAAAGGGCGTCTGCTTGCCGTCATTCATCGGCTCTGCGGGCGCGAGGCGCCGTTTGACGAAGTCCCGTGCATGCTCGAGAAACGTCGGAAGGCCCTTGTCGCGTAGGTAGGTCCGGTCGGCGGCCGCCAGCCGGAATCGCTGACGGAATGCGGATTGTGGGAGGCGATCGAAGACCTCTTCAAGCGCGCGCATGCGTATCGACACCCGTTCAACCGCCGCGCATCTGACTGGCGCGGCTCACGAGCCTCCACGGCAGCCGATGCGCACACAAGAATCTATCATGATCGGCACCGCGGGCTGGAGCCTGCCGAAAGCCTACGCGCCGCACTTCCCGCGAGACGGCAGCCATCTGGAGCGATACGCGCAGCACTTCTCCGCCGTCGAGATCAACACGTCCTTCTACCGGCCGCATCGCGTTGCGACCTACGAGAAATGGGCTTCTGCGGTGCCGGCCGGATTCCGGTTCGCCGTGAAGGTGCCTCGGGCAATCACGCATGAGCGGCGCCTGACCGATGTGGACGAGGTCCTCGCCCGCTTCTTGGTTGAGGTGGCGGGCCTCGGGCCCAAGCTCGGGCCGCTGCTGCTTCAGCTTCCGCCGAGTTTGGGGTTCAACAGGGTGTCCGCCGCGCCGTTCCTGGCGTCTTTCAGGCGGAGCTTCGCGGGCGACATCGTCTGTGAACCGCGCCACGTGACATGGTTTGCTCCGGACGTCGATAAAGTCCTTCGCGATCTTGCGATCGCGCGGGTCGCTGCCGATCCCGCGCTCGTCCCGGATGCAGGCAGGCCTGGCGGTTGGCTGGATCTCGCCTATTACCGGCTCCATGGCTCTCCAAGCATGTACCGTTCGGCCTATGAGCCGCCCGTTCTCACCCGGATCGCCGAGCGCCTGCACCAGAAAAAGGTCCAAGGAGGTCGAGCGTGGTGTATCTTCGACAACACCGCAGAGTTCGCGGCCATCGGGAATGCTCTAGAGACACTTGCGCTCTCCAGATCAGGCAAGCCTCACGAGCAATCATCCTTGAATGGGGCGGGAGGCAAATCAGAGACTGTATAGCTGTCCTCATCAGCGGATGCGCGTCGCGCCACCAACACCGCTGCGCGAGTGCGACAAGATGCTCCATAGACTATGCATCGATTTTCCCAATCGCCCGTGACGACAGCCTAGCACAGCTTCATCTCCGTCACACTTGCATTTTGCATCTCTCCATCCGGGTTGGCCCTAGTTTGGTGTCCGTCAACACCGACCCTGTTCTCACGATACGGTAGGAGCTAACGCGTGCCCAGATGCGGACCTTCGGCTTTGCGCCCATCTCAGTCGTTCAATTGGTTGTGACGAGGTCCCGTAAGCGGACGATACCAGCCCAATCCAGTCTTCTTCGATGGCCTATGGGTGCATCTCTGATGGGTGGGTAGCCGAGGGTCCGGTCCCCATTGCAACGGCATCGAACGGGCAACAGCGGAGTTTGCAAAGACGGATCCTCGCAACTCCGCCGGTGCCGCCACTTGGAACTGTCCCGACTCGGTGCGGTTCTTCAATCCTGCAGCGACTGGCGCCCTGAGGTGTATCGTGCGTGACCGCGGGCCAGTCTCACGCCGTCACTTGCTCCGATCCGGAAGCGTTGCCGCTGCCGGTACTCTGCTCGGGAGCAGAGGAGTCACAGGCTTGGAGACGAACTCCGACACTTCGGCGCCTGCCCCGACGGGTCGCCGGCCGACCACACTCGATACCGATTACTTCAAGGGTATGTACGCGACAGAGTCCGA